>Ga0209067_10001767_pt1 | contig 13129 bp, 13 predicted proteins | sample ColStrG_CSR_2013_FD_187199 | JGI IMG/M metagenome (GOLD analysis project Ga0209067, IMG submission 187199) | Freshwater sediment microbial communities in response to fracking from Pennsylvania, USA - Cold Stream Run_MetaG_CSR_2013 (SPAdes)... | ecosystem: Environmental > Aquatic > Freshwater >... | reverse complement strand
CTGGTATTCATGCATGGTGGTTCACGGCGTCAGATGCTGCTCGGCTGGCACTATATGGATTACTACAACAACGCCTACGGCATGAATCAGTACCTCGCCAGCCAAGGGTACGTGGTGCTCTCGATCAACTACCGCAGCGGGATCGGCTACGGGCTCAATTTCAGGGAGGCCATCAACTACGGCCCGTCGGGCGCTAGTGAATATCACGACGTAGAGGGAGCCGGCCTGTATCTCAAGAGCCGCCCGGACGTGGATCCGGCCCACATCGGGCTCTGGGGCGGATCGTATGGCGGCTATCTGACGGCGCTGGGTTTGGCGCGAGGGTCGGACCTGTTCGCGGCCGGCGTGGACTTCCACGGCGTGCATGACTGGACAGTGCGCAACGCGGCCAATGCGGCTGCGCCGGATTCCCCGGTCAACGACGCGGCTCGCCAGGAGGCGGCGCGCGTGGCGTTCACTTCGTCGCCGATGGCTTCGGTGCGGACGTGGCGTTCGCCCGTGCTGCTGATTCACGGCGATGACGACCGCAACGTGAACTTCTCCGAGACCGTGTCCCTGGCCGCCGCGCTGCGTCAGCAGGGTGTGTATTTCGAGCAGCTCATTCTTCCGGATGAGATTCATGGGTTTTTGCGGCATCAATCGTGGCTCAAGGGGTATCGCGCGGCGGCGGATTTCTTCAAGCGGAAGTTGTAAGCTGAGTTTCCACGGCTAACGGCCATTCGCGCAGTCGGCACTTAGGCCTAGGGCTTCATTCCGCACAAGTTGCGCAGAATGACCATCCTAAATTACTGATTATTGGAGAAACCATATTCGGGATTCCGCGCAAGTTGCGCGGGTCGGGCGGAACGGCGACGGACCGGGGCAGGTCGGAAACCCGCCTCACAGGGTCAGATTCGGAATACGAACCATTCGCTAACGGCAAAGTTGAACAGGGAACAGGTGGCGATGGAAATCCCCGTGGCCAGGTAGTGATTCAAGTGCATCCCGCCTACCAGCGCGCGCATCAAGGCGACATTGCCCAGAATCGACACCAAGCCGTTGCCAACATGGAATCGCAGCCGGCGGATGGCGATTTCGCGGGGCTGAGCGCCAGTTGTGCCGCCGACCCGCTCCTTCCAGGTGAAGCGGTCGTGCCACACGAAGTTATGCAGCACCGCCGCCTCCACGGCCAACACCGTGGCGGCTAGGTAGTCGATGCGGAGCAGGCTGAACAGCAGGCCGAACCCGGCGAACTGCACCACGATCCCCATGGCGCCGACCGCATTGAATTTCAGCCACCGGTTGGCCAGCGGGCTCACGGCAGCCGTTCAGCCTGGTACAGCATTCTGGTGTGCCGCGCAGCCGACCAGACGAGCATCAAGGCCATGCCCGCGATGCCGATGGCGCCGCCGACGTCAAATAGGAGGAATTGCCGGCCGAACAGCATAACCACCGGACGGAAGAAGAGGGCGATGTTGCCGATCACCAGCAGCAAGCGCAATTCGGTGGGCCCGAAACTCCAGAACGAAAGGTGGAAGGCGCCGATCGTGTAGGTGGTGAGGTAAACCTCTATGGAGAGCAGGAAGTATGCGATCAACAGGCCCAGGGCGATAGACGGGCTCATGAAGCTGGAAAGTGCCAGGCCTCCCATCAGGAAGAAGGTACCGACGGCGTCGGTAATGTGATCCACGTAGAATCCGTAGCGTGGGCGCAGTCGGTGGCGAACGCGGGCCAGGGTACCATCCAGGCTATCGCCAAACCAATTCACGGCCAAAGCGGCGATCACGCCAATCAGAGCGCGCCGGTCCCAACTGGCCGCCCAATAGCCCAGGCCGGCGAAAAACATCGCCACGAAGCCCAGCAAGGTCAGGTGATCCGAGTTCACCCAGGGGGGCATCCGAAAGGCCAGCCAGACCAGGGTCCTCTTCTCGACCCCTGCCAGCATGCTAAGCTGTTTGCGCTCGGCTTCCTCGAAAGTCGCAGTTGCCATCGCTCATTGAGACGTGGTACCGGGCGCAGCCGTTACGAGTGGGGAATAAGGCCGCAAGGCCCTTGTGTTTCGCGCTCAATGGACATAGCATTAGAGTCAAAGGACCGGATAATCAGATGAAACTGTCTTTTGTCGTGCCGCTTCTCATTGCCGCGAGCGTCTCCGCGTACGGTCAGGCGATGCCTCGCATGAGCACCGTCGAACCGACGAGCGGGAAGAAGGGGGATGTGGTTGCCGTCACGGGAGAGAATCTGGACAAGGATAACGTCGCTAAGGTCTACCTGACGGACGGCAAGAACGACACGCCCGTCGAAGTGACAGAGCAGACGGCCACCACGATCAAGTTCAAGATCCCGGCGGGCAAGCCCGGCCGCCTGGCCGTCATGATCCTGACCACCGGCAAAGACGCCAAGTACATTGAACAGCCCGTCAAGGTGACGATCGAGGAGTAGGGCAGGCCTACTCTAACGGGCGTAGGGTGTGGCCAGATATTTCCTGGACTCCTGCGCCGCCTCGGCTTGAGGGGCGTAGGCGATGGCCTTTTTGTAGGCCTCGACCGCCTCCTGCCGCCGCTGCTTCATGTCATAGATCTGGCCCATCCGCAAATAGGCCTGCACGCCGGTGTTCAGGTCCACGTCTAGGGCCGCCGCGGTGACTCGCTTCATGTTCTCCAGTGAGCGGTCGAGTTGGTTGTACCAGAACTGAATCGAGCCTTCCTGGAAATAGATCTTCTCCCAGGGCAGCTGGTCAAACCCAGGCGCGTGCCGCGTCTTCAGGCGGGCCACCTCTTCCAGCGCCTCCAGCCCGTGCGTGCCATCGCCTGCCATGCTGTACATCTGCGCCAGTTCCAGCCGCAGCAAGAAATTGCGCGGGTAGCGCCCGATCAGATCCTGCACAATCGGGATGGCCAAGCGGGTGCGGTTTTCGCGACGGTACAGGGCGCAAAGCAGTATCTGCGCGTCGTTGCGGTTGAGCTTGCCATGCGCGGCGACGTCTTCGACAGTGCGAATGCCTTTTTCCTTGTCGCCGCGGATGCCCACCAGGAAGCCGAGCATTCTGTAGTGCCAAGGCAGGCTGCCCACAATGTAGTCGTGCAGGCCCTGCACCAGCCGGGCATCCACGTTGTTAGGCTCGAGTTCGGAAATGCGGTTGTGCAGGCGCCGTGCGGAGGTGGCGTCCCGGAGCGAGCTTTGCCAGGACTTCTTCACGACCCAGTAGTAGTTGGAGCGCAGTCCGTAGGCGATCCCCATGGCGTACATGGCGGAGGTGTCGTTGGGATTTGTCTTGAGGCGCGCGCCGGCCAGGTCCAAGGCTTTCGAGACCTCGTCCAGAAACCGCTTTTCGGTCTCAGGGGAAGGGTTTAGCTTGGGACGGCGGAGGAAGGAGTTGGTGCCGGAAACCAGCTCGCTTTCGAGCGCGCCATCGCGGAACATTTCGCGGAAGACCAGGGTCTGGGCCAGGTGGTTGTGGAGATCGGGGGAATTGGGGTTCTGGGTGATGGCTTTCTGAAAGCAGGCGATGGCTTCGTCATACTCCAGGTTGTAAAAGTGGCTGAATCCTTCTTCGACCAAGTTTCCTTGGGCGGCCAGGGTGGCCGCCAAGGCGCCCAGGAGCAGCAGTTTCCCCATCAATTCTATTGTAATTGCTGGAGCGTAGCCGAAGCCGGCTTGGCAGGCGGATTGCCAATCGGATTGGCAGTCCGCCGCAGGTTCACAACCTGCCTAAAATGTATAAGGGTTGAGATGAAGATGGGTTCCCCTGAACTTTCTCCACTCGTTATCATCGACTCATGCCCCGCTTCCCTCTAGCCGTCCTCCTGCTTGCCTCCGCGGCCGCGGCACAGCCACTCCCGGAGACGCTCGGCGCCCGCATCCTCGGCTTCCAGGGTGCCGTCTCGTTGTACGCCAAGAACCTCGATTCCGGCGCCACCGTAGGCATCCGCGAAGCCGTGCCCGTCCGCACCGCGAGCACCATCAAGCTGGCCATCATGGCTGCGGTCTTCGACCTCGTCGCCCGCGAAAAGGCCAAGTGGACGGAGCCGCTCACCATCACCGCCGCCGAAAAGGTCTCCGGCTCCGGCGTCATCGGCAGCGAGCTTTCCGACGGCGTCCAGCTTCCCCTCCGCGACCTCGTCCACCTCATGATCGTTCTCAGCGACAACACCGCCACCAACATGATTCTGGAGCGCATCACTCCCGATGCCGTCAACGCCTACCTCGACCGCATTGGCCTCCCGACCACGCGCTCGCTCCGCAAGATTCGCGGCGATGGCGCGCAACTCAAGCCGGCCACCGGTTTTTCCGCAGCCGGTAAGCTGCAAGAGAATCAACCCTACGGCATCGGTGTCTCCACCCCGCGCGACATGGCCAGCATCCTGGAACGCATCGAACGCGGCCAACTGGTCAGCCCCGAGGCATCGCGCGAGATGATGGCCATCCTCAAACGCTGCCAGGACGATTCCGGCATTCGCCGTAAGCTGGGCGATCTCCCGGTTGCCAACAAAACGGGCGCGCTCGACGCGCTCCGTTCCGATGTTGGCATTGCTTACACCAAGACGGGCCGCATCGCGATGGCCATCACAGTTGACGGCATGCCCAAGACCGACTACTCGCCCAACAACGCCGGATCGCTGCTCATCGCCGATTTGGCCAAGCTCCTCGTCGATGGCCTCCGATAGGCTTGCGAGGCCCGAGCCGTCCCTACACTGCCCGCGCCGCTTCCAGCGAGTCGTAAAACGAAAACACCGTGTCGAGCAGGCTCACCCGAAACGTCTGCAACACATGCCCGGTGGCCCCCGCCATCCGCATGTCGCCCCCAACCGCTGCGATCTTGTTGAAGCTCCAGATAAAACGGCCAACGCCCGTGCTGTCGATCGCGGTCACACCCGCGAGGTTGAAGATGATCGTGCGCGTCCCCATCCGCAACAACTCATCCACCAGATTCACGATCTGCTCGCTTTCCAACCCGAGCATGATCTTTCCTGCGAGCGTCACCTCGACCGCCCCTGCCGCGACCTCCCGATGGCTGATTTCCATCGCCATAGCAGGCTCCAGTGTAAGCCGAATTGATGCTGTCCCGCCACCCCGGTGCCATTCCCGCACCTCAGAGGTCCTGCCACCACGACTCGGGCGAATCCTGAACTTCGGGACCGGAGACCTGCCGCGCGGCGAGCCAGCGCCACCGTTCTTTTCTTGATCTACCCTTGATTCCAATTGGGATGCGTGCTACTGGTGGCTGCTGAGAACCAGCTATGCAACGACGCGATTTCCTCAAATCCGCGGCCGCCGGCGGCGCCGGCTGGACGATCCTCAATAGCGGCACGCTGCGCGGGCAAAACGCCCCGAGCAACAAGCTGAACATCGCCCTCATCGGTGTATGGGGCCGGGGCACCGCCCACTACAACACGCTCCGCAGCGAGAATGTAGTGGCCCTCTGCGACGTCAACGATAACCGCACCAAAGAAGCTCTCGAGATCTTCCCCAAAGCCAAGACCTATTGGGACTGGCGCAAGCTGCTCGACCAAAAAGACGTGGAGGCCGTGATGATCTGCACCGCCGACCACCACCATGCCTTCATTGCCAACTGGGCCATGAACCGCGGCATGCACGTCTACTGCGAAAAGCCCATGGGCATCAGCGTGGGCGAGGTGCGTACCCTGCGCGCCAACTATCTCGACAAAAGGGGCAAGCTGGCCACCCAACACGGCACGCAGCGGCATGCCTACCCGAACTTCGAACGTCTGCGCGAACTCATTCTGGATGGCGCCGTCGGCGAACTGAAGACCGTTCACGGTTGGGACAGCCGGCAGCTTCCCAGGCCAGGTTATCCGCCCGCCGAGGGAATGGCGCCGCCGTTTCTGCACTATGAGCAGTGGATCGGCCCGTCGCCCTACCATGCTTATAGTCCCCAGTACTTTGGCGGCTCTTCGGGGATGAACTGCCTGTTCTGGAATATGTACCGGGATTTCGGCGTCGGCCAAATGGGCGACATGGGGGCCCATACGATGGACCTGCTCTGGAACGCCATCGACGCGGGAGCTCCGTCGGCGATCGAGGTGGATCAGGAAGTCAGCGACAAATACAATCCCGACATCACTCCGGTAAAGCTGAAGGTGAACTTCGAACATGCCGCGAACAACTGGCGCGGGCCGATCAACGTGGTCTGGTACCAGGGTGGGCTGAAACCGAACGCACCCAAGAACTACATCGATGTGTCGCACATCGCCAACGGCGCCATTTTCGAAGGCACCAAAGGCAGCATCCTGGCCGACTTTACCACGCGTGTGATCATTCCCAACAACGACGATGGCGACCTCACCTACTACAAGCGGCGCAATCCGAACGAACTGCTCCCCCTAATCGGCGGCACCGGGCAGGTGACGCAAGCGCCGGCCGGCGGCGGCGGTGGCATGGCCGGCCGGCAAGGCGGACGTGGGGGCGCGGGGGCGGGCGGCAGAGCTGGTGGTCGCGGTCTGCCCACTGGCATGACCACCATGCCAAGCGCAGAAGTTGCGGCCAACGGATTCCCGACGGTCCAGTTTACCGAACCCGGCGTCCCGGCTGCGCTGGGGCTTCCGAACACCAATGTCCAGGCTATTCTGCAGGCCGAACAGAGCGGACGCGCTCCAGGGACCGGTGGCGACGTCTTCCAGGCGGACTGGATCGACGCCTGCAAAGGCAAGAGCAACGGCGTTGTGCACGGAACCAGCAGCAAGACCCACTGCGACTTCGATTACTCCGGGTCGATGATGGAGCAGATGCTGCTTGGCCTGGTGGCACACCGCGCCGGCAAGAAACTCTTGTATGACCCGGCTACCGGCCGTGTGACCAATGCGCCCGAAGCCAACGACTACCTCAAGCGGCAATACCGTTCGGGCTGGACGTTGAATGGGTAAGCTCAGCCGGGGGGCTGCAGCAGGCGATATTCGATTTTGCGCAGCCGCCCGCTGGTGTTGTACGACGCAAAGCCGAAGGGCGCCGAGAGCTTGATCTCTCCGTAACGCAGGCCGATGGAGCGGCCGCGGATCTCCACGTTGACAATGGTGCGGTCGTCGATCCAGGCGATGATGCGGTCGCCGGTGACCCGGAGCCGGAACGCATACCAGCGGCCGGTTTCAAAGGTGAAATACGATCGGGTTTCGTTGTCGGAGGCGTCCCAACCGTCGATGCTCGAAAGGCCAACGATGTCGCCGCCCCAGCCGCCCGTCACCCATGTGCAGAAGGAATCTTGCACCGGGAAGGTCAGGCTCGCGAAAAAGTCGCCGCCCTTGATTCTGGCGGCTTCGAAGCGGACTTCATAGTTGGAGCGGGGCAGGGAATCGGTTCGTGTGATCCCCGTCATCGGCGCTCCGGCGTCGAGCACGAGGGCTCCGTCTTCAACCCGCACCTCACCGCGACCGGTGAAAGGTGTCTCACGCCAGCCCCGCAGGGATTTGCCGTCGAACAGCGATAGCCAGCCGCCGGTGCCAGCGTTCTGAGCTGCGGACACAAAGCAAAAGATCGCCGCTAGAAATGCGAGTGGCCGTGCGGTTGCGGACATGCCGCTACGGACTATAGCACGGGGGAACGTTGCCCAAAAGGCGGCAATGTACTGGGAGAGGCTACCGGTAAGCCCAACGCACCAGGTCACGGTTGAACTGGAAGTCTTGAGAGGACAGCCTGGTCTCGCAGTTGTAGATCACCAGCGGGACCTCCACTTCGTGCAGCGAACCGTGGGCCCGGTACTCGGCGGGAAGCGCTTCCGATTCCGTATCCAGTTCGCCGAAGACGGTGTCCCGGTCGCCCAGCACGGCGAGATCTCCAATGCGCGAAGCCATCAGGTGAAACCGCCGTGAAGCCTCGCTGCGCGTCAGCACCGATTCCACTCCTTCGATGCCCGACAACACGCGCGCCACGCGATCTACTTCCCGAACGCCTTTGCAATACACCCAAGCCACGCCACCATAACCGCGATGGTGCTTCATATACTTGTCGCGGTCCACCGAAATGGCGATGCGGATGGGCGCGCCCCGCCGGGCGCAGACCTTCTCCAGGTCCCAGCACCGGCTCTTGTGATTCATGCCGTGATCGGCCGTGAGCAGGAAGGCCGCATCGGGAGCGGCGGCGGCCGCTTCGCCCAACAGTTGGTCCAGCCGTGCCAGGTGCTCTTTCGATTCCGGCGCCTCGGGAGGCCACGTGTGCATCGGGTAGTCCGTGGTGTGGATGTACAGGCAGCCGAGATCGGGCTGGGTCTTCAGCAGATCGATCGCCGCCGTCATGAGCCAATAGTTGATCTCGCGGCTGTAAATATCCGGCGCGGGACCGAGCCGCCCCACCCAGGTTTCGTGCGGCGCTTCGGCAGCCAGTATCGAGTATGCGCCGGCCGAGAGCAGCGTCGTTGTCTTCTTCTTGGAGGACAGCAAGGCCGACTTCACGCCTCGATACTGCGCCCGCTGAAATAGGGTCGGCGCCATCACCAGATCCGCTGTCTCCATGTATTCTTCGCGCCCGGTGCGCTCGTCGAGGTACGAGTTGCCGGTGATGCCGTGCCGGTCGGGCCACACCCCGCAACAAATGGAAGCGTTATTGGTGTTCGTGACCGAGGGCATGGTGTCCTGAACGCGCCGGAAGAGCCCGGCCTGCCGCCATCGCGCCAGCACGGGCATGGGGCTCTGCTCCAGATACTCCACGCCGAAGCCATCGATCATCAGCACGACGATGCGCTGCGGCTTTCGTTGAGCGAAGGCCGGAGCGCTCAGCAGGGCAGCACCCGAAACCAGAAACTCGCGGCGGCTGGGTATCGTCAAGGGTGACATTGCTACTTGCATCCAGGCACGCGGAAAGCGCCAATCCGCGTCGAATAACTGGCCGCGCCGGCCTTCAGGTAGTCGCCCACGTACCAGAACGTGCAATCGTCGGAAGGGTCCATCGCCGTCGTCGCGTAATCCTCCCACCGCCCGGTATTGGTCTGCGACGCCTCGCCTTCTACCAGGACCGTTTCGTGAAAAGTCAGCAGGCTCTGTGGATCGCCCGCGCGCCGGGCCGCAAAACGTTGGCCGGCGAAATTCGGCGCACCGCCAAACGAATAGCCGATGCCGATGTTGCCCTGCCGGTCCATTCCCGGGCTAGCCATCCACCGGTAGGCGCCACCCGGCGCGTAGGTGCCCTGCTGGTAGAGGTACGGATCGCGCTTCTTGTCCAGCCGGAACTCGTACCAGCGCACGCCGCCACCGCCTGCCTCCGTGTTCACCGAGTGTACCGCCACAATCGATTCGTGTTCCTTCACGTAACGGTAGACCAGCCGCTGCATGATCTTGTCGCCCTGTGCATCCAGGCGCCGTGTAGTATCCGGCTGCGACACGCAGTCGGTCAGTTGTCCGCCGCACAGATAGTGATACGGTGCCACCCCGATCTTCACCGGGCCGGTGACGCCTGTATTCGCCGGCGTTTGCCAATCGACGTGAAACTTCCACACGTAGATCCCGTCGTCTTCGAGTATGTTCTTGAGCTGCGTGCCACCGGCCGCCATCATGATGTTGGGTGCGCCTGGCGGGGGCAGGCGCGTGCCATCGATATCGGCGTTGTTCAGGAAGTTGACGCCGTTGATGATCAGGCACTGCTCGGTCGCCGGCAGGCCCTGTAGCATCCGGTTCCTGTCGGCAACGCAGGCATGCTTCTGGATCACGTCATCGCCAGTGCTGGTCGGAAGGTAGTAGCCATCGGGCCAGATGGCCGGCCGAGGGTAATCCGGAAACAGTTTGCGGCGAAACTCGTAGTGGTGGTACGGCCCCTGCGGGTCGCCGCCGGTGCTGATCGCGTAGCACATGGCGTAGGGCTCTTCGGGCCGCTCGGGGATCTTGCGGAAGATGGGCAACACGAAGAGCCAGCGCTCGGCCAGTTGGTCGTAGCGCACCACCGCGTCGCCGCTCACCATGCTCTCGCACGGCCCGCCGAAGCCCTTGAAGATGCTGTTGGTGACCACGGCGCCGTACAGCACTTTGCCGGTCGCGCCGTACTGCGCGCCCTTCTTGGTGAAGATCGCCATGCGCGAATTCACGATCTGGACGACGTGGTTCGGCCCCACCGCCAGGCTGTTGTCCGAGGGGTTGCGCCCGGCCGCCGTTCCCTGTGGCCCTTCGAACCCAACACCCAACCCATCGAAACTCTCCGCAACCGCCAAGGCCGGCCGCGACCCCTGCGACCTCTGCTCGATCGAAGACGGCACGGCTGCCAGCGCAGCCGCAACCAGAATCGCGACCCAGACCCGGTTAGCCAAAGACATACAGGCGCAATTATAGCGGGTGTGCGGCGCCGCAACAGCGTCGCCGGGGCGGCACAGAGCCACGATATCGCCTTCGTTTCCGGAGTTGATGTTGCCGTTGGAAGGCCGCGTGCTTCTCCGACGGCCATGCGCAAAAGCACCGTGACCTTAGTGACTGGCTTGGTTGGACTGTGTCTTTGGGCGCAGGGCACCAAGAGCCTGGCCCAGTTCTCAGGCCGTTGGGAAGCGAGTTTCCAGGATACGGTATTCCTGATTCTCCAGATCGAGACCGAGGGAGGCATCGCTGGAACGCTCGTTGCAGGAAGTATCTCGCTCAACGAAGACGGAGATCTGATTCAGGCAGGACCAGTGGCAAGCGAACCGGCCGCCATACGGAACGCCAAAGTGGACGGCGCCACGCTCTCCTTCGAGTTCCAGGAACCCGGCGATGACGAGGTGATGAAGTTCGAGCTCAAGATCACGGGAGACGGAGCCGGCACCCTTCGCATCGTCGACGAGCACGTGCCGAAAATGAAAGGTTTTGCCATCAAGCGGACCGCCCGCTAGAAAGTTGGCGCAGTCGGCCCACAAGAAGCTGCGGCTTAACCAGCTGCTTAAATGGTGCCCGGGGCGGGACTTGAACCCGCACTCTCCTTGCGGAAAAGAGGATTTTAAGTCCTCTGCGTCTGCCGATTTCGCCACCCGGGCAAGAAGGAAGCCCGCTCGGTGAGCGGATGGGTGCAACACCAGTTTAGCCGAAAGCTTTCCTACTTCCCACTGGTCGCCCTGAGTCGCCGACACGGGCTACTGGTGGGGAATAGGCTGGAAAAGCGAGAAGACGGCGCCTTGGGGGTCGGCGACCACGGCCATGCGGCCGACGCCTTCCATCGTAAACGCCTCCTGGAAAACGGAGGCGCCCGTTTGCTTAGCCTTGGCCACGGAGGCGTCGCAATCGGCTACCTGGAAGTAGGCTAGCCAATGCGGCGGCACGTTGGGGTTGCGCTGGTGGGCAGCCGGAATTCCGCCGATAAACGCCTCGCCATTCTTGATGTGCAGGTACCCGGACGCGTCCTGGCCGGGTGTCGCCTCCCAGCCGAAGACTGCTCCATAAAAGGCGGCGGCAGCGGACTGGTCTGGTGTGCTCAGATCTGCCCAGCACAACGTGCCCGGCACGCCGGTGATCCCCGTACCGGTGTTCTTCCGGGCCTGCCAAACGGCGAAACTGGCGCCGGCGGGATCCTGGCATGCGGCCATCCGGCCGAAGTCGGAGACATCGAACGGGCCGGCCAGGACCTTGCCGCCGGCTGCGGTTACCTTTTCCGCGGAGGCGTCGGCGCTTTCGGTGGCGACGTAGAGCCCCCAGTGAGGCGGGACTCCCTGAGCCGCCATGGGTCCGTGAATGGTGTACCCGGCGGCGGCATCGCGGCCCTCGATCTTGAACATCGTATAGAACTGATCGGGACCCATGGGAAAGTCGACGGGTTGCCAGCCAAAGAGCCCGGAATAAAAGGCCTTGGCGGCGGACTGGTCGGTGGTGGCTAGCTCGATCCAGGAAAACGAGCCGGGCGCGTGATGGTCGAGGTTGGGCATGTGCGAGAGTGTATCAAAGTGGAGTTGCGACTACAAACCGCACCATCGTGGTCAACCCGCAGCCAACCGCATTAGCCGATCGCTTGCCCGCCCCCGCCATCAATCGCGATGCGCCGTCGGCCTTCCTTGCCGCCGCGGCTCGAGATCAGGGGCGTCAGCCGATCCGCCAGCTCGTCAAAGGAGCGATAAACCAGACCGTCGATTCCGGATCGTCGTGCGGCCTCGATGTTTACCGGCACGTCGTCGATGAAGAAGACCCGTTGGGGCGGGGCGCCGACAGCCTCCAGCAGGCACTGGTAGATCTCGGGCTCTGGTTTGATCAGTCCGACGTCACAGGAGAAAACGTGAACGTCGAAATGACCGAGCCATTGCGCTTCCGAACGGAGGATCCCCCGCAGCGCGGAGTGCATATTCGAGAGAATGCCCGTTCTCACGCCGGCCCGCTGCAACCGCGCGGCCAGTTCGATCATTCGCCGATCGAGGCGGCCCCACACGCGCAGATCCATGGCGGCCAGCGCGCGAACCCGGGCCTCGCCATAGGCAAGGCCGGCGGCTCGCCCGAACGCCCGCCAGTATTCGCCGGTTGAGATGACGCCGCGGTCGTATGGGCCGCGGGTCTTGGCGTACAATTCGCGGAATCCGGCATCCGGTATGCCGGCCAGAGCCGCGAACTCGCGGATCTCGCCATCCGAGGGCGGGTGACACAAAACCCCGCCGTAGTCGAAGATCACCGCCTCAAAGTCCGTGCTGCTACCGTCCATACTGTTCACTGTGCAGCGTTTTACCGATAATGTCCAATGAAACAAATGGCCCGCCTTGATAACCTGTGGTTATGGATCTGGACCTAGAAGATCTGCGGTCCTTTCTGACCCTCACCGATCAGCTCCACTTCGGTCGCGCAGCCGACATCCTCCATGTCTCCCAACCCGCTCTGAGCAAGAGGATCCGCCGAATGGAGGAGAGGATTGGGGGTCCACTCCTCACGAGGCATTCCCGGGGGCTGACCTTGACCCCAGCCGGCCAGGTGCTCCAGCAGCGCGCCAGAGAGATTCTCGATCGGTCCGAAACGGCGGAGCGCCTGACGCGACTCGCTCTGCGAGGGGAGGCCGGCATGCTCCGGGTCGGGTTTGGGATCGCAAGTCTCGCCAGTGGTCTGCCGAACCTGCTGCTGCGGTTCCGGAGACGCTATCCGAACGTGAACGTGGAGGTGCGCGATATGTCCACACCCGACCAGATTCAGGCGCTCAGCGGCGGCGAAATCGATGTTGGCTTTGTGCGCCTGCCGATCCGCGTGGATGGCATCGAAGCTGTTCCGATCATCAACGAGCGGCT
>Ga0209067_10001766_pt1 | contig 13130 bp, 16 predicted proteins | sample ColStrG_CSR_2013_FD_187199 | JGI IMG/M metagenome (GOLD analysis project Ga0209067, IMG submission 187199) | Freshwater sediment microbial communities in response to fracking from Pennsylvania, USA - Cold Stream Run_MetaG_CSR_2013 (SPAdes)... | ecosystem: Environmental > Aquatic > Freshwater >... | reverse complement strand
TAAAGGAATAGTGTGACCATCCTTCACCACGATCAACCCCGCAGCGATCTTTGCACCGAGCAGAGACTCCACTGCTAATGCCATTCGTGCTGTGGCTTTGCCCGCACCGACCACGACGATGCGATCAAACGCTGCAAGATCGTATTGCGCGCCGCCAACCTGCAAGCGGTCATGCTCGACCTTCACCGCCTTGAGCACCGCGTTGTATGGATCGACCGCTGTCAGCGCGGTGTTAAAAATCGCCTTCAGATATTGCCGCTCTGAGGACTGCGCAGACATCGATGTTGATAATCCGGTATGCACCATAGTTGGAATGATCGTCGCTTATAGTTGCAGTTGAAGAACGTGCTCAACGAAATCGGTTATCTGCACGATCTGCTACTGAAGTTTTACGTGTCGAGAGAAAAATCGGAAACGTATTTCAATCGACGACGAAAAGTTTGACACCCGTACCGGTATAGGAACGATGAGATTACGCACCGTCCGCGACCTGATAACTCATGCCTGCCGCGAGCGTGAACCTCCGGCCATCTTGAAGCTCGGTGTACAGTTCGCCTTTAATACAAAAAAATATGTGGCCCTTGACGCACCAATGATCGGCGAGGTATCCAGAAGTGTATTCGACCATCCGGACTCGAATATCGCCAAAGTTTTGGGTGCGCCAATAGGCTAAACCACGTTCGCCTTTGTGTGCGATTCGTTCGATTGCCGACCAATCGGTTGTGCCGAACGGGATGCCTGACATTTGCATTGTGCTTCCTTTTGCAGCAAGTGACTTAATCGACTGAGACTCGTCTAGCCCCCGTTTTACCAGGCGTTCCCGTCATCTTCGTTCTGAAAGAGTGAACAACAGGTAATACAGGATCAGTTTGTCGTTCTGTGCAACCTCGCCAAACTCAAGCCGCCTTCAAATGATTCGTGGTTCGATCTCCAATACCCAGCAACAGACTCTCCACACTGATGTCTTCATCGAGTTCATCCCAATGCAAGCCGCTACCGCCGCCACTGATTTCATAGTGCTCGCGTTGTGTAGGTGAGGCATTCAGGAGGCGTGGAAAATAGGCTAGAGGGACGCTGAGTTTGCGCCCATCGACAAAATCCACCCACATTGCATTTGCATCAAAACTGACTGCTTTAGCCAAAGAACTCATGCCATGTCCTTTCTATCAATTGGCGGTTATCGGCAACCACCTTTGCCAACTCATTCAACTCTTGACTACTCAAACCATAACTGTTTGCTACACACACTTGCGGTTCAATCCAGAATTTCGCTATCGCATCCGCCCTTCTCACATGAACATGCAAAGGCTCCCTCGGATTACCTTCGTTAGAGAAAAAGAAAAACGTGTAGCCTTTGTAACGTAATATCACTGGCATCGTCAAATCTCCGTTTTACCAGGCGTTCCCGTCATCTTCGTTCTGAAAGAGTGAACAACAGGTAATACAGGATCAGTTTGTCATTCTGTGCAACCTCGCCAAACTCCAGCCCGATGTTGTAGTTGCCACCCGAATTCCCTTTGCTGTTATGTCGTATCACCGCAGGGATCTTCAAGTCCACCTTCTTCGCTTCGAATTGAGTCGTAAACGCGATATTGACTTTGTCTCCCACCGCACCCCAAGACGTTGCCGACTCGACCATCGCGCCAGTGGCACTTAAATCCTTCATCATCCCCAGGCAGCCCTCTCTTGTGCCTTCTGGCATGGCATATACGGCGATGGACAATTTCTCCCGTAGTGCGCCACGGACCACACGTATCTCGATCGCATCGGGGTACGCCAGATGGACGTGAAAGAAAGGCTGTGCTTGTACCTGCAATATCGAGGATGTGAAGGTGAATTCACACGTTCCGTTGAACCCGCTCACTTTATATCGATTACCGACTTGCATGCCACGCTGCCCGGCCTCTTTTTCCGGCACCGTCACAAAAAAACATTTGCCATGTAGCGCTGCGGCGAATTCGACCTCGCAATTACGTAACGTATCTTCAAGGCTTTGCAAATGCAGGGCAGCACCCGACCGAAGTTTCAGAGCCGCAAATTCAACACGGGATACTCCTGCCTGCTCCTTGTCCTGGCTCATCTACCGTCACCTTTCCTGAATTTAATTTCTCGTGCACATCTGTTCTAAACGGCACAACAACGCCAGATATAACTGCCATTCAGTCGACCTCCGAACTACCCGCTAACCGCAACACCTCGAATATCACCTCAAAGCCGAACCCTCGTGACTGCAGGAAGCGCATCTGTTTGGCTTTTTCTTTGGCATCCTGGGGCAAGTGGCCGAACTTTCTTTGCCACACGTCGCGCGCGGTTTCCAGTTCGCTTTCCTTTAATGCAGGCAATGCAGCCTCGATCAATTCTTCGGCAATGCCGCGTTGCCGCAATTCATGGGTGATGCGTTGTGTGCCGAAGCGACTGCGTTTGGCGTGGACCAATTGCGTGGTGGCGCGCACATCCGACAGCCAACCCCGCGCGGTCAAATCATCGAGCAGCGCGTCCAGATCAACTGACAGCACTTGTTCGAAATCATTTTCGATTTGCGCATGCGGCAACAATTTGCCGCGCAATTCAGCGCGGCTATATTCGCGGCGAGCCAGGTATTGCAAGGCCCGCGTGCGCAGGCTTAGTTCAGGCTTTTTCCTCACTGGCTTTCAGCTCGGCTTTGGCATCTGCCTTGGTATTTGCTTTAGCCTTGGGCTTGGTTTTTTCACCGCCCTCCAGCAGTGCTACACCCAAGGCTGCACGCACTTTGTTCTCGATCTCGAATGCGACTTCGGGATGCTCGCGCAGATACTCGCGGGCGTTGTCCTTGCCTTGGCCGATCTTCTCGCCCTTGTAGGCGTACCAGGCACCGGCCTTTTCCACCAGCTTGTGCTGCACTCCCAGGTCGATGATCTCGCCTTCGCGCGAAATGCCTTCGCCGTACAAAATATCGAACATCGCTTCGCGGAACGGTGGGGCAACTTTGTTCTTTACCACTTTGACGCGGGTCTCGTTGCCGATGACTTCGTCACCTTTTTTGATCGCACCGATACGGCGTATATCCATACGCACCGACGCGTAGAATTTGAGCGCATTACCGCCGGTGGTCGTTTCCGGATTGCCGAACATCACGCCGATCTTCATGCGGATCTGGTTGATGAATATCACCATCGTGTTGGATCGGTTGATATTGCCGGTCAGTTTACGCAGGGCTTGCGACATCAGCCGCGCATGCAGGCCCATTTGCGCGTCACCCATTTCGCCTTCGATCTCGGCCTTGGGTGTCAAAGCGGCGACCGAGTCAATCACCACGATATCCACAGAAGCGGAGCGGACCAGCATATCCACGATCTCCAGCGCTTGTTCACCGTTGTCCGGCTGGGAGATAAGCAGTTCCTCGACTTTCACACCGAGCTTTTGTGCGTACAGCGGATCGAGCGCGTGTTCCGCATCGATGAAGGCCGCCGTGCCGCCCAACTTTTGCATTTCAGCGATCACTTGCAGCGTCAACGTGGTCTTGCCGGAAGATTCCGGACCGTAGATTTCAATGACGCGACCCCGCGGCAGGCCGCCCACACCCAGCGCGATATCCAGGCCCAATGAGCCGGTGGAAACCACTTGGATATCCTTGGTCACATCGTTTTCTCCCAGGCGCATGATGGAGCCCTTGCCAAACTGCTTTTCGATTTGCGCCAGCGCCGCGGCGAGAGCCTTGCTTTTATTTTCATCCATTATCGATACTCCTAAAAATTGATGGCGGATTGTTGCATACCATTTGCGACTTGTACAGAACGTTCGTTCTTTTTTATAAAATCACCTAAAAAAACCGTATCGAGCGGCTTAAGTGCAAGGAGCATGGAGCGGAGCGACCGAGACATACCAAATAGGTAGGCGAGGAAGCAAGTACCGCGCAACACCGCAATCAAGTCGCGCAGTAGGTTTTCAGGCCGATTCCGTATGGTTCGCCAAAAGATCGAGTACGCCTTGCAACGCGATGCGCACGGCTTGTTCGCGGATTTGCTTGCGGTCGCCCGATAGCCGATGGAGGCAGGATACGCAAGTGTCCGTCACCATGCCCCATGCGAACCAGACCGTGCCGACTGGCCTGTCTGCCGTACCGCCCTCGGGCCCGGCGATCCCGCTGACCGCCAGAGCTACTTGCGCTCCGCTGCGCGCCAATGCGCCCGCCACCATCTCACGCACTGTCGTCTCACTCACCGCGCCGTGCTGCAACAACGTGCTCGCTGATACATTCAACATCTGCTGCTTGGACAGATTCGAATACGTCACAAAGCCGCGCTCGAACCAAACCGAACTGCCCGCGACCTCGGTGATGGCCTGCGCCACCCCGCCACCGGTACAGGACTCGGCAGTCGTGAGCATCAGACCATGCGCTCTGAGTGCAGCGCCTACTTGTGCAGCAAGATCATTCATCGTTTTTTCTGCCGTAAAACGGTGAAATTCATTTTAGAAAAAACAATTGTCCACGAAAGGCACTAAACACACGAAAAAAACTGAGTACACCCATTGATTCATTGCAACTTCCCAGCAGTTAGCTTTGTTTCGTGCCTTTCGTGTTTTTCGTGGATAAATCGCACCCTTTATTTCAAACCACGTGCGAGATCGTTCTGTATATCCACGACCGCTTCCAGTCCGACCGCAATGCGTATCAAGCCATCCGTGATGCCGGCTGCGGCACGGGCTTCCGGCAAGATGCGCGCATGGGTGGTGCTGGCCGGATGGGTGATGGTGGTTTTGGTATCGCCCAGATTCGCGGTGATGGACAACAGCTTGGTATGGTCGATCAAGAGCCATGCCGCCTCCTTCCCTCCCTTGACTTCGAACGACACGATACCGCCGCCGGTCTTTTGTTGCTGCATCGCCAACACGTGTTGCGGATGCGAGGGCAAACCGGGATAGAACACGCGCGCTACTTTCGGTTGTTGCTCGAGCCAGCGCGCCAATTGCAGCGCATTCGCACTGTGCGCATCCATGCGCAACTTGAGCGTCTCCATGCCTTTCAAGAATATCCAGGCATTGAACGCGCTCATGGTCGGCCCGGCGGTGCGCAGGAATTGATACACGCCTTCCATATTCTTCTTGCTGCCCAGCACCGCGCCTCCCAGCACGCGGCCTTGGCCGTCGATGTATTTGGTGGCGGAATGGATGATGATGTCCGCACCCAGTTCAAGCGGGCGTTGCAAGATCGGTGTGCAGAAACAATTGTCCACTGCGAGCAACGCGCCACACGCCTTGGCGATTTTCGCGATCGCCGCGATGTCGGAGATCTCGGTGAGCGGATTGGACGGCGTTTCCAGGAAAAATAATTTGGTGCCCGGACGCACCGCCGCTTGCCAGGCCGATACATCGGTGGCGGACACATAGGTCGTCTCGACACCGAATTTTTTGATGATATTGTTGAACAGATTGACGGTCGCGCCGAACAGACTCTGCGACGCGACGATGTGATCACCCGCTTTCAACACGCCCATCACGCAAGCCAATATCGCCGACATGCCGGAAGATGTCGCCACGCATTGTTCCGCACCTTCCAGCGCGGCCAGGCGTTCCTCGAACATGGTCACAGTGGGGTTGGTGAAGCGCGCGTAGATATTGCCGGGTTGTTCGCCGATGAATCGCGCGGCCGCCTGCGCCGCATTCTCGAACACGAAGCTGGAAGTCAGGAACATCGCTTCGCTATGTTCGCCAAACTGGCTGCGCTGCGTGCCCGCACGCACCGCCAAAGTCTCCGGTTGATAATTTTCTTCTGACATCTTTATTTCCTTTCCAAATTTTTGCGCATGATTTGCGCGACATCTTTTCCGTATTCGTGTTGTGACAATTTTTCGATCACATTGCGCTGATCCTGTACCGTGCGATTCTGGCTCAATTTGAACTTGCCCTCGACACGAGTCAGCAAGATTTCAAAACCCACGATGGCACTCAACATGCGCTCGCGCATCATCTGATTCAGTTCGAACTTCCAGGGTTGCGGCATCGCTCTTTCGTGTTCATCAACGAGCTGGTGCAAAGTTGTTTCCAATTCCGGTCCCGACAAGATACGCGCTTTGCCATAAGCATGAACCGCCGTGAAATTCCAGGTCGGCACGGACATGGGGTGCGGCTCATACCAGGCAGGCGAGACATAGGCATGCGTGCCCTGGAACACGACCAATACTTCAGTAACGACCGCAAGGTCCTGCCACTGCGGATTGTTGCGTGCCATATGACCGAGCAATGCGCCGTGGGTGCCGACACTGCTGTTCAACATCACAGGCAGATGATTCGCAAAAGACACGCCTTCGTGTAGCGTGACCAGCGTCACGAAACCATGCTGGCGCATGAACTCATACAAGGTCTGCGTATCCGTTTCGGCAAAATGCTCTGGAATATACATGCGACACCGTCAATTAAAAAACCCGGATAGCTTGCGCTAAACCGGGTTTCCCGCGCTTTAGCTGAATTTTTTACGCGCCCGCAAGCTGATCCTCAAATCGGCGCATATGGAAAGTAGCACCACTCAACACAAGCCGTCAACCCAAAGATATTCCGCTTTTAATGCGAAGGCGAAACAAGGCGTCAACGAGCGAACGACGATGACAGTGCAAATCAGCACGGCGAGGAGTGAGCGAGGCAGCCAACACAGTGTCGCCGATGCAGTGGAAGCAGAATTACATCGAGCTTACGCTCATCGCCAGGTTTAGTTCCATCTGATCCTCATCCGACGGTTTGGTATCTTTCTCTCCGTTGCGCCGCGATTCGACTTGATTGAGATATTCTGCTGTGATGTCTCCGGTGATGTATTGACCGTCAAAACATGAGGAATCGAAATCGGTGATCTTGGGATTGGCTTTGCGCACCGACGCCTTCAGGTCTTCCAGATCCTGGTAGATCAGGCCATCCGCGCCGATCTCGAAACAGATCTCGGCATCGCTGCGTCCGGTGGCGATCAACTCGGCACGGCTGGGCATATCGATACCATATACATTGGGAAAACGCACCGGCGGTGCGGCGGAAGCGAAATACACTTTGCGCGCACCGGCATCGCGGGCCATCTGCACGATCTCGCGGCTGGTCGTGCCGCGCACGATGGAGTCGTCCACCAGCAACACGCTCTTGCCTTTGAATTCCAGGCCGATGGCATTGAGTTTTTGGCGCACCGATTTTTTGCGCATCGCCTGCCCCGGCATGATGAAGGTGCGGCCGATATAGCGGTTCTTCACGAAGCCTTCGCGGAACGGAATGTTCAGATGATTCGCCAATTGCAGGGCGCTCGGACGGCTCGAATCGGGAATCGGGATGACCACATCGATATTCACTCCTTGCCAGTCGCGCTTGATCTTTTCGGCCAAATATTCGCCCATATACAGGCGCGACTCATACACCGACACACCGTCGATCACCGAGTCCGGTCGGGCGAAATAGACATACTCGAAGATGCAGGAATTCAAATGGGCCTTGGTGCTGCAGAGTTGGCTGTGCATCTTGCCGTCGAAATCGATGAACACCGCTTCGCCTGGAGCGATGTCGCGCAGGAATTTGAAACCCAAGGTATCCAGGGCCACACTTTCCGATGCGATCAGGTATTCCGGCCCGTGTGCGGTGTCGTTCACGCCGACGACCAGCGGACGTATCCCGTAGATGTCGCGAAATGCCAGCAAGCCGTAACCCGCGATCATCGCCACCACGGCATACGCACCGCGGCAACGCTGGTGGACTCCGGAGACCGCAGCGAAGATGGTGGCCGCATCGAGCCGCAGCCCTTTGCATTTCGCCTGCAGCTCATGGGCAAACACGTTCAGCAACACTTCCGAATCCGAACTGGTATTGACGTGACGCAAATCCTCGACGAACAACTGCTTCTGCAACTCTTCGGTGTTGGTCAGATTGCCGTTGTGTCCAAGCACGATACCAAAAGGGGAATTGACGTAGAAGGGCTGCGCCTCGTTGTGATCCACTGCCGAACCGGCGGTGGGATAGCGCACATGGGCGATACCGGCATTGCCCGTCAACGCGCGCATGTTGCGGGTGCGGAACACGTCGCGCACCATGCCGTTGCCCTTGTGCAAATGAAACGTCCGTCCGTCCAGCGTGGCGATGCCCGCGGCATCCTGACCCCGATGCTGCAGCACCTGCAAACCGTCGTACAGCAACTGATTCGCTGGCGATTGCGAAACTACTCCGAGTATGCCACACATAATTTCTGTCCTAATAATGACGGCTAATGAATCAACTTTTCTTTCGGTAGCGGATGCGCTGTGCGACGTTGTCCGGCAACCAGGATCTGGTCAACGAGGCCACATCTTCCGCACTACCGCTAAACTTGGCATCCCGCCAAAACTTTTGTTCGGGAAGGTGGGTCATACCCGCCGCCCACACCAGCACCAATAGCACCAACAGGCCGCGCAGCAGGCCAAACAGCGCCCCCAACAATCCATCCATCAATCCCAGGCCGGCCGCCGCGATCAACTTGGATAGCAACCATATCAGCATCGCCCAAACCAGCAGGGTCGCAATAAAAACCAGCGCGTAAGCCAATGTGATGCGTGTCGCTTCTGCCGTCACCGGCAACATCTCGGCAAATTTGGGCGCGCAGTATTTGCTCATTACGAATGCCAGCGGCCAACCCAGCAGCGAGAGCACTTCATAAACGGCACCGCGCCAAAAACCGATCAACACCGAGACCGACACGATGCCGATCAAGGCAAAATCCAAAGCTGTCATTTAGCCGGAGCAACCACCGGATGCAGACCATGTTTTTCCAGCAAGTCGCGCACCTTTTCGGCTTTCTCGCGTTCGGCATAAGGGCCGACTCGAACCCGTATCTTGTCGCCGGATTTTTCGGTATAGGCTTTGTAGCCCCATTTCTTCAGCTGTGCCAATTCGTGTTTGGCCGTATCGGCATTGCTGTACGCGCCGACTTGCGCCACAAATCCTGTGTTGGCGGCAACGCTGTCAGGGACTTGAGGAGGTGCAGATTTGACCGGCTGTACTGCTTTTACCGGAGGTGGGACAGATTTTTTTTCAACGACAGCCGGAGCGGTAACTGCCTTGGTGACAGGCAAGGCAGGCACCGCGATCGGGGCGGTTGCGGCCACAGCACTGATTGCAGGCACGGATGAAACAGGGGCACTCACCATGCTCGCAGGAACGATCTCCTCGCTCGCCTTGCCCGGCACGAACTCGCCGACTCTATCGGGAGACGGGATGCGCATCTCGATATCCTGACCGGTGGACTTCGGTTCGCTGTCCAATACCATAGGCAGTATGACCACCACAGCGAGCGTCAACGCAGCCGCGCCGATCAGCCGGCGGCGCAATTTGCGCCTGAGATTAGATTCTTCGTCCGTGAGCTGTTTTGCCATTACTTGATCTCGCCTGAAAAATCCACAGCAAGCAGAGCAAAGGACCTTAGGCTAAAAAACCCGTATCCCTTGTTCCTGCATCACTGCAGCGACCGTGTAGAACGATCCAAAGGCTGCGATTCTATCATTTTCGCCTGCCTCTTTATAGGCAAAACGCAATGCCGCGGCGATGTCGTCAAAGCGCTGAATCTTTCCCCGCACGGCCGCGGTTTGCAGCACCCGTTCCAGTTCCCCGCTGTTCGCGCCGCGCGGCGCATCGATACCCGCCACCAGCCAGGTATCGATGTGGGGATCCATCAATTCAGCCACGCCGCGCATGTCCTTATCCTTGAGCATGGCGAACACCGCAAACGTCTTGGCGGGCGGCAGGTTGGCGAAATTCTGCGCCAGGGAGCGGGCCGCGTGGGGGTTATGCGCCACATCCAGGATGAGTTGGGGCTTACCCGGCACGAACTGGAAACGGCCCGCCAGCTGCACCTCGGTCAAGCCGCGGCGCACCGCCGCCATGCTCACGGGCAAGGGTTTTTGCATGGCATCCAGTACCGCCAATACCGCACTGGCATTATTCAACTGGAACGCGCCGCGCAAAGCCGGATGCGGCAGCGCGTTGCGTGAACCTGCTTTGCTGCGGTAATCCCACTGCATTTTTAATTGTTCCCTCTCCCACTGGGAGAGGGTTAGGGAGAGGGGCTGCGGATTAAAAATAATTTGCGCCCCATTGCTACTACCCTCTCCCCCAACCCCTCTCCCGTTCGCGGGCGAGGGGAGTGAAAAACCGAAGTCACTGCCTATGCACCACAGCTCTGCTCCGATGTCTTGCGCGTGAGCTCGCAAGCTAGCCGGTACATTCGGGTCGGCACAGATAGCCACCCGCCCGGCGCGGTAGATTCCGGCTTTTTCAAACGCGATCTTTTCGCGCGTGTCGCCCAGATAATCCACGTGATCGATGTCCACACTGGTCACCACCGCGCAATCGTTGTCGAACACGTTCACCGCATCCAACCTGCCGCCCAGCCCCACCTCAAGGATCGCCACTTCGACCCGGTGTTCGATGAAACACTGCATCGCCGCCAAGGTGCCAAATTCAAAGTAGGTCAAAGCGATATCGCCGCGCGCCTGCTCGATCTTCTCGAACGACGCACACAACTCCGCGTCGCTCACGGGTTGTTTGGCGACACGCACGCGCTCGTTGTAATGCAGCAGATGTGGCGAGGTATAACAGCCGACGCGATAACCCGCCGCAAACAAGATCGCCTCGAGCATCGCGCATACCGAGCCTTTACCGTTCGTACCGCCGACCACGATAACGGGAAAATCCGGATACAGATCCAGCCTCAGCTTGACTTGTGCGACCCGATCCAGGCCGAGCGCGATAGTCTTGGGATGCAGCGATTCGAGATGGGTTAGCCAGTCGGTTAAGGTTGATGGCATGTGTTACGTCTTTTTCGCAATGATGAGCAAGCCCAGAAACACCATGCCCGCGCCGATCACGATGCGCAGCGTGATGGCTTCCTTGAGTATCAGCCACGCCAGTAAGATCGCGACCAGCACGCTGCCTTTGTCGATGAGCGCGACAGTTGCCACGTCGCCCAGCTTGAGCGCCTTGTAGTAGAACACCCAGGACAGCGCGGTCGCCACGCCGGACAAGCCCAGCCAGACATAATTGTCTTTACGCAATCCGTTGAACTCGGAAGGGGTGACCGCCCACAGCGCGAACATCAGAACGAACACCGCGACAAATATGGTTCGGACCGTCAGACCCAACTCGCTCGAAATGCCCGCCATGCCCTGTTTGGCAATGACCGCCGTAAAGCCCGCAAAGAACATCGAGAGAAAAGCGTATATCACCCAACGTTCCATGCTCACTCCCGAAATATGATGCGCTGCAAAGTCATGCTTTACGCGGATTGCCCGCTATGGGAACACAACCTGCTCTGGCTATGGCCGCAGCCGGATGACCGAGTTTAGCATCACCGTAAGCACGAAGGACTTGAGAGATGATGACTTGATAGCCATTGAGCCATTTCGACTCGGCGGCTTTGGCTTCAAGATGCGCAGGATGCTGCATCAAGACTTGCAAAGCTTCGAGAGACTCCCAGTAATACACGTTGGAAACCCAGCCGGAGTCCGGATTTTCCCAGGCTTCCTCGCCCAGATATCCGGGTATGGCCTTGGCTGCTTCGGCAATCACCTGATCCAGGCGATGGAACTCGTCGTCGAATTGTTTCTTGGCAAAAATAAAGGTCGATGAATACATGCTTTGCGTGCCTGAAATCCTGAGTGACCAATATAAATTAAGCCGCCTCGATCTCCGTCACCGCCGGCTGTTTGGTCAGCAAGGTGATCAGCGTAGCCAACTGATTCCGCATTTCACGTCGGTCGATGATCATGTCCACCGCACCGTGTTCGAGCAGAAATTCGGCACGCTGAAAACCGTCCGGCAAAGTCTCGCGCACGGTCTGCTGGATCACGCGCGCGCCAGCAAAGCCGATCAGCGCACCGGGTTCGGCGATGACCACGTCACCCATGAAGGCGAAGCTAGCCGATACGCCGCCCATCGTGGGATCGGTCAACACCGAGATGAACGGCAGTTTTTCTTCCGACAATTGCGTGAGTGCCGCGCAGGTCTTCGCCATTTGCATCAGCGACAACAAGCCTTCCTGCATCCGCGCACCGCCGCTGGCGGAGAAGCAGATGAACGGGCATTTTTGTTCGATCGCGTCGCGCACACCGCGCACGAAACGCTCGCCCACCACCGAACCCATCGATCCGCCCATGAAGCTGAACTCGAACACCGCGACCACCACGGGAACCGCGTGGATGCTTCCCTGCATGACGATCAGTGCGTCGTCCTCATTGGTGCTTTTCTTGGATGCGATCAGACGGTCAGAATATTTTTTCTGGTCTTTGAATTTCAGCGTGTCGACAGGCAGCACTTCGGCGCCGATCTCGAAACGGCCCTCGCCATCCAGCAGCCAATCCAGACGTGTGCGTGCAGTCACGCGATGATGGTGGCTGCATTTTGTGCAGACACTGTGATTCTTTTCCAGATCGGAGTGATATAACACCGCCTGGCAAGACGGGCACTTGGTCCACAGACCCTCGGGCACATTCTTCTTCAAATCGCCTTCACGGCGTTTGATTTTCGGTGGTAATAGTTTTTGAAACCAGCTCATGTTAATTCCTTTGCGAATACTGAAAAATCATAGTCCACGAAAAGCGCAAAATTAACCCTATAGCATTTTGCGGTAAAGCCTAAAATTCGATGTTGGATTTTTCGCGCCTTCCGTGTTTTTCGTGGGCGTTTTTTTACACTTTATCTATCGCCAGCCTTAATTCCTTGACCAATCGGCTGACATTCGCCACCACATTCTGCACGGTCGAATCTTCGATCTCCTGCACGATACGGCTGCCCACCACCACGCCGTCGCATAACTGTGCGACTGCAGACGCCGTTGCCGCATCGCGTATGCCGAAGCCCACGCCGATAGGCAACCGGATATGTTTGCGCAGCTGGGGGATCTTTTGCGCGATTGCGGACAGATCCAGGTTCCCTGCTCCCGTCACACCTTTGAGCGACACGTAGTAAACATAGCCGCGCGCCTGTTTGGCAACCCTCTCCACTCGGGCCTCGGTACTGGTGGGAGCCAGCAAGAAAATAGGGTCGATACCCTGCGCAATCAGATACGCAAAGGCTTCCGTACCCTCTTCCGGTGGAAAATCCACGGTCAGTACACCGTCGACACCGGCCTCGGCACAACGCTGCGCGAATTTTTCCCAACC
>Ga0209067_10001765_pt1 | contig 13131 bp, 10 predicted proteins | sample ColStrG_CSR_2013_FD_187199 | JGI IMG/M metagenome (GOLD analysis project Ga0209067, IMG submission 187199) | Freshwater sediment microbial communities in response to fracking from Pennsylvania, USA - Cold Stream Run_MetaG_CSR_2013 (SPAdes)... | ecosystem: Environmental > Aquatic > Freshwater >... | reverse complement strand
GCTCGTGCGAGTGCGCGCGACTTCACCGGGCTCGCCGTGGGCGTCGCGCGCACTCGCACGAGCCGTTCACCGCCTACGTCGCCTGGGCGCGCGTGCCGGCGGGATCGAGGAGTCGCGTGAGGCTTAGCACCCGACGCTGCGTTTAACACACCCGCCCGACGCCGTCGTCGACCCCGGTGGACCACGACGCGCGGCTGGCCGCCGGCGCCCTCTCCTGCAGAGCACGCCAGCGCGGCTCGCTTCTCGGGGATGCGCGGCTTACCAGCCTCGCCGCGGGCGTCGCACCTGCGTGCGTTTCGAGGAGGCGCCCACGTGGAGACTCGACCCGTTCGTTGCTGCGGGCGCGTGGGCGCGTGTGCAGGCGGGATCGAGGAGGCGGGTGCCAGAGAGTCTGTTTCGAGCATTGAGGAGCGCACCGCAGGTCACCGTAGGGTGGCCCAGCGGACATTGCGCACAGCTTGCAACACGCTGGATTAGTGTTACTTAGCGCTCCAACTACGTGTAGCCCTTGACGCCCGCGGTATCCTAGCCTTCGAAAGAAAGGGCCGGATGCGCTCAAGCAATGGGTGGTAACTATCATCCATCGACTCCGGATCGCATATCCTCCTGGGAGTGGGAAATGACGAGACCAAACACTCCCTACTGGCGCGCCAGCAGGCGCGGGTGATTCTTCCGGGCGGCGGGCCGCTCCGCCGACCTCAAGGAATTCTGTGCGCAACACCGGCCCGCTCGCCCGCATATTACGGCCTCGTCTCCCGGAATTCGCTGCTCAAGATCGCAGTCGGTTGCTTTCTCCGCGAGCGCGGGGCTTCACCGGCCTCGCCTTGAGCGCCCGACGCGAGGGCACTGGAGCGCAGCCACCTCGGCGGACTGCAGGAGCAACCGGGTCGGGCGCGATGGGTCGATTTATGTTGCCGAAACACGAACCAAGCGGGTCGTCAAGCTCCGCCCGGTGAAGTAGGAGCACTGCTATTTGTTCGGTTCGCGGCCACCGTTCCACGTATCGGGTTTTGGCGTGTCCCCAGGCCAATACCCCTTAGGATCTTCGCGCCAACGCTTACCGCACAAACCCGAGATCACACTCCATTCGGCGGCGCCCAGATTCAGATCAGGATGATAGATGAAGCGTTTGAGGCCGGCGCTCTGCGATGCGGTGAGAATGCGGTAAAGGTCGTGCGCCGGCATGGGATCGCCGGCATGGGGATTTCGCCCCGTCGAAACCCAGGCGATCACTTTGCCGGGATCGCCCACGGCATCCAGCGCGCGCCGCGTCTCCGAGGAAACCACTTCCGAGAAAAACTCATCCGGGAATCCTTTGTCGTCCAGGTCCGCTAGCGATTTCACTCCTGGCAGTTTCAGCCCAAGCCAACACTGGACGGCGGCAAAACAATCCGGTTCGCTCAGCCCGGGATTCCAATCGCCGAGAGTTCGAACCCATCGGCCAATGGTGCCGTACATGCCGTCGAAGCCGCGATTCCAGAAGTAATGCTTGTGGAAAAGATAATCGAAATAGGGATGGATTCGTTGGTAGTCCTGCGTTGTCAGCAGCGAGAAAGTGGTGGCGCGCGTGATCGTACCGAGCTTCGCCTTGCGTTCGAGCCCATCTATCTGCTTACGGTATGCCACGGCAGTTTGCATGGTGACTTCCTGGCGCGCGCGGAGCCAAAACAGCGCGTCTTCGTTCAGGTCGAACAGATCCAGCCCGCCCATCATCCCGCCGGCGGCATAATAACGAACCATCGCCGGTGTGAGGTGATGCAACCGGTCGCGCAAATGGGCGATCCCGCGCTCCATGCGTCCGATATCCAGGGCCAGATGCTGCAGCAGCGGCTTCTCGCCATCGCGGATCTCCAGCAGTTCCCCGCCGTGATGAAATGCCAATTCGTAATGGTGCTCGCCACCGCCGTCAATCACCACGCCCTTGGCCTGCGGGAACGCGCGCATGGTGTCCTCAATCCCCGCCGCTAACGACAGCGCGCCAAAGGGATCCTGCTCGAAGGAACGCCGCCGGCCCGACTGGCCCGGTCCGAAGAACAGCACATCCCAGCCGCGGGCGGCGGCATTGGCCACCAGACCTTGTAGCTGCTTTTCCTTCTTCAAATCGCGTGCCGCCGCGGCGGGCGGCTCCAGCCCGTACTTCTGATAGATCTTCGGCTCGGCCGCGAAGGTTGGAAGCTTCTCGCCCGGCCGCGCATAAGTGAAATCGAAACGCGGCACCTCCTTGAAGAAGACCAGCGGACCAATCACTAACCCCCTGACGCCGCCTTCTTCCCAGGCATCCAGCGTACGCACATAATCGTCGAGCCATTGCTCGATTGGGTAGATCATGTACATCCAGGCGACCAGTTTTTGGGCTGGCTGCGCCAGCAGCGGAGCCGATGCCGCACCCAGCCCCGCGCCGAGAAATCCCCGGCGGCTTATACCGCAGTCACTCATCCGGCACTCTCCTCGCCGTGATTACCAGATCACCTTCAAACCTAACTGCAACGTACGCATAGGCCCCGTCAAACTGAGGACTTGACCCTGGTTCGGAGAGTTCGGTGTGATCGAGGTGGTGTTGACAAACCCGATCCCAACCGGAGTCCCAAACCACGGATGGTTGAAAGCGTTGAAGGCTTCCGCCCGGAACTGTACCCTCATCGACTCCCTCACGCGGAAGTTCTTGGTCATGGAGAAATCCAGGTTCCGCGCCGAGGGTGCGGTCAATATATTCGGGCCGGCGTTACCCCAATGGCACAAATCCGGGCGGCTGGGAATGTTGCAGGTGACTCTTTGAAATGCCAACGGGTTGTACCACTGCTGTAGGGTTGGACTGGAAAGGATCGGGTTTCCGACCACATCCGGACGTACCTGCCCGCCATCCTGGCTCTTTCCCGAATTGACATCGTCACCCTGCGTGATGCTGTAGGGTAAGCCGGTGGCGAAGGTGGCAATCCCGCCGGCTTGCCATCCTCCCAGGAAGAATCCAACGGCTCCTTTCCCGTCGCGGCGGAACGGGATTTCATAGACGAAGTTGGCTATCGTCCGGTTCCTCTGATTGAAGACAAGAGGGCCCTTGGAATCGGCCAGGTTCTGGGGATTTTCCCCGTTGGTGTTGTCCTGCGGACCGTTGCTCGCTCCATTCGCCAGGCTATAGGTGTAGTTGATTCCGAACGCCAGCCCGTTCGAATAGCGCTTGTCGAGCGAGATAGTCGCCCCCTCATAGAAGTTGTTCAGCCCGTCGATAATCATTTGGATCGTGCCGACCTGCTGAATCTGGTTGACCGCCAAAGGGTCGTAGAAGAACCCGATGGGGCGCCGAGCCTGGAAGTTGGTGTTGGACGAGGGCTGAGCGGCGTTCCAGTACGCCATGATAGCGGAGCCATTGGACGTCTTGCTGCCCACGTAGCTGATGGTGAGCGCCGTGCCAAGCGGCAACTCGCGTTGGATATCGGCGCTCCACTGCCAGTGGCTGTCGTTCCTGCGGTTCTGCTGTACGGAATAGAGCAGTAACGGCGCCGTCTTCGCGGGTCCATTAAAAAGATTCGGACCCATTTGAAGGACAAAACTTCCGGGCGTGAAGATGCGCGTGTTGGCGCTCGCCGACTGTGTAATCGCCGAGAATTGCGACCCGGCGGAATAAGGCGGCGTCAGATTCATAATCGTGTAGACGTTGAAGTGCGCGGAGTTGTCGAACCAGCCGCTGCCGGCGCGGAAGACCCACTGACCCATCCGGTACGCGATGCCCACCCTGGGCAGAAACTTCCCTTCGCGGTTGCTGAACAGCGGAACCGCCGCCGCCGAGCCCAGAGACGTCGGAACAAGCGTGGGAATCTGGTTGCCCGCCGGCGTGGTGTAAGGTTGGCTGAAACTGAGGGTTCTCCAATAACCGCCGCGGTCGTACGGGATGCCGATGTGATCGTATCGAATTCCAAGATTCACGGTGAGCCTGGGAGTGACTTTCCAATCGTCCAGGATATAGCCCGCCCACAAATTCTGCACCGGAATGGTCAACGGATATCCTTCCGGAGTTTCTGCTGTATCGACATAGCCCAGCAAAAACGAGGCGAAGCCGTTCCCGGACTCGTTGGAGGAGAAATTGAGCTGGCCGCCGGGATAGTTGGCAGCCCTCCGGGTCATCGCGCTGCGATGAAACTCGCCGCCCATCTTGAAGGCGTGATGGTTGCGCACAATTGAGACATGGTCCGAAAGATCGTAGAGCATCGATGAATCGATTCCCAACCCATAAATGTCTCCAAAGGATGTGATGCCGGTGCCGCCGATCGGAGGAATGCGGTTTTCCACCGAGTTTAGGGGACGAAGCCCAGTCGGGGAGTTCACCTGGAAGGTGCCGATTCCCAGGCTGTTCTCGTCGAAATTCGAGTTAGAGCGCTTATTCTGGTCCTGGGTCTGGGTGTCCAGAAAGCCGTATCGAAACTCGTTCAGGATGGTCGGGGAGAAGATGTGGGTCCACGCCAGAGCCAAGCTTTTCGGATAGTTGAAGTAGGTCTCTCCAAAGTTCGGGTTGATGGTCGGCACCGCCCAGTCCTGGTGATCCCAGGCAAGGCGCGCGAAGGCTCTGTCCTTGCTCGAGATATTGTGATCGAACCGCATGAACCAGGCGCTTTGCGAAATCGTGTTGGCGATGTTCACCCGGTTGGTGAAAGACAGAGGATCGGCCTGCTGGAACTGGGGTGCAATCAAATACTTCATCAGGGTCTGCGCGCCGGCATTCATGCGGCTGGCTGGGATGATGTTGTTGGGGAAGGGTGTGCCGGTCACCGGGTCGAAAATCGTCACCGCGCCCTGCGTCCGCGTAAGCAGCGTGGAAAAATCCCCTGCCTTCATCGCGTCGCTTGGAAACCATCCGGTAGTCGGGACATCGCTGATCTCGCGCCGGCCCTCGTAATTGTAGGAAAAGAAGGTGCGGTTCTTGCCATGGTAGAGTTTGGGAATGATCACCGGCCCGCCCACATACACTCCGAACACATTGCGATGCAGCGCGTTCTTAGGATTGCGCGCCCGCCCCGGCGCCAGGTTGTAGTTCAGGAAATAATCTTCCGCGTCCAGCGCGTTATTGCGGATGAATTCATATACGCTCCCATGCAGCGCATTGGTGCCGGACTTCATCGAGATCTGGATCTGTGCGCCGCCGGAGAACCCGTATTCGGAGGAATAAGTCGCCGTTTGCACTTTGAATTCTTCGATCGCGTCTATGGAAGGCTGCAGGGTCAGCCGGTTGTAGCGGGGTTCCTTGACGTCGACTCCGTCGAGCGAAACTCCCTGGGTTTGCGATGGCTGACCGTAGGCGACCAGATCCACGGTGGCGCCCTGGGGGGACGTGCGCGCCCCGTTTCCGAGGGCGCCCGACTGCTCGCCGAACGATACGCCGGGCATCGTGACTGCCAGGAAACCCACCTGCCGGTAGCCAACGGGCAGTTCCACAACGCGCTTTTGCTCCAGGGCCTGGCCTACCGCCGCGTCCTCGGTGTTCAGCAGGCGGGCTTCCGCGGTTACCTGCACGGTCTGGTTCAATTGCCCGACCTCCAACGTGACGTCCATGCGGGCCCGTTGTTGGAATATCACGTTGAGGTTGTTGACTGTAGTGGCCTTGAAACCAGCCGCTTTCACATCGAGGCGATAGGTACTTGGGTCAATCAGGGGGAAAACATAAACTCCCGCCTGATTGGTCAGTTCCTGGCGCACCTCCGCCGTGTCGATACGAGTGAGCGTGACGGCTGCTTTGTAGACCGGCAGCCCGCTCGAATCGTAAACAATTCCGGTTACTTCCGTCGATGTCGTTTGTCCCCTGAGATTAGGAATCCGCAACCCGACCAAAACGCCTGCCAAAATCAGACCAGAAGCGACTTTGTTCAACACCTGTGCCTCCTGTTCGCAAACCAAGGGTCCAAGGGTTCGAAACTTTATATTGGCCTAGTATGCGCCCACTCGTATCCGCGATGCAAGTGGTTGGCAATGGCCAGGCTGGGTAGCGGACAGCCGGCGCCTTCCGATGCTAGCTGGCCTAGCTAGCCCGTCCGCAAAATCGTAAAACGTGAGAGGAATCTGACGTCCAGGTGCGCCTTGTAGACTCGTATGGCCGTCGCCTAGTCGAGCGAGTAGACGCTGTATTTCTGGGCGCATTGCGGCACCCGAAAGCCGCGGCATCCGTCGGCGAAGGAGGCGCACGTCATCGTCGAACTCGCGGGGAAGCGGATGGGTGCGATAGGAATAATGTAGGCGCCGAATTTCGGCGACCAGAAAATCCAGGTCGTAGTTCCAGCCCTCTTCGCGAGAAACGGATCGTTTGGGGGCTAGGCCCGCGAGCTTTCGAAACCCGTCATCACTGCGCCAGGCCGCAAATGACTCGTCGAAGGCAATTCGGGGCCGGTTCTCTAACGGAATCGCGAGTGCTTTTTCCAACCATGCGAGAGTTTGATTTCTGTCACCGGCGTTCGCGTAAAGGCTGGCGATCCGATAGGCGATGGAACTTGGGTACTCGCCGCCATGCGCTAGCGCCCGTGAGTACGCCTCCGCGGCCCCTCGGGACTGGTTCGCCTCAGCACGGGCATTGCCGAGTCTGATCCAGATTTCAGCATCGTCCTGATAAGACTCGGTAAGGCGTTCATACGTGGAGGCCGCCTCTTCGAATTTCCCTTCTTTCGCAAGGTCTTGTGCTCGCGTGAATTGCTTGTAGTACTCCGCGCCGCGGCCTGCCGTCGGCACCGTTTTCTTCGATGGTGGAGACTCTGCACAAGCAAATAAACTCAAACCAAGCAAACAAGAAACCATCGCTTCTCGGCTCATCCCTGGTGAGTCAGGAGAGCGTCGGAATCCGCGATTGGAGTGTCGAAAACCCGCAAACATGTACGTTTAGACGTGATCATCGGACTTTCGTGCGGGTACTGTTGACGCGCCATGCGTGAAAGTTGGGCTATCGGGTCAACTTGCCAGGAAACGCCAGCCACCGATTTGGGTTAGAACAGCGATTCAAGCACTGGCACGTTACAGGCCCGTCGCAAAGAGCGCGATGCTCGGTCGTTGGCCAGTCGGGCTGCATTTTCCCTATGCTTTCTTGCTTCGGGAAATCGCGCGTGTAAAGCGCATTCCTGACGGACGCCCGAAGGGAACCCGCCTTGACGAAAGACCACCGATTTGACGCGCTCGATCCCCGAGGGGTAAGATGAGGTCCTACTCTCCGGGGTGCTTCGGCACACCGGCTGCTGGAATCCGCGACTTAGTGGATTCAACTACGAACTTTCGGGCTCTTGGAGATGCGGACTTGCGCGAAGCGCTGCAAAAGCGGCGCGATGGGCCTGGTCGCAACTCTCTCGGCGCGAATAGTAATCCCTGGCCCGGCCAGGCCTCACGGCCTGCCCGGGCTTAAAGAGGTTATGAAGGTCAGGCAATGCTGGGTCACGTTTCTTGAATCGTACCCGGTGCCTCGCTTCGCCCTACCTGATGCCGCCACACCCGCCTTCCGCTTTTTGGCCAGCCATTCATCCGATGATTCCTCCGCCACTCTCACAGTCCTGCCTGGGCTGGGCAAAGTGACGCGGATTGGTCGTGCCGAGCGACAGGGAACCCTCAAGAAAAAAGGTGTCGAGCGAATCTGGAAGTGTCTCCACCCGTATCTGCCGGTCCAGTGTGTTCCGCAACTGAACCTCACCGCCGAACGAACTGGGGTGGCATTTCGCCACGCCGCTCTCCGCGTTGACATTCACACGCTGGGCCTGGTGTCGATGCTCTCCGGGCGCCTCGAATTCGAGCAGGAAGTCGACGGATACACGCTCGCCAAAGTGCTGGACAGCCTGGAAAATCAAAAGTGGCTGAGGAACCGCTGCGGTCGGCTGAAGTCCGCGCGCAACGTTGTCCAACTTTTCAGCGCGCTGAGGGATCAAATTATCGCCGAGGTCCTGGCGCCGCACGATGCGCCGGTGGCGCCGGACGCGCCCATGCGGCCGTTTTGCGTTCTGGCATTGGATACCACTCAACCATGGCCCGGCGCCAAGGAACTTGCCGCGGACGAGGCCGGCAAGTGGGAGCTTCTTTGCGCTCTCCAACGTTATACCTCCCAGAAGTACGTCCCCGCCGCGGGGAGCACTCCGCCGGCTCTTGGCAATCGTATGTTCGTCAACCCAGGCAAGAAGTCCGAGACTGGGGTTCTCTCCGGCTGGATGTTCGGCACCCGCGACGGTGTGGCGGCAACTATCTCGCCCGGAGATACTGCCGATCAGGCTGCCCGCGCGCTGCTGTGCCACAGCCGGAACATTGCGAAGCTGATCGGTTTCTATCGGCTTTATCAGGGGTATGTGGCCTCGGTACCGGCCACCGGAAAGGATCCGGCCCCGCGAGCCATCGTGGAATACGCGGTGAACGCCCTGGACCTGATGCGGGTTGCCTACTCGCGATGGTGGCTGAGTTGGGCGGCGGGACATCTGCACCTTGACAAGGTATCCAGCGTGGCCGCCTCGCAGTACAATCTGGACCGCCCCTTCCCGCCCCATGCGAATGTGCAGGCACAACTCTCAGGAAACGAGGCCAAGACAATTCGCGTGTTCATCAGCTACACCCATGACGGCCCCGATCACGAGGCCAAAGTCCGCCAAGTCGCCGATCGTCTCCGCGAGGACGGAATCGACGCCATGATCGACCAGTATGAACCGGCGCCCACGATCCCGTGGCCCCAGTGGATGTTCCAACAGTTGGCGCTGGCAGACTTTGTCCTGATGGTGTTCACCCGGACGTACAAACAGCGTTTCCTAGGCCTGGAAAAGCCTGGCGTGGGACTGGGCGGAACCTGGGAGGGCGCCTACATTAGCAGCGAGCTCTACCGCGATAGCCTGCGCAACAAACGCTTTATTCCAGTAATCTTCGGCGCGGCCGACAAAGCGCAGATTCCATCGCCGCTCGACTACACCTATTACGATCTTGGGGCGGATTCCGCTTATACGAGCCTGCTTCGCCATGTTACCAGGCAGCCTGAGATCGTGAAGCCCGAACTCGGGGTCAGGCCATCACTTCCACCGTTGACACCTCGGCCAGACTCTGGGCCCGGAACACCTCTCAATCAGTGAAAACTCGTTCCTAAGTGAAGATGCGGCTCTGTCGGCCTTCGCCTTGATTGCTGGCAATGAGTTGAACACATTCCCCAGTCAACAAAGGGGAAGCAGCGATGCCCAGATCTGGACCCTTCCTTGTTGCAAAATCCCTTCAATTCCCTGAAAACTCGCGCGGCGTTTCGGCATTTTGCTTGAGGTCGTCGCGGCTCGGAGGTAATGTTCACATGGCTACCGATATTGCCCACTAACGGACGCTCACCCCAGCTTGCCAACCCTAGGCCAGGGGAAGTTGGAGTCTTTTCGACGAGACGGAATGCGGAAACGCCGCACATCCAGTTGATGAGCGGGCAAGCACGCGACAACCCAATGCGCCACGCCCTACTCCGAAGCTATTTTTCCTAGGCGTGAGTTGGTTCCCGATTTCTCTTCCCGGTTTTCGCATCTGAAACAAGCCGCGAGATACGCTTCTGAGTCTTGGCTTCCCTCAGTTGTACGCGAACGTCAAGGTTTAATCTCACTGCGAACTGGATGAGTTTGCCAGTGCTAAATTTCGAAATCTTGCCTCTCAAGAGATTGCTCACGTCGGGCTGATAAACCTTAAGAGTCTTTTGCAGGTACGCCTGATCAAAGCCTCGCCGTTCGATGTGAACCAGAAGATCCCGCCAAAGATCTGACTTAACTTTTGCCTCAATTGTCTCTTGTGGAGAGAACCCAAGATCTTCGAGAATATCGCCCCTTGTGATGTGACCGGGTTTACTTGTCTTGTTTGTATTTGGCATTCTTTCGCTTCTCCAAGAGCCTCTGCCTTACCTGTTTCAGTCGAGCGGTCGCCCTTTTTATGTCGTGTTTCTCTGTCTTGCGGGAGTCCTTTTGAAAGCAATCGAGCACGAATATGACGTCGTTCTTCCGAGCGAGGTAGATCATGCGATACCAAGCGCTTTCGTCGGAATCCTTCAATTCAAAAACGCCGTCGCCGATGGACTGCATAGGCCTGACATCCAATTTCGGGGACCGCCCCTGCTGCATCTCTCGCAAGGAAATACCAAAATCCAAGCGGATAGATTTCGGCCACGATTTCAGCATGTCCCAAGAGTCGCCCTCCCACTCTATTGTTGCCACCCGAGGGTTTTCACCCTGCGCCACCTTTTCACTATATAGAAGGATTTCTATAATTGCAACCTCTTTGTTGAGCGATCTCAGGGAGCGAGGTTTTGAAAAAGCGCAGGTGTGATGTTCTGAGTTGGCGCCAGGCTGGTCGAATGGTGCTGGCCCCCCAGCTTGCTCGGTCGTGGGTGATGGCGAAAACGCGAGTCGTAACCGGAGGCTGGAGTGTACGGGAGGGCCAGTTCGGGCGGTCTTAACGCCGTTGCTTTGTCAGCCGATTCTTCATGGCTGCAGCAGTTCTCAATTTGATCTCATCGTTCGGTGCATGGACCAAATCCTGTTTGGTACCCAGGTACCTTTCAGTGGTCTGAACCGATGCGTGGCCAAGCAGAAACTGGATTTGTTCGAGTTGACCTCCGGCCGCGCGGCACATTTTGGCGAAACTGCGCCGCAAGTCGTGTGGTGCAATGCCGGGCACGCCTGTGGCCTTCGCATATGGTTGAAATACTTGCCAAACGACCTTCTCCGTCATGCGCTCGCCGTTGACTTGATCTCCACGGTTGACGGGCCGCAAGACATAACCGTCCACGACGCCCGCTGCCGCAGTCCAAGCGTCAATCGCGCACTTCACCCAACGCGGTATTGGAATTGTCCGCACACGGTTGTGCTTGCCCACCAGGTCCACGACGCACCATCTGTTATCCCGCTGCTGGATGTGCTTCAGCGTGAGGGCAGCCACCTCAGATCGGCGCAGACCGCAGCCGAGCAGAAGCGCAAGCATTGTCCGGTCTCGCCTGCCTCTCTTGGTAGAGACATCCGGCGTGTTGAGAAGTTTTTGGGCCTGCTGAACGGATAGCCAGTTTCCAACCCGCACTCCCTTGAATCTCACGCCTTTGACCCGGACGACTCCAGCGGCGAGTTCCGGCGCCAGCAACCCATTGTCAGCCGCTTCTACCGCCAGCTTTCGTACCGCCGTGATCCGAACGTTAATCGAAACTGAGCCGAGACCACGGGCCTCTAATGCCGCCCGCCAGGCGTTCACTGTTGCTTTCGTAAATCCCGGTCGCGGTTCCTGACTGTACTATTCGATGAACTCGTCCAGCCCGAGCTTATAGAGCCGCCGGGTTATCGGGGAAGAAACGCTGTCCAGGACTAGCGCCTTTAGCCGAAGCCAGTCGGGCGCCTTGTTCGTTAATGTTAACTCGTTCATTTTGCTCCTTTTAGGCTGATATCCGAGTCATGCGGACATAGCCTCAGGAGCCTGACGATCCTCAAGACGGGCTCTACGGATTGAAAGACTGCTCTCCATCGGTGCATGAGTTCGGCCGGTCTGGCCAACCGCTCGCATTTGACTACCGATATTGGGCAATATCGGTAGCCATGTGGACCTTACCTCGGGGCGGAGGAGACATCAAGCGAAAACGGTGGTGGCGGGCGGAGTTCAGACAAATTTGATCGCTCTCCTCGTGATCAAGTGGTCTTCCGCGCCCGGGAACGCGACCATTTCACGTTTGCTGGTGCCATGGGGATTTCGCAACAGCAATCGGGCCTCTGATAGAGAGACTTCGAATGCGCGGTAATGGCCACGCTTCGCGGTCTGCGCCGATTGGATGCCGCTTACGCTGGACTGACCGCCAACTCGCGGGACCGATTGATGGCGGCAGTGTATACTCAACAGTACCTTAGGATGCAAGAAGGATCCCCGTTCAAATTCACTGGCCCACAACACCCGGAAAAACACATGCGTCTACGTTCAATCCTGCTCACACTGGTTTTGTCTTCAGCAGCCCTCGCGCAGTCTGAAGAGGGCCTGCTCAAGGGTCTGCAATACCGTCTGGTCGGTCCGTTCCGCGGAGGCCGCGTTCTGGCGGTCACAGGAGTTGTGGGAGAGCCCAACACATACTATTTCGGCGGCGCATCGAGCGGCGTGTGGAAGACCACCGACGGCGGCGCCAACTGGAAGCCGCTGTTCGACAAGCAGACCACTGCGTCCATCGGCGCCATCGCCGTGGCCCCCTCCGACACCAATACCATCTACGTGGGCAGCGGCGAGGCTTGCCTGCGCGGCAACATTTCCTACGGCGACGGAGTCTACAAATCGACCGATGCCGGAAAAACCTGGAAAAACATCGGTCTGCGCGATTCGCAGCACATCGGCCGGGTGATCGTGCACCCACGGGACGCCAATACGGTCCTGGTCGCAGCCATGGGGCATGCATTTGGCCCCAACGCCGAGCGCGGCGTGTTCCGCACAACCGATGGAGGCAAGACCTGGTCGAAGGTACTCTCTGTTGACGAGAAAACCGGCGCCATCGACGTGGAGTTCGACCCCAACAACCCGAACATCGTGTTCGCGTCACTCTATCAGGCACTAAGGCAGCCATGGGTCTTCGAGAGCGGCGGTCCCGGCAGCGGCCTGTACCGTTCGTCGGACGGCGGCATCACGTGGACCCACCTCAAAGGCAACGGACTCCCCGAAGGCCTGCTCGGCCGCATCACGGTGTCCGTTTCCGCGGCCGATTCCAGCCGCGTCTACGCCATGATCGAAGCCGAAAAAGGCGGCCTCTACCGATCCGATGACGGCGGCGACAAGTGGGAGCTGATCAACGACGACCAGAAATACCGACAGCGCGCCTGGTACTTCAGTCACATCTTCGCGGACCCGAAAAACGCCGACGCGGTGTACGTACTCAACACGGGCATGTTCCGGTCCGGCGACGCAGGCAAGACTTTCACCTTGCTGCCCGCGCCGCACGGCGACCACCACGGCCTGTGGATCGACCCGGCGGATCCGCGCCGCATGATCAACGGCGACGACGGCGGCGCCACCATCAGCAGCGATGGCGGCCAGACGTGGAGCACGCAATACAACCAACCTACGGCGCAGTTCTACCATGTCGCTGCCGACAATCGTTTTCCGTACTACATCTACGGAGCCCAACAGGACAACACGTCGGCAGCGACATGGTAGAACTGCGCCGTAGGT
>Ga0209067_10001764_pt1 | contig 13133 bp, 12 predicted proteins | sample ColStrG_CSR_2013_FD_187199 | JGI IMG/M metagenome (GOLD analysis project Ga0209067, IMG submission 187199) | Freshwater sediment microbial communities in response to fracking from Pennsylvania, USA - Cold Stream Run_MetaG_CSR_2013 (SPAdes)... | ecosystem: Environmental > Aquatic > Freshwater >... | reverse complement strand
AAAAACCTGCTTGTCCGGGCCCACACGCCGGCTCTTCCCTTGCGGGCCACACGTGCTGATGCACGTCGATGGCGATCTCAGCCACGAAGGCGAAAAGCAGAGTCAACGACTGAGGAATTTTCGGCAGAACACGACCCGCACCGGATTGCAACCGCACAGCCCCTCACACTCCCCATCCCGCACGAGGAGGAATCCAGCAACATACACTACAACCCGCCTCAACGAAACTGGAAAACGATGTTTGTTCGGTTTGCCGAACAAGAGTACTCTTCGGGAGCAGCAGGTCCAAACCCGGCTTCAGCGCTGGAACAGGTAGGAGATCTTCACGAAAATCTGTCGCCCGTCATTAAGGAAGTGGCCGGGCGTGCGCGTCAAATTGCCAAGAGCATCCACCGTGGGTGGGCTGGGAAGGTTCTGCAGATCGCTGTTATATCCCACATAGACCGCCGTTCCCGGATGCACAAAATAGGTCAGCAGCACATCCGCGTTGAATTGTTTGGCCGGCGGCAGGGAACTCAGCGCGTATTGCGGCAATCTCGCGCTGTAGTTCGACAGAACGGCGTTGTACTGTCCGATCACTCGCAGCGACAGCGCCCGCGTGAACTGGTAATTCCACTTCGAACGCAGGATATGGTTGTTAAACATGTTCGCGTTCGTGTTCACGTCCCGCAGGCGCGTCAACAGATAGGTATTGTCAATGGTCAATCCCTTAAATGGCCTCACCGTGGCGGCGAACTGAATATTGTTAGCCGTCGCCAGCACTGGCGGGCCCACCGAAGTGTCGTAATTCGTCGCTTGCCCCCAGTTGATCTCCGTCGAGAGCACGACTGGCTTGAAATAAGCGTAGTTGAGCCAGAACCCGCGCTGGTAGTGGGTGTAGTCTTGTGACGTGGTGAGGGTAGAGTAGTCCACCGGACGCAGGCGCTCGTGGCCCAGGTTCGCGTACACACCGAAGTTGCTCGACCCGCTCAGGACGAATCGCCAGTTCACGTTCGTATACCAGTCGAGGCGCGTGCCGCTGTGGTCCCAGTTGTTGATGGCGAAGATCGACGGCCCGTGCCACTGCAGGGTCTTGCCCCCCTCGCGATGGAAGCGGTACATGGCGAACTGGCTCAGGCGGCGAATGTCTGGGCGGCGGAAGAATCCAGCATCGGTCTCAAAGCCCGCAGCCGTGTCCTGGTACCAGGCATTGTATTCAACGTTGGTCGTGCTGCGTTCGACGAACCAGTCAAACGTGGGCCCGCCCTTGTGCGTGCCGTCGTAGAACTTGGTGTGGCTTTCGAGTGCCTGCACGGTGATGGTCCACTTCGCATTCGGCTTGATTCTGGCGTCGAAGCCGCCCACGCGGTTCGAACCGACGAGACAGGCATTGTCTGTACACTGGATTTCACCCGGAACTGTGTGCAACTCGCGATCCGTGTAAATCAATCCAATGCTCGATTCCTTGCCGATATCGTGATTGACCCGCACCACCCCGTAATACGCCCGGTGGTGCGACAGCGGGTCGTAGGGCGTCACGCTCAGCCCCGGTGAACGATCGTCGGCGAATAGCATTCCCACCGACCACGGACCGTTCTTCCCCGTCAGCCGCGTCCCAAATTCCGGATCGCCGATTCTTCGCGTGAACACCAGGTTCACCGGTGTGTTGAAGTAGCTGGAATTCTCCAGGAAGAACGGGCGTTTCTCCGGGAAGTACACTTCGAAACGCTGGTTCACCGTGATCTGCGGGTCATCCGACTCGACCTGCGAGAAATCCGGATTGATGGTCGAATCGAGCACAAAAGAATTCTTCACCACGATCTTCGAATCGAGGCCCGGCCGCACCTCGAGATATTTCCCGCCGAAATACGGATTGGTTGGATCCCGGTCATCCAGATTCCTGAATCCGCGCCCGACTACGTACGGAATGAACTGCATGTTGCGGCTAGGGACCGCTTTTTCCATGCCCTGCATTTCGGTTCCCTGGTCGAGGAAGCCGGTCGCATTGCTGGTGATGTGCGGATAGAACGAGTCTTCGCTATTGCGCTTGATGTCGCGCTCGAAAAACACTCCCCACTTCTGGATGTCGGCAATCGGAAAGCGCAGCGACTTGAAGGGAATCTCAAACCACGCCACATACCCCTGCGGCGTCAGCTTACCCTCAGAGTTCCACACCATGTCATAGGAGTAATCGGGCCCGTTGCCGTTCTCCACCCAGATGCCATCCTGCTGCACGCCCAGCGGGTTGATGTAGAAAAACAATCCGTGCTGCCGGTCGTGAAAGGTGTCGAGCACGAAGCCGAACTGGTCGTCGTCGTTGATCAGTTCGCGCCGCACCAGGCGCGCGCGAATCTTGTCCGGCTCGGAGTCAAAGCAAAGGCAGACCACGTACAGATTTTTGTCGGTGTAGCCGAGGTAGACTTCCGTCTTCTGCGAGACGGGAGCGCCGTCCTTGGGATCGCGCTGCTGAAAGCCGTCCACTTTCAACATTTTTCCGGCGATGGCCGGGGAAGGCTGCATGTCCGCAAAGTCGGCAATCGTAGGCCGCACGTCGAGCCGAGGAATATGCAGCGTCGCAAACTTGGTGGGAGCGATTACGGGCGTGCCGTCTTTGGATCGCGCGGGACCTGCATGCGTTAGAGCGACCGATGCCAGCCCGAACGCGGCCAGGAGCAGAACTCGCCCACGCGTCTTATGCAAAAACTGCATGTGCCCCAAGCCATGAGTTCAGGATTCGACCGTACGCTGGATTTAGACGTAGAGGAAGAAAGAAGGTTAGTAGCGTAGCCGGGGATTTCGCAGTACCACTTAGGCCTCGAAAAGAGAACGGGGCAACTGGCACTGCCGAACAATCGACATCAACGTTCCAATTTTCAGCTCGGAGTGGTTTGGAACGGGAACCGTGATTGTAGTTTCCTCGGTGCGCTTTTGCATCACGACGTGACTGCCACGCCTGCGCACTTCGAGGAACCCATGCCGTGTGAGGATGGCGCAAACCTCGCGTCCCGAAAGAACCCGCAGTTTACCCAACCTCTACCTCAAGCCGCGTTACGAATACTTCGGAGTGTCGCCGTCGTTCGATCTCAGCCGGGTCCGCCGTCTCTAAAAAAAGCTCAACTGCCTCCTGCAAGTTGGCACGGGCCGATTCGATCGTATCGCCCTGACTGGCGATATCGAACTCGGGGCAAAGTCCGACGTACTCGTCGCCTTCGCGCTCGATAATTGCCGTGAGTTGTTGTGTTCTTTTCATTCGCACACTCCTCGTTTCGCTAGAACAATGACGCCTGCCGCCGGTTCGGCGTGATCTTGAAATGATCGTACGCCAACTGCGTGGCCACGCGCCCGCGCGGAGTCCGGTTCAAAAATCCAATCTGCATCAGGAACGGCTCGTAGATCTCTTCGATCGCATCCGGCTCTTCCGCCAGCACCGCGGCCAAAGTATTCACACCCACCGGCCCGCCCTGATATTTCTCAATGATCGTCAGCAGCAGCCGACGGTCGATTTCATCGAAGCCGTACTGATCGACTTCCAGCATCTCCAGCGCCGAGTTCGCCGTCGGCGCATCGATCTTTCCCGCACCGCGCACCTGCGCATAATCGCGCACCCGCCGCAGAAGCCGGTTGGCAATGCGCGGGGTTCCGCGTGACCGTCCAGCAATTTCCTTTGCGCCAGCCTTGTCGATCTGCACGCCCAGAATTTCCGCCGAGCGCTCAACGATCACTTGCAAATCTTCCGCCGTATAAAATTCCAACCGCAGCACGATCCCGAACCGCGCTCGCAGCGGCGACGAGATCAGTCCCGCCCGCGTCGTCGCTCCTACAAAAGTGAAGGGCTTCACCTCCAGCGTGTGCGTACGCGCGGACGGCCCCTGCCCAATGATGATGTCGAGCTTGTAATCTTCCAGCGCCGAATACAGCAGCTCTTCCAGCACCGGCTGCAGCCGGTGGATTTCATCGATGAAGAGAACCTGCTTGTCCTGCAGGTTGGTGACGATCGCGGTCAGATCACCCTTGATCTGCAGCAGCGGCGCCGCGGTCGACTGAAAGTGCACGCCCAGCTCGTTCGCAATAATGTTCGCGAGAGTCGTCTTGCCCAGCCCCGGAGGCCCGTAGAGCAGCACATGGTCCATGGCCTCGCCGCGTGACCGCGCCGCCTCAATCGCGACCGCCAGATTCTCTTTCACCTTATGCTGCCCGATGAACTCCGCCAGCCGCTGCGGCCGCAGCTTCAGCTCAAACGAGGAATCGTCCTCCACCGGTGCGGCCGACACCAGCCGCTCCCGGTTGTAATTCAGATCAGGATTGTTTTTCGCGGTCGCCACTGGCGCGATACTACCAGTTCCCGCTCACCCGTTGCCAGATGATCGTATGGGTGAAATGGGGTAGGTACGAAGGGGGTGCCCCACGTCTCGCCGATTTTGCGAGACGTGGGACTTCCGAAGTGCATTGACCTTCTATCTCTGATCGTCCCGGTGAGGCGTGGTGCGCCGCGGCACATCCGAGTGAGCGTTGGGAACCGGTTTGTCGTGCGCCGAGCTGAACCGAGGCTCGTCCGGCGTCACGGGAACCAGCCCGTACTGGTTGGTTTCCATGGATTCATTCAGGGCCGATCCTACCGGCGCCTTCGCATTGGCAAAGACACCGTGCACTTTCGTCCCAGGGAACGTCGTGGTCATGTAGTCTCCCACCATCTGACCAGACGTAGTCGAGGGCAGCCAGGTTGGATTGACGCCCTTGGCCAGAGTCTTGGGAGCCGTCCACGTCGTGCCGCCATCCGTCGAGGCCACATAGCCAACGCTCAAGTTGCAGACGGTTCCGCAATTGGCTTTGGGAAAGAAGTAATAGGTGAGAGCAAGTTGAGCCGTCGTTCCCGAGGTTCCCTTCTTAATCGAAAACCCTGGCGTAAAGTGGTCCACCGTGCTGGTCACCGCGTCAATGGGAACACGTGACAGTGCGGTCCAGGTTGTGCCGTCCGCCGAAGTACTGAACACAATGTCGTTGGACGCGCAGCTCGTGCGGAAACTGCAATCCGCCCACATAATGTAGGCGTTGCCCGCCGAATCCATCTGGGCAGCAATCAGGGGCAGAGCTCGCATACCTCCGGCGACGCCGTGCTCGGTGATCAGCGCAACTGTAACGGGCGTCGACCAGGTAGTCCCACCGTCGGTGGACTTGAACGCCAGCACGCTCGACAGAAATGGATCGTCGATCGCAACGATCACTGTGCCGCTCGGCTGGACCATCGGAATTCCGCCATTTCCCGAATAGCTCCCGGTCGTGGTCTGCTTCGCGCTCCAGGTCTTTCCGCCGTCTTTCGACGTGCTCATCTCAATCAGATCGAACTGGCTGAAATCGTCCCATTCGACGTAGCAGTTGCCGTAATACTTGCTGCTGGCGGTATTGTCGCAGCCAATCCACGGCTTGTCGTAGAATCCGCCGCTCTCGACTACGGAAACTGTAGCCGGATTGCTCCAGGTGATGCCGTCGGTCGAACTGCTTACTAGAACGGCCGCTCCATGCGGACCGCCGGTTTCAGAGAGAGCCAGAGTTTCTGCCAGCCATACTTTGAACTTCGCGTTGTAAATTACCGAGGGGTCGCTCGCACGATCGTAGGTGCCGGTGCCTTCCAGCTTGGTAATGCCCGGCAGGTTTCCGTGCGTCCAGGTTGTGCCGCCATTGGTAGAAGTCGAGAAGCCAATATCGGATGATCCTCCATCGGTGAAGCGACCGATTTGAAATACGGAAACGATGGTGTTGCCGACGGAATAGCTCGCCGGTTCCACTTCGGTCTCGTGCTGGCTGGTGGTGTTGGTAAACGTGTCAGTACTGATCTGGGTGAGAGGAACCTGGGCTGAGGCGACGGTGGCGACAAATAGCAAGGCCAGCGAAGCCGCGATCACAGACAATTTCCATTCGATGCGGGGCAAGGGGAGTCCTCCGAATTTGAGTTTTGACGGCGTTTGCTGCAAAGGCCCCGGCCGTATGGCGAGCCAGGACCCGAACGCGTCTGGGCGACGGCAGGGACAGGAGCCCAGATTTTGAACTTCGGCGCCGAAGCATACTAGCCGCGATAGTAGCCGTCAACGCGAAAGAATTTGCACATATGGAGACTTAAGTTTAGGGTTGACATAGTGTCAAGCATGCTTTACATTGGCGAGTGTCAAGCACGCTTGACACGGAGATTCCGATGGACGCCAATGCAAAACGCTATCTCAGAGAATTCCTCGGCTCGATGGCCGGCTATTCGGTGATGGTGCCACTCTCGATGTGGATGCTTCGGGGGCGCGAGCACACGCCCCTGGGATACTGCATCGCTTTTCTACCGATCATTCCCTCGGCATTCGCGCTGTGGGCGTTTCTGCGCTTCTTCCGGAACCTCGATGAACTGCAGCGGCGGATTCAGTTCGAAGCGGTTGCTTTCAGCTTTCTTGCCACCTGTTTCATCACGCTCACCTGGGCCTTCCAGCAAAACGCGGGCCTGCCGCGCTTCGACGTAAGTTGGGTCGCACCGCTGCTGATCGGTCTCTGGGGAATTGGCCTCGGCATCGCCAAGCGGAGGTACGAGTGAAAAACAGCGTGCGCGACATACGCACCCAATTGAGCTGGACGCAAGCCGACCTCGCCGAAAAACTGGGCGTCTCGCGGCAAACGGTCAACGCCATCGAGACCGAAAAATACGATCCCAGCCTGCCCCTGGCCTTCAAGATCGCCAAGCTCTTCCGCAAGCCGGTGGAAGAGATCTTCAAAGCATAGAAAAACTTCGCCCGTCCGGTCGAGCAAAGCTCGACTGGCTTTGCGCAGAGAATTTCAGTTCTTGAATGTGACACATCAATGTGTCACAATAAATCATGCCCTCGGTCAACATCCGCCAGCTTCGCGATACCCGCCGCCTGAAAGCCTGGCTGCGCGCCGGAAAGACGGTCGAGCTGCGCGAGCGCGACCGCCTCATCGCCCGCATCGTCCCGGAGAACGAAGAGCCCAAGAAGCCCGTGGAATGGCCGGACTTCGCCGCCCGACGCAAGAAAATATTCGGAGATCGCGAGCTCCCGGGAGCTGACCTTCTCATTGAGGAGCGGGGCCGCTATTGACGGTCTACATCGATGCCAGTTTCCTGGTCTCGGTCTACATCAAGGATCGTCATTCCTCGATGACCGCCGAGTTGCTCCGTTCCCGCCCGCAGATTTCGCTGACCCCGTTTCACCGCGCAGAGTGGACCCACGCCATTGCGCAGCACGTTTTTCGCGGCGTTCTTACTTTGCCCGAGGCTGATAACATTTACGACCAATTTGCCAAAGATGAAGCAGTGGGCTTATGGACTGAAATTCCGATGCCGGACCATGCCTTCGCAGTTTGCATTGACCTCGCCCGCCGTTACGGACCCAACCTCGGCACGCGCACTCTCGACAGCCTGCACGTGGCCTGCGCCCTCGAATTCAAGGCCACCCACTTCTGGACCTTCGATGAACGCCAAGCCAAGCTGGCCAAGGCGAAGGGCCTGAAGACGAATTAACCCGCGTCACTTCTCTCCAACCAGAATTCCATTCCGGAAGGAAAACAATTTCGTTTCCCCCGACGGTAGCGTGACGATCGTCTGCACGACGTTGCGCCCCTCGACATCGAATCGGTAGTTGTACCGGTAGATCTCTCCATCCGCCAGGGTTTGCTCGATCGTCCTTCCATTCGAGTATTTATTCCTAACAAGGACATTCCAGTCGCTGTCGAGCACCGCGGTGAGGAGCCACGGATCGTTGTCGGCTCCCGTCATAATCCGCTGGTACTCGAATCGGTACAAGACGTGGGACCCGTCCCTGACCGTATCCACATGTCCGCCCTGACCGTAGGTATAGGTGCGCACGTGACCTGCGTCGTCCCGCGCTTCAACGATTCGGTCGAGGGCATCGTACTGGAAGTGGATGGTGTGTCCGCTCGGCGAAATCAGCGCTTCCAGGTTTCGCACCTTGCTCCGCTTCAGTTGAATGCGATGGCCTTCCGCATCCACCATCTCCGTAGCGGCCCCCTGCGCGAAATTCTTGGCGTAGTAAGCCTCGGGGAAATAGATCTTGCGGCCGTCGCGAAAGGTCATCGTCCAGCCGTTGCCGTTCCACGCCGTCATGGCCCCGTAGAATTCCGATGAACTGTTGCTGTGCCGAAACACTGCGTCCGCGTATCCCGTGCCTTTCGAAACGCGCGGCATGTAAACCTTATAACCGTCCTCCAGATTCAATTCCTGATAGGTGTACGGAAATCGCGTCCCGGTGGGACAGATGTCGTACGGATGATTCGTGCCTACTCCAAACGCGTGGCTGTAGGGATCCCAGGCGTAGTAGCTCCGCGTCAGCGCCAAAGGCACGACATCGGGAACGAAGAGGTCGGTCTGGAGCAATTTGAAGTTCCCATTCCGCAGGTTCACGACGAACTCGTTCACCGGCGCATCGTGCCGCAAGGTTGGCTTCACCATTAAGATTGAAGTCTTGAACTGGATCGGAACCGATCCAGCAACTGGAGAAATCACCATCCATGGCTGAGAACCATCCCAAGCCGGAGGCGAGTCGGTAAACGGCAGCAACTCGACTTTCACCGGACCGGCAGGCCGCTTCCATAAGAACAGAAACCAGGCGCAGCCCAGCAGCGCCAGCACAAGCGCCCACTTCCACAGCGGCGGATGCCAGAAGCTTTTCTTTCGATCTGAACCCACTAGAGTCTCCCGACTGTCGCGCAAAGCTGGGTACGCATCAGTGAGCGTTCGTTTCCTCAGAAGATTTTTGCGAGTTCAGCGAGGACGATGTCTCCGTAGTCCGCATCCTTCATGGAGAACTCGCCCTTGTTCGCGACCGGGTTTAGATTGAGGAACACTTCGCCTTCGCCTTCTCCCTCACCTAGAAAGATCTTCATGGCCGTCCAGTCCCCGGGTGGCTCGTCGCTGAAACCGCCATCGGCGGAACGCGACTGATGTTCTCCTAGAATCGCAAACTCAAAAGGCAGAGAGGGGGCCCTCTCCACTTTGTTTGGGATTGTCTTAGCCTCGAGCGCTTTTTTCAGATCAATCAGAAAGATGCTGGCGTCGGAACCCGGCTCAGGTAGGAAGCGGCCTTTCCCGAACGATACGTGGAGGGATTTATCCTCATCGTCCCCTGCATGGTTCGGACCCAATTCGATCCGAAACTTGGCGGTCTTTCCTTTTGCCGAGTAAGTTGCAATCCACTGCCGCGGGCCAGACCGGTTGTCGACAGGTTTTAAGTCGAAACCCACCGAGTCTGAAGTTTCACCCCAGGGTTCCGCTTTGAGGTTTTCTGGTCGGCTGGACTTGGGCGAGCATGCGGCGACGCACACGAACAAGGCCGCAGCCAAGAACGCGCTCGCACCTCTGATTCTCCGCATATTTCTCGTCTTCTTACTTCGGATACCACTCCAGCAAGCGCACTTCGATGCCGGTCCCTTCCAACGCTTTTTGAAACACGGTGAGATCCGACCCGCGGTAGTGATACGGAATCACAATCTTCGGATGGAAGGCTTTCACCGCGTCCGCAGCCTCTTCCGGAGGCATGGTGTAAGGCAGGTTCATGCACACGAACGCCACATCGATGTTCTTCAGCGCGCGCATCTCCGGCACGCCCTCGGTGTCGCCTGAAAAATAGAACCGCTTGCCGCCGTAGGTAAGCACGTAGCCGTTGCCGCGTCCCTTGTCGTGAAAGAGTTTTCCTGCCTCGGGGCCGCGTTTCAGGTTGTAAGCCGGGATCGCCTCAATGTTCCAGCCCTGCCAGGTTTTCGTTTCTCCGTTGGCAATGGGCCTCGCGCTGGTGACGGTCTGGACGACAGCCGGCGGGGCCAGAATTTCCGTGTCGGCCTTGCTCGCGTCTTTGATCGCGTCGGGGTCCATGTGATCCCCGTGAATGTCGGTAATCAGAATCAGGCCGGCCTTGGGAAGTCCCCCAAACTTCACCGGCTTCGCAGGATCGAGATAGATCGTCTTTCCGCCCGCTTCGATCAACGTGCTGGCGTGATTCAGCGGAGTGATTTTGACGGGCCCCGCGGACGTGGGAAAGGTTTGGGTCTGGTCGGCTGCGCGCACAAGGGGCGCCAGCGCAATAGCAAGAGCGAAAACAAGGCAGGCACTCATCGGAATTACTTTCATGAAACTCACCTCAATCTCGGGGGTCATCTGAGCGAAGCGAAGCACCTATGGAACTGCTGGGTGCGCCGATGCTGCCGGCGAGTATATAGGTCCTTCGCTTCGCTCAGATGAAGAAGCTAATCTTGAGATAACTCCTACTTCAGCTCTTTGTCGAACTGATTCTCAATCATCGTGAACAAATGCACGCGCGCGTCTTTCCCGGCGATGCTGTGCGTCTTGTTGGGATAGATCATCAGCCGGAACTGCTTGCCGGCGCTGATGAACGCCTGGATCATCTGGATGCTGTTCTGGAAGTGCACATTGTCGTCGCTCGTGCCGTGCACCAGCAGCAGCGCGCCATGCAGCTTGTCGGCATTTTTCGTCACGTCCGACATGGCATAGCCCTCTTTGTCGTCCGCCAGCAGGCCCATGTAGCGCTCGGTATAAATCGAGTCGTAGTTGACCTGGCTGGTCACCGGAGCTACGGCCACGCCCGCCTTGAAGCGGTCGGAGTGCGTCATCGCGTAGAGGGTCATCGAGCCGCCGTTCGACCATCCCCAGATTGCAATGCGGTCTTTATCGAGTTGCGGATACTGCGCCAGCAGCTGATCTAACGCGGTGAGCTGGTCTTTCAACTCGATGGCGCCGAACTCGTGCCGGATCGCCGTCTGAAATTTGCGGTCGCGTCCGGGCGTGCCGCGATTGTCGACGGCGAAAATGGCGTATCCCTTTCGCGCCAGGATTTCATCGAAGGGATCGGGCATGCTCTTGCGCACCATCTGCGCGGCCGGACCACCGTAGATGTTGACGATGACTGGAATCTTTCCGCTGACCGCGCCATCCGGAGGCAGCAGCAGGCGTCCATACAAAAGTGTACCGTCATCGCCCTTGAACTCCAGATACTTGGGGGCGCGCAATCCGTACTCGGCAATCTCATCGTTCGCCTGCCAGACCGGGAAGCAAGCCCCGCCTACATTGCACAGAGTCCTGCGCGGTGCCGCTTGCGGTCCGGTGTAGATGTGCACGTAGTGCTTTGCATCCTCGCTGAAGTTGGCAAAGTGCATGCCCTCGTCGGTGCTAAGCGTCTTGAATCCCGAGCCGTCGAGCTGCACCGAGAAAAGCTGTACCTGCCGCGGATCGTCTTTATTGGCCGAGAAAAACACCGTGCCCGTGGCCTCGTTGACGCCGTCGATGGCCAGCACCTCGTAGTCGCCTTTTTCCAACTGGCGCTCCAGCTTCGCCTCGCCGGCCATGGGATTCTGCTTGTCGAAGCTGTAGAGATCGATGTGCGTGCTGCCGTCGCGCCAGCTCCGCCACAGGAAGCCGCCGGTTTTGAGAAATGGAATCTCAATGTTCTCAAAATCGATCCACGCGCCTGGCGTCGATTCCGTGAACACGACTTTCGATTTGCCGGTCTTCGCGTCGATAAAGTACAGGTCCATCTTGTCCTGCGTGCGGTTCTGGACGACCGCCCACATCACCCCTTCTTGGACCCAGCCAAAGCGCGGAATGTAGGTGTCTTCGTCGCTGGTCAGCGAGATCCAGCGCGGCTTGCCCTTGCCCACATCCACAACTCCCAACTTCACCACCGGATTCGGATCGCCCACCTTCGGATACTTCTCTTCCTCGACCGAGGGATGCGTCGGCATCCAGTCGGTGATGGGATAGGTCGGCACCTTGGTCTCGTCCATGTGCAGGAACACGATCTGTTTGCTGTCGGGCGACCAGAAATAATTGCTGCGCACGCCGAGTTCTTCGGCGTAGACCCAGTCGATGTCGCCGTTGAGGTAGCTATCGGTGCCGTCTTTGGTGAGCTGCTTCTCGCCGCCTCCGCTGACCGGACGAACGTAGAGATTGTGCTTGCGCACGTAGGCCAGATGGGAGCCGTCGGGCGAGAATTTCGGATCACCGCTCGGATCGGGCGCCGAAGTAAACTGCACCGCCGTCGCCGTGCCCAGGTCGTAAAGCCACAACTGCCCGCCGGAATCGAACAGGATGTGCTTGGAATCCGGTGCCCATACGTAGGCCGCCACGTGATAGCGGGTGAGCCGCTCCTTCTCGCGCTCGTTCTTCACTTTGTTCACGTCCGGCGCGAGCGAAGCCAGCTTCTCGGCGCTCACCAGGACTTTCTTTTCGCCCGTGGCGGCGTCGACGTACCATAGCTCGCCCTTCTCCCCTTTTTCGTCGCGCTGCACGTAGGAGAGCTTCGTGCCGTCCGGACTCCAGGTGGAATTTTCCGGGCCGCGTCCGCCGAGGCCGCCGGGCTGAAAGAGCGCGTCGAGTGTAAGCGGCTTGGTGGGCGCAGTCTGGGCGTTGGCTGGAAAAGTCGAAGACAGCAGGAGCATCAACGCAAGCAGGACGAAGCAAACCGCAAAAAAGGACTTGTTCTTCACGAAGCGAACCTCGCAGAAAGGAAGTGGGGGCAAATCAAGGAGTGTACACCGGGGGAAGGATGTGGTGCACGGGGGCTCCTTCGTGATCTCAGCGGCCTTCCTCTGCGATCTTCGCGGTTCAAGCTTTTGACCGCAAAGTCCGCGCAGAGACGCAAAGGGACCCCCGAGTAGAACGGCGACACGCCTGCTGAACGGACCGATGCCGCACTTCCGCGTGCTAAAATCAAAGCTAACGGATGCTTCCTGACATCGAAAAGCTGCTGCGGTTGCAAGATGCGGACAAGGAAATCAAGCGCCTGCAGGATGAAGTCGCTGAATTTCCCAAGCGCGTGGCTGTGATCGAGCAGAAGCTGGCCGGAACCAAGGCGCAGCTGGAAAAGGCGCAAGCCGCCATCAAGTCCGACGAGGCCGCCCGCCGCAAGCACGACACCACCATCAGCGATCTGCGCGGCAAGATTTCCAAGTACCGCGACCAGTCCCTCGACGTAAAGACCAACGAACAATACAAGGCGCTGCTGCACGAGATCCAGTTCGCCGAAAAGGAAATCGCCGCCACCGAGGACAAGATCCTCGAGTTGATGGTCAACGCCGACGCCCGCGACAAAGAGGTCAAGGCCGCGCAAGCCGAGCTCAAGGCCGAGATGGCGGAA
>Ga0209067_10001763_pt1 | contig 13134 bp, 19 predicted proteins | sample ColStrG_CSR_2013_FD_187199 | JGI IMG/M metagenome (GOLD analysis project Ga0209067, IMG submission 187199) | Freshwater sediment microbial communities in response to fracking from Pennsylvania, USA - Cold Stream Run_MetaG_CSR_2013 (SPAdes)... | ecosystem: Environmental > Aquatic > Freshwater >... | reverse complement strand
GCTTGGCTATCTCGCCTTTTGGAGAACTTGTGGACGAAAATAATTTTGCAACGTATCTTAATTACTGTGATCATTTGTATTCTGAGTATATGTTTAAACTTTCCTTCCCTAACGAGCATAAATATTTAAAAGCAGTTGAAGAGCGTAATGCAGCTCGAGTTGACTTTCCTGTTGTAACTGATTGTCCAACTCAATTTGAAGGTCTTTATGGCAAAGCCGACTAACATTCAGTTCCTGGTTAGCATTAATCACCTGCTTAAGGTTTATTTTAAAGATGACCAGGATAAAATGATTAACTGGCTTAGAACTCCCCTGCCTGAGCTTAAAGATCTAGCCCCGGTTGAATTGATCGCCTCTGGACAAGCAGAAGCTGTATTGGCTTTTATAATGAATACAATGCAAACTACAGCTCCTCACGACACTCCCTAACAAGTCCTTGTAGGAAGCCGCTTTCTTGTCGCCTGGGTGCAATGCCCGGGCTTTTTTCTGCCTAAAAATTTTTTAAGGAAACATTGACAGGTTCCTGCAACTAGGATACAGTATCCTTGTGGCAGCAGTCGGTAGCTGTGGCAATAAGATCTTAACCGTCTATATGGCGGGGAAGTCGCTGGAACCGAAGGATGTTTAGGAGGCTAACACTGGTGCAATCCTCCAAACCAGGCGTATGATGCAAGTAATATTTGCATGTCCGGCACCTAGGTAGAGTAGCGATCTACCCTGTCACGTTTTTTAAACTGGAGTAATTAAATGAGCCAAGAGTGGGAAATCCAAAAGTCTCCGACATCATTACTTCCAGGTGATCTTCGCGTGGCTCAAAAGAGAGACAAAGGTCAGGTAGATGCCTCTCCTCATTGGATTAGAGTAATTGAATACAATTGCTATGAAACGCTTGAACAAGAACTGATATCTGAAAAAGCTGGATACAGTTTGTTGTATGATGTAAAAGAACAATTAAGACAGGAAATTTTAAATTTAGAGAAGGCAATTGAATCAGAACGCAAACTAAGTAAAGCTATGGTTGAAAAACTAAGAGAAACTTTGCAGCGAAGAGATGAAGAAATTGCTTACTTGAGAAAACAACTTGAAGCTAAGTGATATATACGCCGCAGCGTTTATAATTTATGTAAGTGCCATCTCAGCATTAAGCTGGTATTTATTTCACTACGGAGTTTAATGTGAAATTAAATATTACTAGATATAATCTTTTAACGGTATTTGATGATGTGGTTCTGCCAAAATTTGTGGCATTTTTTGACTATGAAATATACGAACCAGTAGTCCCTGCTTATGTTTCATTAAAGCTGCCTTATAGAAATTTAGTTGATCCTAAAAAAGTTTATTATAATAAATACACGGTTAGGTTTGGAATTTACAAATGGGGTCTTAATGTTACTATTACGGCAAGGCCGCATTTAATTGAACCTAAAATTGTCCAAAAAGAATTAATCAGCGGACAGGGTTCAAAAGACTACCTGCAATATGTAAAAACTTATCTATAGCCCACACGCCCGGTTCCTAGATAGAGCGCCGGGGGCACGTTCCTGGAAGTATAACAAGTATTAGTATGGAAGATTCTAATAGTAAACCTAACGTTCCTAGAACATGTAAACGCTGTGGACAAGTGAGAGACAGGATCCTGGCAAAAACTTTTGCCGATGGATCTAAATATTACACAGATCTTAACGGTAAAAAATGGCTAGGAACAACTGGGCCATGTTGCACACATAAAGCTCGCAAAGACTATTTTGAACCCGTAGAACATAAAGAATCTGAGTGCAGGATCTGCGGTACTAAATTTGTTCAAAAAGTCAGTACCCAGGTCTATTGTTCTACCGGCTGCAGCATCAAAGCCGTGGCTAAATCAGTCAAGAAAAGCAAAGCCTCTAAAGTTGGAGAAGAGTAGATTCTGACTGGCAACTAGAGATGGTGCCAAATCTACTACGTTTGATCCTATACCCAGTTTTTAGGTTTTTTTGAATTAAAATTGGTCCATGAGGGGTAAGATAGCCACCCCTTACTTAATGCAAAGAAATCCAACTAAATTTAGGATCTTCTTCTGGTAGGTCTTCTACCTCAATTGGGTATCTTCCGTAGAACCCCTGGAAGCGTGTATTAGGGGTTATAGTGATCTCCAAAAGTTCTAACACTTGCTTGGGAATTACGAGAGTTAATTTCTTAGGATCAATACCTAAAGCCACTAACTCCCGCTCTTTTACCGCAATTTTAGCGTAAAACTCTTTTTTTGTCATACAATTAACTTATACAATCCATAACTATTTGCTAATACTGATACTACATATAAAATATCATAAGCAATTGGATGGCCCATCAGCTGTTCTCCAGCAAATAGACTATAAGAAATGCTAATACCAAACCCAAGTAAAAGTAATGCTTTTACTTTACTCATGAATCCACCTTGAGTGCGCGAAGCACAGAAGACATTTCGGATTGATTAAATTTAAAGATAGGCTCTTCACCTTCTTGAAAACTATAATCAACGTACTGCTTTAGGACTTTGTTTACCCGTCTTGCCAGCAGTTGATCAAAGACAACTACGCGATAAATGTCCGGAGAATACTGGTACAAGTCAAACTTACTATTCTTGAGTTCCATTATCATTCCTCTCTGTGATAAGTTCTCGAGTCATTTTAAATAGCTTAAAACTTTTAATCTGATTTGTCACGATAAAATGGTAAGCAGCGTCAAGAGTATCAAAACTGTCATAGTTACTATCATGATATACAGCATATTTATTTTCTATCATACTTGATCCTTATGGCCGTACCTAAAGACAGGATGGCTGTCATCATCGGAATAGGTCTCTACCGCGTCTTTTCGGTGACTCCAAATCTGAGTATATACCAATCCTAAAATATCTCCAAGCTGTAATCCCATATCGCACAGCTCGTCTAGGATCTTTTCTAGATCTAATAAAACATCGCCTACAGTTCTAGCTTTGCGCTTTTTCATATTTTTTAAGCCTATATGAATTTTTAAGACGTGTCAAGGATTGAATAACAAGTTAAGGTGAGGTTCTATGGCCGGTCCCTATACAAAATTAGATGCGAATCAAGTACTTAAGCACGCTTTTAATGAAGCAGATGATAGCTTAAGAGTTGACGCCACTATCTCAGCTTCAATTGGCGACGTTTCCGTCGTTGACGCTGTCACGGGTACCCCTCAGAAAATTAATTCTGACGGATCTATTAATGTGGACATTGTTAGTCCAATTAATATTTCCATCGACGCCTCAACTGACAGCATTGCCATCGGTCAAGGTTCAAACAGAATGACAGTCAATTCTGATGGAACTGCTGATGTTCGCGTTAGTAATACTTTAATTACTGCTCCGTTTGATTATGTGGGAGCGTCATATCCGTCGGATACAGTCGAGACCTATTTGTACAGACTTGGCGGAGCAACGGGGACTATTGTCGGGTTAGTTACGGTAACGTATACGGATAATACAAAAAATTTAATTGCATCTGTGAGTAAATCCTAATGCCATTTAAATTTAACCCTCTAACTTCTCAGCTTGATCTGGTTAATGCGGTATCTACTGGAGGGTCTGTTACTAGCGCAGGCACTTCTACTGATAAAGCTATTGCTCGCTGGGATGGAACATCGGGAACTGTTATTCAAAATAGTCCCTATTCAATTGTGCAAGACGGCGGAGCTATTCAAGCGCAAGGTTTTGTATTTAACCGTCAGATTTTAAATGATGTAACTGTCCCTAGTCATTACACAATGATTAATACGGACGTAGAATTAGTTAGTGGCGATATTTATCTGCTTTCAGATGCCACTTTACTTTTGCTGTAGGAGCATACTTTGTCTAAGATTATATTTACAGAGGAAGGTTCCAAACCAGCAGCCCCATCATCGGGGCAAGTGTCAATGTATGTTAAAACTGATGAAGTTGTGTACATTCAGGACTCTACTGGTACAGAAATTGCTTTAGGTACAGCATCAGGCATTACTTCCTTAACGGGAGATGTTACTGGTACCGGCCCCGGCGCTGCTGCAACTACTGTCGCTAGTGTTGGGGGTTCTACTGCTACTAATATTCATTCGGCAGAGTTAGCAGCTAATGCTGCTACTGCATCAAATACCACTTCGACTATTGTCAAAAGAGATTCTTCAGGTAATTTTTCTGCAGGGACAATTACAGCAAGTCTTAACGGTAACGCAACTACAGCCACTATTGCAACTTCGGTATCTGGGTCTTTTAGCGGTGATGTAACTGGAAATCAGTCTTCAACCGTAGTTAGCACCGTAGGCGGTTCGTCTGCAGCAAACATTCACTTGGCAGAACTAGCGGCTAATGCAGCTACTACGCTCAATACATCTTCCACGATTGTTAAACGCGATGCTTCTGGTAATTTTTCTGCCGGCACTATTACTGCTAATTTATCAGGTAATGCCACAACTTCTACTTCTTTTACAGGATCTCTTGTTGGAGATGTGACTGGGACCCAAGGAGCTACTGTTGTAGCTTCTGTTGGAGGATCTAGCGCGGCTAACATTCATTCTGCTGAGCAAGCCGCCAACGCTGCAACGGCATCTAATATGGCGTCTACTATTGTTGAGCGTGACGCTTCTGGAAATTTTGCAGCCAATATAATTACTGCTACTCTATCTGGAACTGCTACTAATTTTAGCGGCTCTTTATCTGGAGATGTTACTGGTACTCAATCTGCAACGGCAATTTCTGCAACTACGGTTACAGGTAAAGCTCTTACAGGATTTGTTACAGGTAGCAACTCTCCTATTGTATCAACTGATACTATTCTACAAGCTTTAGAAAAAACTCAAGGCCAGTTAAACGCTACGTCTAGTTCTGCAATTACATCTCTAACTGGAGACGTAACAGCTACTGGTCCGGGTGCCGCTTCTGTTGTGGTAGTTAGCGTTGGTGGTTCTACTGCTACTAATCTACACACTGCAGAGCAGATTATTAATGACTCGTCATCGTCCAGCCAATATTTACGCGGCGATAAAACTTGGCAGACATTAAATACGTCCGCTGTTCCAGAAGGAAGTAATTTATACTTTACTACTGCCAGAGCACAAGCATCTGTTTCAGCAACAGCACCACTTGTAGATACTGCCGGTGTATTTTCTATTCCTAAAGCTACATCGGTTACTGACGGATATTTATCTGCAACCGACTTTGCCGCTTTTACTCCTGCTCCATCAATCGAGTTTCATGTAAATCCTGGATTTTCTGGAACTTCAACGGGAACCTATAATCAACCTTATACGACAATACAAGCGGCAGTTAACGCAGCTAAAGCAGCTGGTAATGCTAATTCTACTATTTATATTCATGGCGCTTCTACTACAGAAAATGTAGTAATTAATGACTATAATGCTAATCTATTAATTGAGGCATTTGGGGCTACTGTTGTCGATAATCAAACTTTTGTATTAAATGGTAATATTACTATTTCAGGATTAAGTACTAGAATTAGGCTTAAAGATTTTAAAGTTCAATATCCAGGAGGAAGTCAGCCTGATTTAATTGATACTTCTTCTGGAAGAAATTACCACAGTAATATGGGTTATGAGGGTGGCGGTGGTATTCAGTTCAGCGGCAGTTGGTCAAGATGGCACGAATTTACCGACTGCACAGTCAGTGGGCCGGTAAGTATTGCGGGATCTCCTTCTTCAGGTTCAACCGTCAGTTTTTGGAGAGTTCGTGGCGGACCTAATGTAACTATAAATGCTTCAAATGCGGCTTTACAAATGTATGACGCATTTAATTGTGGAAATATTACTCAAACTGCTGGTCCAGTGTATATCGACGGCGGAAGAAACTGGTCTTCTGGCGCTACAATCACTTCCACAACAAATAATTCTTCTGATTTATTATTAATTAGTAACGCTTCCTTACAAACTTCTACGTCTAGCTTTGTTCAAATTAATAAAACTGGAACTTCACCATATATTCTTTCTAATTTAATTAGAAATGAAGCTGGGGACACACTAACAGGCACGCGAGTTTTTCAAGGCTCTACCGCCACGGATCAAAAATACTTACCTACAACACCTTCTAATTGGCCTACAATTCCAGGCAGTGTCCGAGACGGCTTAGACTATTTAGCCGCTCAAGTTAGTACAATAACAGTTTTAGAAGGTATTAACAGAACTATTGTAGTAACTTCTACATCCAGTACAGCTGATAGTACCGCAAAGATGGACTATGTGTACCTAGTTTCTGGTACTACAACCATTACTTTACCCACGGCAATAAGTAATAATAATAAATATACGGTAAAAAATGTAGGTGTTAACTATGTAACAGTAGCAACTACCTCTGGTCAAACAGTGGACGGTAGTTCAACTGCATTATTAATTCCTAATGTTAGCGTAGATATAATTTCTGATAACTCTAACTGGCATGTTATCTAATAAAGGATACTAAAGATGGCTTATAATCCGCAAAATCCAAATGGGCAGACTACTTCGGCTAATTCAGCGCCAGTTGTTATTGCAAATGATCAATCTCCGATTCCTACCACAGTATCAGGTGTAGCTACCTCAGCTAATCAGGCAACTGAAATTGCAAATTTAGCAACTATTGCTACCAATACAACTGGAGCTTCTACTGCAGCTAATCAAGCTACAGCTAATGGCTATCTAGCAACTATTGCCGCACAGACTCCGTTAAGTGATAGTTTATGGCTTGATTCTGCAGGCGTTTATTTTGTTTATAGAGATACGGGTTCCGGCGCTTTTGCTAAAATTAGAATTGATACTGGAGCCAGTTATAGTCCGGTTGGAGATTTTTATCCAGTCTCAATGGCGGATTTTCAAACTTCTGGGTCAATCACGACTCAAAATTTAGTTCCAGCCGGTACTGCTACAACAGGATCTGCTGTATCTTTGGATATTTCCGGTAAGGGTACTATTACTATTCAAGTAACTGGCACTTATACGGGAGATTTGTCACCACAAGTAACTACAAATAATACAGACTGGGTTACTCAGGGTGGAACTTCTCTTCAAAATATGGCTACCGGAGCATACTCCGCAACTATTCCTAGTGGCGCAACTGGCATTTGGCAAGTTGAAGTAAACGGACATGCTCAATTTCGTATAACTGCTTTAGCTGCCGTAACTGGGTCTGCTACAATTACTATGCGTGGTGCAGCAGGAACTTCTCAAGTTACAATTTCGGGTGTTGCTACTGCAGCTAATCAGACAACAGGAAATACTTCATTAGCTACTATTGCTACAAATAGTGCAACTGCCGCGACATCTGCAAATCAAACAAATGGATCTCAAAAAGCTCAAATTGTTGATGGATCTGGTAATGTAATTACTTCTACAACTAGGGTTGGAAAACAAGGATTAGATGTTACATTAGGTTCTGCCGCTACTCCAGGAGCAGTAGCTCCTAACTGGACCGATGTTTTTGGGGGAGTTGATCCTTCTGGTAATGCGCAACAAATTCAACTTGATGAGTCCAAAAATTTAAAAGTAGCTGTGCAGGGTACCTCTACGGTATCTGGAACTGTTACCGCAAATCTCGGTACTCTAAATGGTGCAGCAACAGCCGCTAATCAATCAACTGAAATTGGCTATTTAACAACAATTGCTACAAATACTGGTGCTCAAGCTACAGACTTTCAATCAACAGGTACGATTACCGCTTTAAACGGTACTGTTTCAATTACAGGTCAGGGCGTTTATACTATGACGGCCAGTATCACTGGCACCTGGACTGGAACTTTAATATTTGAAGGTCAAACTACAGATCTGAACTGGAATGCACTTCCTGCAAATATTTTAGCTTCAACAGTGCCATATTCAACCGTTTCAAGCACTACGACAAACGGTGTTTACATTGTAACTGGTGGCGGATTCTTAAATTTGAGAGTCCGGGCTTCTTCGGCTATTACCGGAACAGTGAATGTAGCTTTAGATGGATCGCTCTCTCAGCAAACTATTTACTCTGGTCAAATGGGTACTTGGTCTAACCAAATTTCTGACGGTACAACTCCAGCTAAAAAAGCTGCTTTGACTACCGTTCCAGCCGTAAGAACTGCGAATGCTTTAGTCGTAACTCCTGCTCAGCAAGCAATTTTTAGAACTACGTTTGCTTCAACAATTGCATCAGGCGTAGACTCTAACTTTTTTAGCGTAATTCAGTCCGGTACTGGTCAAACCATTTCGCAATCTTCCGGCAACTTAGTCATCACTGCTGGAACTACGGCAAACTCAGAGCAAATTATCCGCTCAACAAGCTCTTTTAGCGGCTCAATGCTGGCTCGTATTCAATCTATTTTATCTCAACGTATTGCAAATAATAACTTTTATGTTGAATTAGTTGACGTTATTGGCGATAGCTTAGCCACTACCGTAAATTCGGCAACATCAATCACAGTAACGATCCCAAATAACCCATTTACTTCAGTAAACGTTGGTCAATCCATATACATTGGAGCAGTACAAAACATCTCTGCTACAGCCGTGCCGGGTAGATATGCCATCGCTTCGGTATCAGGCAATAACGTAACATTTACAGTTGCCGGTTGGCCTGCTTCTGGATCAGGCACAGTTTCTTTATTTGGATGGAACTACTATCAGCTGACCTATACAGGTACTACTGCTACAAACGTTAATTACGATGCTCAACGTAGAGGTTGGAATTCTGGCACTACTACTGCCACAATCAATACTACGGCCTCCCCGGGCCACATGGCAATTATGATGAATAACGACGGAACAGCAAATTTGGCTGATCAGTTGATTGCTTCTGTTGCCGGTACTGTTCAAATAACACAGCGTGCTTCTAGGGTTGTCAATTTACCTGAAGAAAATACGATGTTGTATCTTCAGATTCGCAGCTTAAACGGATCTACGGCTCCAGCATCCACTACAACGTGGACCTTGGGAATGGCTTCAGTTGAAAACTATTCAGCTTCTGCTGTGGTGATTAATGATGTCAAAGCTGTTGGTACTGCTGCACAGGTTCCAGTTGCAGTTACAAATACTCCTGCAGTTACGGTGTCGTCTGGTACTGTGACTACTGTTTCTACAGTAACTTCTATTACATCAAATCAATTAGCCCTGCACAGGTTCCAGTTGCAGTTACAAATACTCCTGCAGTTACGGTGTCGTCTGGTACTGTGACTACTGTTTCTACAGTAACTTCTATTACATCAGATCAATTAGCCATTCCCGGTATTATTGCAGACGTAGCTTCGGCAGCCCTTACAACAACTACAACAACGGCAACTTTGACGCCAACGTTTGGATCAAGCTATTCAGTAACAATTCCTGTCACTGTGGTCAGTGGAACTACCCCCACCCTTGATATAGAAATTCAAGAAAGTGACGATACTGGAACAAATTGGGTAGCTGTATATGATTTTCCTCGTATTACAAGTACAGGATTTTACAGAAGTCCTCAACTTCCTATGACCGGAAATCGTATCCGTTACGTGCAGACGGTTGGTGGAACAACGCCATCGTTTACTAGGGCAATTAATAGGCTGCAAGCTTCAACATCCGTTACACCGTATAGACAAATTGTAGATAGAACTATTGTTTTAACTACTTTATCTTCTACGACTGCCTCACTTACCACTGGTGGAGCAAAAAATATGCAGCTGGTGATTAATATTGGAACTACAACATTAGCTCCTGCTGTTCAATTGCAGGGTTCTGATGATGGAGGTATAACTTGGTATTTAATCGGAACACCATTAACCGCAGTAGCAAGCTCAACAGTTCAATTAACGGTAAATAATATGACTTCTCAGTTAATCAGAGGGATTGTAACTACTGCTGGTACGTCTACTGTAGCTGGGTATGTACTGATCAGAGCGTTCTAAACTTAATAATTCCTAACGTGACTATTTATCTCAATCACTTTAGGATTAGTATAGCAGAAATAGTTTCTGTTTATACATAAAAGGTGACAAATGAGCTATAATCTTTTCTTTTTAGCAGATCAGAACGGCGATATTCACGGAGATAAGCAACTTGCAGGTACTTTTGCCTCACAAGAAGATGCCCTAGCTTTTGCTTTGGCACAAAACGTACAGCATTATAGCATAGAATACAGTGAAGATGGGTCTAATTATCAAGTATTGGTGGTTGTTTAAGGTTTATGGCGCAATTAAAGCTCGTTAAAGAGAAGAAAAAAACACTACGTAGGCACTTATCTGTGCCTACGCTATTACTTGTGGCTCAAGTTATTCTTTTGGCTGCTTTGCTCGTCGCAACGCTTCTGCGTAAATAGATTCAGAATTATGCTGCATTTTAGCTGCTACTTCTTGACTATTTAGACCATAGTCTCTAATAACAAAAGTAAGCATAGACTCGCATAGAGACACATAAAATTCTTTTTGAGAAAATGCACCGGCTCGCATACCTAAATAAAAACTAATAGCATTAACTACAATAAATATAGTGACTTCCATTAGTGCATCCCTTCTGGAGGTTCTGAAGAAGCGGTGCCTTCTATCATCATAATATCGTAATCTTCAATATTTTCATCCAATACGTCTACTACAAAATCTTGCGTACCTAAAACTAACCCCTGAACTAGCTTATCCTCTCCGGGAGGGATGGCAATCAACCAGCCAAGTTCTGCTGCAATATCGGCTAATTGCTGAATAAGATCGCGTTGTTTTGCTTGACTGTCTGTAAAATCATCCATTAGAACCTCCACTGAAAGCTAATCTGCTTTCTAATTAATAAATCACTGGCTACATTTGTATATACTGCAGTTTTAATTACATAACTAGGTATGTATTTTTGTTGAATATCCTTAGCAAAGGATTCTCCAACTTCGTCTAAGTGCAGAGTTTTAATGCTTGCCTGTTGAACCGGCCCGGCTGCCTCTGTTCCATAAGTTCCAAACATTAAACAACTTAAAATTACTTCATTCAAGCAATTTCTCCGGGTTGGGTTCAATCAAAGCGGCAGCGCACATAAATCCAAGTCCAGTTCTATAAATAGGGGATTTTTCAATGTCGCCTGCTTGAACGTCCATGTTACACTCAAAATTAAATTCGTCATAATTAATATTTCCAACAGGTACCGGAGTTTCTTTTACCATTTTCGCCGACGAGGTATCGTATACGGCAAGTAACGGGTCGGCGCTAAAGAGGTAGTTTTGGCATTGTTTGAGGTATTCTTTTGAGACCGTCCCTGGGTGCGCTTTTTCGAGGAGACCTGTAAAGTAGGGATTAAGCCAAGAACGGCTAAGTAGCCATACATAAACCATTGGGAGCTTCCAGAAAAATTTTCCGAACTGTGTATCTGACAATTTACTAAGAATATACAGAGCATGAATGCAATTAGAATCGTTAAAATAGCCTCTGGAACTAGGAATGTAACCAGTCGGCACCAAGCTGAGTAAGCCGTAGCCGTAGCGGTATAGCAATTTTTTATAAGCTTTCTTAGCATCTCGATTTCCCATTTTTTTGTCTGCCACTCTTAAAGCAGCTAAAATTGTTAAAGCTTGTGCGCCAACTGTTTCAAGTCCCGGCTGCCACATGCCTTTATAGGACTTCATTCTAATTTTCTCAAATCTTTGATCATTTTGCAAATACAATTTATCCCACAAAATATTTGCTGGGGCAGAATCTGGGCGAGCGCCTTCAAGAAGAGCATAATCATTATCCAAAATAGACACTATTAATTGCTCGTATTTTTCTTTTAACATCTCATGCTCGGTATTCATACTAGCAATAGCCATGCCAAGCAACATATCTCCGGATGTAGATTGAGCATTTAGCATTAATTGACGGTCAAAATATGACCATTTATACCCTCGAAGAAGCCAATTGCCAGAAATATGTGTTTGCAGTGCTGTATCAACTTTAGAATCTCTACGACCTAGATTTTCCAACATAAAAGCATACTGACTTTGACGCAAACACTGATGATCATCAGTATGGTGCATTCCATCTGTCGGTAAAAAGTACGGCTGTCTTGTTAGATAAAGCTCAAACCAATCGTTAGTAAAAACAGGAAGAAAATTAAATACTTTTTTAGTGTATTCTCGTTTAGTTTCAAAAGGGACATCTGGAAAAATTTTTCTTTTGTATTTAATTGCATTATAAATAACTCCAAAAATGCCCAATAAAGTCATAACTAAAAGTTTAGGTAGTAATGTTACCCAGTGCAAAATAAAACGGAGTACTTTCCACCCTTTAGACGGTGAGGTACTCAAAATAAATGTTAGGTAAAGATTATAGACAGCTATCATCGAAGCTCCCATAATTTAGAATACAAGTAAATCAGCTTTTTGTCAACGGGATGAGCTTCTTTTTTCTCTTTGTAATATTGCGCCAAATCTAACTCAAGCGACGCCAGGCATTGTTTATATAAATTTTTATTACCTAAATTATAAGCCATACCAAGAGCTTCTACGCTATTAAAGATATTGTGTTCTAGAAGATCTTTATCCATTTTCACCTCAATCCTAACAAGTACTAATGAAGACGTTATTAGCTGCAATAACCGTAAGCCTATGTATAGGCACTGGCATAGTCCAATTAACGGGTTTTACGCACAAAATATACATCTTTTGATGCTACATAACTAATAAGGCTTTGTCAATGACATTAAAAAAGTTGAATGAGCACTGTCAACGAATTAAACAGAATCTACCCGAACTGGCGTTTCTGTTATTTTCCATGCGTCTTATCATCTTAGGATCATCTATCGGTGATGCCTTGGCTCTAGTTTCTATCGCCGGAGTATTAGCTTTCCGCTGGTACATCCATAAAGGTGAAGATTTAGTTACCCAAGAATTACTGCAGGATATGGAAGAGATTAAAAAGTCTCTCTCGGCGCTTAAGATGGACAAGATCGTAAAGCAGAGGTCCCCAAGCAATGAGCCGCAAAAAGAAAAACGATACTTCTAGTATTGACGTAAAAGAACTTGGCAGTCAAGTCGAGTCTTTAGCTCCCGCACTTCAACAAACCCTAGAGTTAAAAGCTGTAGAGCTTTCTCAGCGCATTCTTCAATTAGAAAATACAATTAAAGGTAAAGATCAAGAAATCGCACATCTTCGCGATATGCTTGATAAAATGGTCCCTCAGATTGACTCATTTGAGGCAGCTCCAGTTATGCCTACCAGTGAAGAAATTATCGCTCTCAAGCAG
>Ga0209067_10001761_pt1 | contig 13137 bp, 12 predicted proteins | sample ColStrG_CSR_2013_FD_187199 | JGI IMG/M metagenome (GOLD analysis project Ga0209067, IMG submission 187199) | Freshwater sediment microbial communities in response to fracking from Pennsylvania, USA - Cold Stream Run_MetaG_CSR_2013 (SPAdes)... | ecosystem: Environmental > Aquatic > Freshwater >... | reverse complement strand
TTCATTTGTTTCTCCTGTTATTTGTGAACCGATGGGTAAAACCACCGATGTGGCAGTTATACGCTTTTAAACGGCGGGGGTCGGTTCGGTGGCGTACATTGGTCGCCCGTCTTTCCCGCGTTCGCGGGACGGGGGCGTTTTGAGGAATGACAGCGAGGCTTGACTGTCAATCGTGGCCCGAAAGTTGATTCAATTCGCGATCAGATTTCCGGAAACCCGCGCAGTAATATCCTGCCCGATACCGCGGTAGCCGACGAAGCGACTGGCGGAATCGAAGATCGGTTCGCCACTGACCTGCAGATATTGTTTCTTGCCATCGGCTCTGACACGGCTGTACACAAAATCCAGAAACGGCGTGCGCGACGCGATGTTGGCATCGAGTTGAGCGCGTTCGGCCACGTTCCAGCCGTTACCAATTTCCGTAGGTATCGTGCCCAGCAATTCGTTGGCATCAATACCCAGCATTTCAAATACCGGACCATACACGCGTGTGAATTTGCCGTGCTGGTCCTGCTCCCAATACCAGTCCGACGACAGCTCGGTAAAGCTTTTGAATCGCGCTTCACTTTGACGCAGTTCGGCCGTGCGTTCCAATACGGTGGTTTCCAGAATCTTGTTGTAATTTTCCAGCTGCTGGTACAGGAGCCGCACTTCCAGCATGTTGTGGATGCGGGTCTGTACTTCCAGCAAGTCAAACGGTTTGCTCACGAAATCCTTGGCGCCGGCCTGCAGGGCGCGCAATTTATGGGCCGGCTGCGCAGTAATCACCAGAACCGGTACATACCCGCTGGTTTCAATTTTTTTCAACTGTTCAAGGACTGCAAATCCATCCATGACCGGCATCTGCAAATCCAGCAGTATCAGATCATACCCATGGGCGGCATGCAATGCGCACACTTTACTCGGATCAGTGGTCGAGGCAACATTCAGGTAACCGGCTTTCTGCAGCATCTGCTCCAGCAACATCACATTGGTCTCCTGATCATCGACGATCAGAATTTTGGCATTCAATATTTCATTTGGATTTACCATGGCAGGCTTTCAGTCTTTTCTCAATCATGCACTTCTGAAACAGTTTCGATTTCATCCGAGTCGCCCGGATCTGACAATCTCAGCGCGACGTTCAGGCCCCGCATAAACTCATCCACCCGGATCGGTTTGATCAGATAGCTGAAGAAGCCGGCCTGCAAACCCTTTTCGACATCGCGCGGCATGGCATTGGCTGACAGGGCAATGACCGGAATATGTGCCGTGACGGGATCAAGCTGCAATATTTTCAGCGCCTCAAAGCCATTAATAAAGGCCAAATTAATGTCCATTAAAATCACGTCGGGCTGATAGGCTCTGGCCAGCTGAATGCCTAGATAGGCATTAATTGCGGACAGCAATTTAACGTCAGTGCGTCTGGCAATCAACCCCTCGACCAGAGCCAGGTTGGCCGGATTGTCCTCCACATACAACAAGGTGCGCAGGTTCGGCTCGCCAACTTTCTGGATGGAACCTGTGCGCGCCGGATCCGGATCCGTGGCAATGCCGAACTCCAGGTTGGGTTCGACAGACGGTTGCAGCTCGACCCAGAACTCACTGCCCTCCCCGATCGTGCTGTTCACACCGATTGTCCCACCCATTAACTCGACAAGTTGCTTGGTCACCACCAGTCCAATCCCGGTACCCTCTTCACTGCCGGACTCCTGACCAAGCCGGTTAAACGGTTGAAACAGCTGCAAGAGCTGATCTTCACTCAGACCTATGCCGGTATCCTTGACACTGACCCGGATTTTTCCGCTGGCTAATGCAACCGATTCGACGATGACGCCGCCACCGCTGCGGTTATATTTGATGGCGTTGGAAAGCAGATTGATCAATACCTGCTTGACCCTGGTACGGTCGGCATGCACGAAAAGCGACGTTTCCAGATTCAGGAACGACATGTAAATGCCGCGTCCCTGTGCCTGCGGTTCAATCATCGCCTGACAGTCAAGCAGCACCTCAGTCAGCGACATGCTCTCCTGCGAAATGGTGACCTTGCGCGATTCAATCATCGACAGATCAAGGATTTCGTTGATCAGACGCAGCAGATACCAGCCGGCCTGCAGAATCTGGTCGATTGACTGCTTCTGGCTGGCACCGGGTTCGGGAATATCAGTGGCCATCAGCTGGGCAAAACCGAGGATCGCATTTAACGGTGTGCGCAATTCATGGCTCATACTGGACAAAAATTCCGACTTGGCCAGATTGGCTTTTTCTGCAATCGCCTTGGCGGTTTCCAGATCGACATTGTATTCATGCAGTCGATATTCGAATTGCTTGCGGTCGGTCACGTCGCGCGCTGCAGCAAACACACCCTGCAAACGCCGGTCCCGGTCATAAAAGGTGGTGGCGTTGTAAGACACGACTGTTTCCTTGCCGTTGCGCGCCCGCGCCGTCAGTTCGTAATTGGTGACCTTGCCCTCGTGCAGTACGCGGCTGATCGCGTCTTCGGCACGTTTTGGTTCGGTAAAATAATTCTTGAACGGCGCACCGATCAATTCATCCCGGGTGCAGCCGGTCAGGGCTTCCATCTGCTGGTTTACATCACTGATCACGCCGCGGTGATCGGTGGTCATCAGGGCATCGATATTCGATTCAATCAGAGACCGGGTGTAAAACTGCTGGTCGCGCAGGCGTTGATACAACATTGCCTGCTCTGCTTCCACCTGCTTGCGTGCCGTGTTATCCGTGCCGATTAACAGGTAACCGATGATCTGCTCTTGTGCGTCGCGCAAGGCGGTGACCGACACAATGGCTGAAAATCGGCTGCTGTCCTTGCGTATGTAGGTCAATTCATAAATATCTTCGATGCCGCGTGACGCTTTGAACACCAGTGCTTCAAAGCCCGGACTGATTTTGGTATCAAATTCCTGGCTCAACGCCGCAGCGCGAACGATCAATTCCTGCGCATCGGAAATGCCGGCCGGTGTAATCCGGTCCACCACTTCAGCAGCCTCATAGCCCAGCATCCGTTCGGCACCGACATTGAAAATCTGAATGACACCGTGCGCATCAGTGGCAATACTGGAAAAATTGGCGCTGTTAAAAATGGCATTTTGCAGCGACCCGGTTTTCAGCAACGGTTGCTGGGCCCGCTGCACCGCTTCCTGGCTGGCAATATGCCCGCGAATCTCGTACCGGATATGGCGAAACAGAGAAACGAGACAGATCAGCACCGCGCACAGACCGGCCCCCAGCAAAACCAATTCCGGCAATGCTGCATGACTGATCGCAACGGCGGCAAACAAAAACAGAACGGCTACCGTTAATCCGAATCCCAACCACATTCGCTGCTCCAGCGTAATTTTTTTTGTTCTAATCATAAAGAATGCCATGGATATACTTACTGATGAGCCCCGGCCCCGGCTCAAGCGAGGTAAAAATGATGATCATGCAATCGTTTTCGGGACAACCTTTCACGAATGTTGTTGCTTTCTTTGCGGATTGACCAGCGCTGGCTGGTTCTGACCCGGGTGCACATCGAACAAAAGGCGGGCAAATTCTTTCTTGACCACCCCGTAACATTCACAGACATTCTTTTCCAGCCCGGCCCGATCGACTACCGTTATATGACCGCGCCGGTAACTGATATAGCCGGCACTTTGCAGTTTTCCGGCCGCCTCGGTCACCCCCTCACGACGCACACCGAGCATACTGGCAATTAATTCCTGCGTCATGGTCAATTCATTGCCCGGCATGCGATCCAGTGTCAGCAGCAACCAACGGCACAATTGCTGATCCACCGAATGGTGGCGGTTACATACGGCGGTTTGTGACATTTGTGTCAGCAGAGCCTGGGTATAGCGCAGCAACAGGCGCATGACGCTGCCGGCGCGGTTGAATTCTTCGATCAGTACGTGTGCTTTGAGACGATAGCCATAGCCGCCGGTTTGCACCACGGCGCGACTCGGTGTGGTATTGCCCCCCATAAAAAGAGAAATCCCCAACACACCTTCATTGCCGACACCGGCAATTTCGGACGAACCGCCGTTCTCCAGCACATAGTGCAGCGAAACAATGGAGGTAGTTGGAAAATAGGCGTGCTGCAGTTTGCCACCGGATTCATACAGGACCTCACCCAGTTTCATCGGAATCAGTTCCAGATGCGGCGCCAGGCGGTCAAATTCAGCGTCCAGCAACGCTGCCAGCAGAAAATTCTGATTCGGGTCGTGCTGTACAGTCATGGTTACCTTCCGGGCACGATTCAACTCTCAATGCAGCTCTCGGTACAGGGACGCACGCCAATTCGTTCGGGGCATCCTTCTGCAGACTAACACAGTCAACCCTGCACAGCGCAATGTATTCCAATGGAAACAAAAGAGTCTGTGTGGCAACGCACATAAGGAAACGGGAGCAAAACGCGGTATTCGACGTGTGCCACCGTACCGACGCGCCAGGGAACCGGGATTAAGCTGCTGTTTCAAATCCCATATCCAAGGAGCAAGTGCCATGAGCTTACTGTTATTGATCATCCTGATCCTGTTTCTCGTCGGCGCCTTTCCATCCTGGCCGCACAGTCGCAACTGGGGCTATGGCCCGAGCGGTATCTCGGGTTTGCTGATTATTGTATTGATTATTCTGTTGGTGACAGGCCGTCTGTAGGTTCATCTGTTTGGTTCTGCTGCAACCCACAGGTCAGAAATACGACCTGTGCTCCCTACTTCTTGTCGCCCATCATCAATAACATTGCACCCAGTCCGATAGCGGCAATGCCGGCCCACAATGGAATATCCACACTTTGCGTCTGGAAAACTGAAAAATTCAATGTGCCGATTTTAAAATCATGGGTTTCCTTCGTATAGCTGAATCCGCCATATGCCAGAGCCAGAACGCCAGCGAAGATCAGCGCAATGGCTGTTAATTTGGTTCCATTCATGATGCAGGTTCCTTTCAGTGAAGATTGATCAATGCACGAAAAACGCCCAAATTCATCGCAGGGATGGAATTTGGGCGCACAAGTTGACTGTCGTTAATTCAGCGCTTGATCGGTGAGATTTTGGTACCTTCAATACTCAGGTTGACCATCAGCCCCTGCTGGTCAAAAATGAACGCGTAGGCATCACTTTTGAGCGTCGTCGAAGTCAGGTTCTTGGCTACGCCTTCATTGACCACCACAATACCGGGACCCACACCGAATTCCCATCCGTGCGATTTGGCCAGATAGTCAGCCGCCTTGTCGGTCATCAGAAACACCACATAACCGTAGGTTTCTGCACCGGCCTGCCAACCCCATGAGGCAGAAACCGAATTGTAATAACCATCAAACTGGTTGTGTTTGGTGAGTACACCCTCGCCATAGCTGCCGCCAAACACCAGACCGGCCTTGACGATTTTCGGGAAGACCAGAATCGCCCGGGCATCTTTTCCCATGGATGCCGCCAATGGATTGGATTTATACAAAGCCTGCAGTGACTGCGCGGCATCTTTATTGAGTTCCTCTGCGCTGGTGGCGTTTGCTGCGGATTGGAACATACACAGCGCAGCAATCAATACCAACATGTTTTGCAATGGTTGCTGGATTTTGTTTCTGAACGTCGTCATGGTAATACTCCTGAAAGGTTGTTGAATCAATGGCAGAGATGGTGGAAACGATCCGGCAGGCACCCGGATTTCTTGCCCTGGGTGACTGGCCGGATTGCTGGAAAACGCAACTACCGGATACGTTATTTGGTGCTGGTATATTTCCCGACCGCCAGCCCCGGTAGACTATTTTGCGCACCCTTGTCTTAGTGTCAGAACAGAAGTGACGAGCATAATCAACTTCAGACGGTCATTCCGTTCGCCAGCCAACATAAGACAACTTAACAATCGACCAAGTTCAATTCATGGCCAAGTCGCTGCTCCGCATCGGTGTCAAGTCCCAGGTCGGCCGGAAAATCATCGACTTGAATTGCCTTGTTGACACAACGCGAATAATTGAGCACCAGACGACACTCTTCGGGATTCAGGAAGCCGGCAGCGGCAGCATGCGCAACCCATTCATGGATGACGGCCAGATTTTGCGGCATCGGTTCCAGACGCCCTTCATGAATCGGCGCTTTCAGTTTCAGTTCAATTGCCTTGAAGGCGGCAAGCAGGCCGAGCGCCGTTTCACAGTTGAATATCACGTGATCAGGATCGCCCTGAACGAAAGTATCGGCGAGCAGCCGGTCGCGCGCCGGACCTGCGACCTGCATGGCATTGGCCACCTGAAGGTTCAGCGTATCCAGTGGTGCACCGTGTCGGGCGCCGAACGGGAAAATCGCCAGACGCAACAGCCCCCCCACGGTGCGATTCGGAAAATTGTCCAGCACGCCCAACGTCGCCTGTTGGGTGCGATACAGGGCATCCTGAATCGACCAGTGCACGTAGGGCAAATCTTCCTGGGGCCGGTCATCATCTTCAAAGCGTTTCAAAACAGCAGAAATCAAATACAGTTGCGACAGCACATCACCGAGCCGCGCTGAAATCAATTCGCGCCGCTTCAAGGTGCCACCCAGCGTTAACATGGCCACGTCTGTCAGTAATGCAAAGGCACTGGAGAAATGACTGGCAGCACGATAATAGCGCTGCAGCTCGGGGGCAGCATGCACCGGCAGAGCGGTAAATAGACCACCACTCCAACCGCTGACCAGCAGGCGTTTTGTATTGCCCAAAAAAAACTGCAGATGACCAATCAATGCGGCATCAAAATCATGCAGGCCTTTTTTATGATTGGGCTGGGTCGTTGCATGCATCTCTTTCAGTACATACGGATGGGAACGAATTGCACCCTGCCCGAAAATGATCAGACAGCGGGTCAATATATTGGCGCCTTCAACGGTAATGGCGATCGGCAACTGTTGATAGGCACGCGCCAGAAAATTGTTCGGCCCCATGCAGATTCCCTTGCCGCCCAGCACGTCCATGCCGTCATTGACCACGGCGCGACCGCGCTCAGTCACATGATATTTGACGATGGCCGAAATCACGGCAGGCTTTTCGCCCAGGTCCAGCGCTGCGACCGACAACATTCGCGCAGCGTCCATCATGTAGACATTCCCGGCCATGCGCGCCAATGCTTCCTGCACGCCTTCAAACTGACCGATCGGGACATTGAACTGGCGTCGCACAGCCGCATACGCCCCGGTGCCGCGCACGGCCAGTTTCGCCATCCCAACGGTCGAAGATGGCAGAGAAATCGCGCGTCCGGCGGCCAGGCATTCCATCAGCATGCGCCAGCCCTTGCCGATTTGCGCCCAGCCGCCAATGACCCATTCAATCGGAATGAATACCTCATGACCCGATGTCGGACCATTTTAAAATACGGCATTCAGGGGCCAGTGACGACGCCCGATCACGACACCGGGATGATTGACCGGCACCAGCGCGCAGGTAATGCCCAGACTGATTTCAGGGCTGAGCAAATGATCAGGATCGGTGGTGCGAAAAGCCAGACCAAGCAAGGTGGCAATGGGCGCGAGCGTGATATACCGTTTGGACCAGGACAGCCGAATTCGCAAGGTCAGTTCGCCATTGAATTCGGCACGGCAAATGACACCCGCATCGGGAATTGCCGCGGCGTCCGATCCGGCGAAGGGATTGGTCAGGGCAAAACACGGAATTTCCAGACCGCTGGCCAGTCGCGGCAGATAGTAATTTTTTTGCGCCTCGGTCCCGTAATGCAGCAGCAGTTCAGCCGGTTCAAGCGAGTTCGGCACCATGACCGACACAGCCAGCGCCGAACAGTGGCTGGACAGTTTCATGATCACCTGAGAATGCATGTACGCAGAAAATTCCAGTCCGCCGTATTTCTTGGGAATGATCATGCCCAGAAAGCCGTTAGTCCGGATGTAATGCCAGGCGGCCGGCGACAGGTCCTGCCAGATCTGGGTGCTGTCCCAGTCCCGGATCATGTCGCATAACTCGTGCACTTCATTGTCCAGAAATGACCGCTCAGTATCGGTCAGCGTAGGCGCCGGAAATCGCAACAATTTGTTCCAGTCGGGCCGACCACTGAACAGTTCAGCGTCCCACCAGACTGATCCTGCTTCCAATGCGTCGCATTCCGTGTGCGACATGGCCGGCAGAACTTTTTTGAACCGGGCCAGAATGGACGGTGTAACCAGACTGCGACGCAATACCGGACTGACCAGCACAACGGCAGGCAATACCAGAATGGCAAACAGCACCAGGCTGGTGCCGAGCCCAATGGTGGAGTTGATATAGCCGACTTCAATCCATAAAATCAACGCCAGCACCCAATAAAAACCGGCCAGATTGAAACCTGCCAACACTGCGGTAATCAATACGGCGCTCAATATCCACAGTGTCATCACCGGTCTCCAATTGGTCTGCCTGCTGCTGGCTCAATCATTCTGTATGATCCCAGGCATGCCAGGCCGGCCGAATGACGAAAACATAAAAACAGGTCAAAAGCAGACTGACCGTAAACGACAGCATTACGTTAAGTAACATGACACTCTCCCTGGCAGTTCTTGAATCCTGACCCGACTGACCCGCAAATCGCGCCGTTTATTTTTGCTGTTCATGTTCAGGACCGCCGTGACCAGCCTGGCGCTCGGCAGGTTCTGCGTTGCGCTGACCACCTTTCGGTTCGCCTCTAGGTTCCGGGCTGGATGGCGGCCTCTGTTCGGTGCGAACCGGCTCGCCTCGGTTCGCAGCTTGCGGAGCCGCCTTTTGCTCGTGGCGCGGTTCGGAATTGCCTGACTGATGCTGCTCGGCTCGGACCGGTTCGTTTCTGGTCGGCGTGACTGTCACCGGCCTTTCGGTTTGCCGCTGTTCCGATTTTGGTGCCGGCCTTGATGCTTCCCGAGCCGCTGCGTTTCTGTTGGTATCGTACCACCCGGCTTCCGGTGTCGCTGCAACTTTGGGCACGCCATGGTTGTTGGCATAGTGCTGCTCTGGCTGCGCGCCCGCCATCGTTTCATGTTGCGTCTGCTTTTCGGTTATATGTTCGGCGCCATGGTTGTGCGGCATACTGTTGATGATCTGTTCGCTTTTCGTTGCCGTCATCTGCACACCCGCCCTGCCACCATTAAAACTGACACGACTGTTCTGAACGTTGGTGATTCTGGTGTTGTAGACATTGGTCACGTGCACGTTACTGACATTGTTCACGCTGCGGTTGTAACTGAACGCGCCACGATTCCAGTACCCACCCTGATAACCAACCCCGGCATAACCAAACCCGTAGTTGATGCCACCGTAGTAACCGATATGATCCCCCCAATACCCGCGATTCCAGCGATACTGATTGTCGGACATTTCCCAGTAACCGGGCGTCCAGAGTGCACCGACATAGGGCGCATTCACCCAGGTTCCCGGAACCCAGTAATAATCATTCTGGTTGGGGTTCCATGCCCAGTAACCCGGCGTCCACATATAGCCATCGGCCGGAATGGCCGGCTGGTCATACTCGGGCAGTGCGGGTGGCGGCAGACCGACTGAAACGGAAATGTCGATCTGTGCATACAGACCAGGTGACAAGGTCAGCGCCAGTGCCAGTAACGGTGCGGCCAAAAGTGGTTTGAGGAAGCGGGTTTTCATGAAAGTCCATTCAGGTCGCGTCTTGCGACAACAGGGTTGTTTGAGAACCCCATCATGGACTTTTAAGGCGTGCCGTCTGTTGACTGGCGCACATAGCGTAACTGGCAGAGGCCGGGATTGATGGCTGTCACTCGTCGCTGCGGGTACGCAGATAACTGGCAAATCGTGGCAACCCCTGTGGTGTCAGATCGCGGTACCGATACGACACCATGCTGCCTATTTCCGGCGGATTCAGCCGGACTTCATCGCTAAATCCGGTACCCAGCCGAAACTGTCTGCCATTGGGCATTTCCACCAGCAACGCACCCAACCTGTTTTTGTATTTGCCTTTGCCTGGTTCACAGGCAACCACTCTGGCGTCCGCATCGAGAAACATTTTCAATTTGAGCAGCACGTCGGAGCGACCCGTTTGCCAAAGCGCATCACGCCTGTGCAACATCAATCCTTCACTGCCTGACGCAACATATTGTTTCAGCTTCTGCTGCAAGACTGAATCATCCGGCACCGTAAAATGCTCGACTACCTGCAGCCAGGGCACATTGGCCTTCTGTGCTGATCTTCGCATTGTCGCCAGCCGATCTTCAAAACTGCCGGTGCCGCCCGGCAATTCGAATACCTGATAACTGATTTTCTGCCATTCATGATCCAACGGATCAAGACGTCGGGTGGCTGCCGAGACCTGATCAAAACTGCGGCGCGCCAGCCATAATTCGCCATCCAGCGCATGATCCGGAAAGCCGGCGGTAAACCAAACTGGCGCATGAATGACTCTGCCGCTGCGGAATCGCAAGACATGGCCATCCCAGATGGCGCGCACCCCATCCAGCTTTTCACTGACCAGATAAGCGTTGGGATTGATTTCATTGCTGTAGTTTTGTGCCAACAGTATGGCAGGCGCGTCCCGGTCAGGAAGCGCACCAAGGCTGGCAGGCGTGATGGCGCCGATCAACAACAATATTGCCGTCAGACGGCGCAAAGGTGGCAGGATATCCATGATCGACTCTCCCAATAAATGGACGACAAACAGATTGACAAATAAGCGTAACAAATTGACATGGATATTTGACAGGTTTTGATTAGTTGTAGATACTCGACTGTCGCATTTTTTCACCAGTAATTTCACGTAAGTCTTTCTATTAACCCACCGCGTCTTACCGGACGCCACAGCAGGAAACCAGATGACCAATCTTCGTTTATTACTTGTCGCCGCAACCGTGGCGCTTGCCAATACGGCCCATGCATCACCGGCACCCATTACCGACAATCCGTTTTATGCGGTCAGTCCGCTGCCGTTCCAGGCACCTCAGTTTGACAAGATCAAAGACGCCGATTACCAGCCGGCCATTGAAGAAGGCATGCGACTCCATCAGGCCGAGATCCTTGCCATCGCCAACAATAAAGCGGCACCAACCTTCGACAACACCATTGTTGCAATGGAAAAATCCGGCGCGCTGCTGGGTCGCGTGATGCAGGTGTTCGGTGCCATCAGCGGCGCCAATTCCGACCCGGTTTTGCAGCAGCTGCAGGAAGACGAAGCACCAAAACTGGCAGCGCATCAGGATGCGATTTATCTGAACAGCAAATTATTTCAGCGCGTTGACGCCATCTACAAACAGCGCAATGCTTTGAAACTCGACGCGGAATCGGTACGCCTCATCGAAGTGACGCACCACAATTTCATACTGGCCGGCGCGAAGCTGTCAATTGCCGACAAAACCAAACTCAAGAAACTGAACGAAGAAGAATCCACGCTGAGCTCGCAGTTCAACAACAAGCTGCGCGACGCCACCAAAAAGGCTGCACTGGTGGTGGACAGCAAGGACAAGCTGGCCGGACTGTCTGAGGCGGAAATCAATGCTGCCGCCCGAGCCGCGAAAGAGCGTGGCCTGCCTGAAGGCAAATATGTGCTGGCACTGCAAAACACAACCCAGCAACCGGCCCTGCAGTACCTGACCGACCGCGCTACCCGTCAGGCCTTGTTTGAAGCGTCGTGGAATCGCACTGAAATGGGCGACGCCAACGACACCCGCAAGTTGATCGTGCGGATTGCGGAAATCCGCGCCAAGCAGGCCAAAATCCTCGGCTTCTCCAGTTTTGCGGCATGGAAACTCGATGACCAGATGGCCAAGACACCAGAGGCCGCAATTGGCTTTATGCAAAAACTGGTACCGGCAGCGACAGCGCGCGCCAAACGCGAAGCGCAGGATATTCAGTCCCAGATCGATCAGGATCAGGCAGCTTTGAAACAACCGACCTTCAAACTGCAGCCATGGGACTGGAACCTGTATGCCGAAGAAATCAAAAAAGCGCGCTACGATGTGGATGAAAACCAGATCCGTCCGTACTTCGAACTGGATAATGTTTTGCAAAATGGTGTGTTTTATGCGGCCAATCAACTTTATGGTCTGACGTTCAAGGAACGGCACGACATTCCTGTGTATCAGGAAGACGTACGCGTATTTGAAGTGTTTGACAAGGATGGCACCTCAATGGCGCTGTTCTATTGTGACTACTTCCAGCGCGACAATAAAAATGGCGGCGCCTGGATGGACAACTTCGTCGGCCAGTCCAAATTGCTGGGCACCAAGCCGGTCATCTACAACGTCACCAACTTTACCAAACCGGCACCGGGACAGACTGCACAGCTGTCGTTTGACGACGTCATTACGATGTTCCATGAATTCGGTCATGGCCTGCACGGTATCTTTGCCAACGGACAATATCCAAGTTTGTCCGGTACCGCAACAGCGCGTGACTTCGTGGAATTCCCCTCCCAGTTCAACGAACACTGGGCCACCGATCCGAAGATTTTTGCGCACTACGCCGTCAATCTGAAAACCGGTGAAGCGATGCCGCAGGCACTGGTGGATAAAATCAAAAAGGCCGGCAACTTCAACAAAGGCTATGCCATGACCGAACTCAGCGCTGCCGCTCTGCTCGATCTGGACTGGCACTCGTTAAGCGCCAGTGCACCGCTTCAGGATGCAAATCAGTTTGAAACTGCTGCACTGAACAAGGAAAAAATTTCCCTGCCTGAAGTACCATCGCGCTATCGTTCCAGCTACTTCCTGCATATCTGGGCCAACGGCTATGCCGCCGGTTACTATGCTTATCCATGGACTCAAATGCTGGCAGACGATGCGTTTGACTGGTTCCAGAATCATGGCGGTCTGACCCGCGACAACGGCGATCGCTTCCGCGCGATGATTCTGTCGCAGGGCAACAGTAAGGAACTGGCCGGTCTGTATCAGGATTGGCGCGGCAGTGCACCGCGGATTGAACCGATGCTGGAAAATCGGGGCTTGAAGGAATAAACATAGTTCGAGGAACTTTGTTGAGAAATGCCCGCCTTGTGCGGGCATTTTTTTTGATTTATTTGAAAATGGCCTGAATTAAATTTTGAATTATTTCCGATTCCTGCTGTCCAAGTCAGAACATGTTTTCAAAAAATAGTTCGCCATTACTTCAAAAACTCAATGACACCTTCATTCCGCGCTGAACTCGGCGGCCGCCTTGGCGGCCCACAGTGCTTCTTTGTGGCTGGCAAACGGGCTGTCATAACCCGTGACGCTGCAATCG
>Ga0209067_10001760_pt1 | contig 13138 bp, 9 predicted proteins | sample ColStrG_CSR_2013_FD_187199 | JGI IMG/M metagenome (GOLD analysis project Ga0209067, IMG submission 187199) | Freshwater sediment microbial communities in response to fracking from Pennsylvania, USA - Cold Stream Run_MetaG_CSR_2013 (SPAdes)... | ecosystem: Environmental > Aquatic > Freshwater >... | reverse complement strand
GGTCCATACATTGCAGGAGTCTCGGCGAAAGACTCGCACTTCGAGCTTGACCTCCACATTCCAGAGGGCGGACCGTTCACGGGCACTCCGGCGTCATTGAGCCGATTTGGTGGGCCTGGAGGTGGGCCGCCTCGTGCTGGTGCGATGCCGCCTGGAGCTGCGCCCGGATTGCAGACTCCACCTCCTGCGGCTGCAAGCGCAGGGTCACCGGGCCTACGGGCTCCTGCGGTAGCTGGACTGGGAGGCGGCGGACAGCCGAACCCCTGGCGCGTCAAGTATGTCCCGCTGGGTGAAGGCAATATCAATCTGCCGCGTCTGGCCGCAATCCTGAAGGAGATCAACTTCTCTGGTCCCATCGAAGTTCAGGCCGAATATCCGAACGGCGGCTCGGAGAATGCGATGGACAAGATCACGCTACCTCGAGAAATTGTGCTGGGCAATTTGAAACACGATCGCCTCACGTTGAAGGCTGGATTCAGCGCCAGTGGTTTGCTGTAAACAAATCGGAGATATCGCATGAAGCTGTTTGCACTATCGACCCTTATCTTGTGTGCCACCCCGATTCTCCATGCCCAGGCAGACTGGCCCGGCGTGGGCAACGATCCCGGCGGCATGAAGTATTCCACGCTTAAGCAAATCACACCCGCGAATGTGACGAACCTCGTGAAGGCCTGGACCTACGAGACGAATGATCCTGCTGGCGGATTTCGTGGTTGGGAGATTACGCCCATTGTCATCTCGAACGTGATGTACTTCCCGACCAGCGGTAAGAAGATCGTCGCGCTGAATGCGGAGACTGGCAAGGAGATCTGGGTAGTTGACCTGACTGCGCTTGGGGCAAAGGGCGCGGGCGCAAAGTATGGCGTCTCCTACTGGCCGGGCGACGGCAAGGCCGCTCCTCGCATCGTCGTCGCGACGAACGATGGTCTTCTGCTGCAACTCGACGCCAGAACCGGCAAGCTGTATACGGCCTTTGGCAAGGATGGCATCGTCGATCTAAAGGTTGGGATGATCGAGAAGTATGGCGGGACCTACACGCCGGGCGCAACGCCCACTATTTATAAGAATCTCGCCATACTCTCTCCTACTACAGGAGAACAGGGGCGGTACGGTTTAGCAGGTGACCCGCGCGCCTTCGATCTTCTAACGGGTAAGGAAGTCTGGCGGTTCCACACCGTACCGCAACCGGGTGAGCCGAACTTTGGGACCTGGGGCGAAATGGCTGGCAGGATCGGCGTGGCCCGGGCAGCTGGGTGCCTATGACGCTCGATATTCCGAATGGCCTTGTCTTCATTGCACTTGGAAATGCGACAGATCAGAACTACGGCGGCAGTCGTCCGGGGACAGATCTGTACGCAACCAGTGTTGTCGCGCTGGAAGCTGCCACGGGCAAGCTGAAATGGTTTTACCAGATGACGCACCACGATATTTACGACTGGGATGCCAACGCACCACCAACGCTGATCGAAGTGAACAAGGACGGGAAGAAGATTCCTGCGATCGCACAATCGACGAAGCAGGGCTATCTCTTCATACTGGATCGCCTGACCGGCAAGGCAGTCTTCGGTGACGAAGAGCGGCCAGTTCCGCAGAGTGATGCGCCCGGCGAGCCCAGCTCCGCGACGCAGCCCTATCCGCTAAAGCCAGTGCCAATCGCGCGAGTCAGTATGACCCGCGATGAAGTCAGCCGGATCACCCCTGAGGCCATCGCGAGCTGCCAGGCGCAATACGATAAGGCAGTCCAGATGGGGCCAAATACACCGTACCTCATGGTTCCAAGCATCGTCTTCCCGAGTTCCGAGGGAGGCGGCAGCTGGTCTGGAGCCTCCTTCGATCCCACCAACGGATACATCCTTGTAAACACCCGCAGCCTGGGAACCATAGGTGTGTTGCGGCCCCAAAAATCATCGGGAATACTCCCTTCCTATGCCAAGCAGAAGATAGCATTCGATGACCCCGATGGCTATCCGTGCAGCGCGGCGCCGTGGGGCGAGTTGATGGCGGTCGATGCCAATACGGCAGACATTGTGTGGCGCGTACCGCTCGGCGAATACAAGGAACTGACCGCGCGTGGTGTGCCAAAGACCGGAACCGCCAATGCCGGGGGACCGATCATCACGGCGAGCGGACTCATCTTTATCGGTGCAACCGCCGACCTCACCTTCCGTGCCTTCGATGAGAAGACTGGCAAAGAACTATGGTCTACCGAGCTGCCCAATAACTCCGTCGATACACCGATGACTTACCTGGGAAAAAACGGCAAGCAGTATGTTGCAGCGGTCATCTCCAGCGGACTGGATAACTTCAACAAACCGAAGGTCGAAGCAGGCACCGACAAGATCGTGGTGTTCACGCTTCCCTAACCTGCTTGCAAAAGAAATAGGCGTTGGCGCCTTGGTAGCAGAGCGCCAACGCCTATTTTTTGCCTGCGGAACATCCATGCCCCGCCGATAACTGATCTTTGCGATCGTTAGCCTAACCGGAGTCGACTGGCCAGCTCAATAAAGGCTGGCTCATGCTTTAGGGCATCGAACTGCGGATCCACTTTGATTGAAATCAGCTCAAAGCAGCGATCCTGAAAAGCCTTCTTCAACCACTCGAATCCCTGCTCGGTCTGGCCCAGTGCAAAGTGAATCGATGCCACCTCAAACGGGGAGATATATCGATCGCTCGACAATGCGTGAAGTTCCAGCAAGATCAACTCCGCATCTCTCCGGTTTCCACTCAAGGCCAGTGTGCGACCCAACGATCCCTTCATGCGCGGACTGCGCGGCGAAAGCTCAATCGCTCGCTTCAATGCTGCAATGGATTCATCGAATTCGCCGCGCTGCTCCTGCACAAGACCCAATGCCCAGTATGCCGGAGGAAAGTGCGGGTTCAGCGCAATGGTATGGTCGCATTGCTCCAGCGCAAGATCAAATTCGCGCCGGTAGTAATACACCAACGCAAGATCGCGAGAGATGATGGATGACACCGGATCAAGTGAGTTTGCGGTCTGCATCTCCTGCAAAGCCTCGTCCAAGCGCCCCATGGGTGCGAGGCACGACATCGCGTACCAGTGGTGCGCAGTCGAGTTGCGCGGGTCCAATTGTATTGCGCGTCGAAACTCTTCTTCCGACCCGGCCCAATCCCAATCCTGCGTGGATTTAACGTGGGCAAGTGCTGTGTGCGCCTCAGAGGAAGCATCATCGAGCAGTACGGCGCGGCCCGCATTCGACGGCGCCTTCGTCCATACTTCAACGGGTGCGATGGCGCCATAGTGTCCGAGCAATTCATACGCGTTCGCTAGTCCTGCATAGGCCTGCGAATACTCTGGATCCTCTGCAATGACCTTTTCAAACAACTCCACCGCACGCAGAAGTCCCTCCTCGGTGCGCTGGTCCAGGTTATAACGCGCCTGTTGGTAGAGATTGTAGGCAGCAAGATTCTGTGGCCGATGCCGCGATCTGGTTCTCCATCCATTGTCTGCCAGCCCAGCCTGCAACTTCTCCGAAACGATGCATGCAATCTCATCCTGAAGTGCGAATGAGATGTCTTTTACCGCGAGTTCGTGCGATTCCGACCACCAGTACTCACCGCTCGCTCCGTCAATGAGTTGACATGTAATTCGAAGTTGCTCGCCTAACTTCTGAATGCTGCCACTCACAATGGTGGCCGCGCCAGCAGCGGGACCTGGCTCTTGATTCTCACCGAGACCCAACTGCCGACTTTGCGGAGCAACAGTGACCTTTAGCTTGTCGAGCTTCATGAGGGCCGTGATCACTTCCTGTGAAATCGCAGTACACAGGAAGGCCAGGCTGCTATCAGAACTTAGATCTTCGAAGGGTAGAACCACTACGGTATTCCGGCTGATGTAAGTCGGGGCAGCGACCGCTCGTGCGGGCTGAGGAGTTTCACGATGGCGGAACGAGGGAAGGTATCCACCTTTTGGAAGCTCGATGGCGATCTCGTCTGCCTGCCCCTCCTCCGCGTAGTACCGCGCTAACCGTGTGCGGAGTCTGCGAGCCTGGACACGCACAATAGGATCGTTGCGAGCATCGAAGTCGCTTCCCTTGTCCAGTGCATAGGCACCGACCACGTATTCCTTCAGCTGGTCGCCCCGGCCCTCAAGAGTCTCGATGACAATGAAGGTGAGAAAACTTTTAAGGCGCTCTACGCCTTCAAAGCTTTTGCCATGGATGATTCGTGCAAGCTGCTCGCGAACTTTTCGTGCCGATATTTCCAACCGCTCGGTCATTTGAATCGACGAAGCCAATGTGGCACCGCTTCCTTACGACTGTTAGACCAAACTGGTCGTTCCGTTGTCAACTAACGCTCGTCAGCCGCCGCCAAACTGCGTTTGCTCTAGTCGTTGCCTAGCCGCAGGAACTCCTCAATATCCCAGTGCCCGGTTCGCGGCATGGGGACATCGCCTCGTGTCCGCACCTCCAACAGGTACGGCACGTCGACCGCGAACGCCTTGTTCATCGCGGCAGCAAGATCGTCTGGCTCCGTCACTCGATCGCTCTGAATTCCGAATGCCTTGGCGAGCATCGGGAAGTCAGGGTTGTAGGGCTCACCATCCGGCGTTGTGAACTCGGTTCCGTAGGCATTGTCGAAGAAGGTCGTTCCTACCGTGCGAATCGTCGAATAGCAGTAGTTGTTGAACAGTAGAAACAGCACGGGGACATTCAGTTCGACGCAGGTCGCCAGGGCACCAAGCGCCGACATCAGTCCACCGTCCCCGACGAGGCACACTACCTTGCGATCAGGCGCACCAATCTTTGCTCCCACCGCTGCCCCCGGCGAGAAGCCCATCGTCGCCATACCGCCCGACGTGATGAATGAAGCCGGCTTGAGCGATAGCAATTGCTGCCCCGCGCCATTCTTATTCCAGCCCACGTCGGTGACCATGATTGCATCGTCTGGCGCAGCTTCAATAAGCTCTGCGAGCAGACGCGCCGGATGAATCGGCTTGCCGCTATCCTTCTGGGATCCAGCCAGTTCGTCGCGCCAACTCTGCTTTCGCTGTGCCAATTCCTCGGCAGGGTAACCGGCCGTGGCTCGTCCTGACTCCTTCAGTCGCCGAGACAACTCCCGCAACGTTGCCTTTGCATCGCCTACAATCCCCACTTCTACTGGGTAGATTTTTCCTATCTCCTGGGGATCGATATCGATTTGAATCAGCTTTGAAGTAGGGATGTTGAACGTATATTTGGGGTTCCAGGAGCTGCAATCCGCCTCTCCAAATGCAGTGCCGATGGCAAGAATCACATCCGCCTCGCGAGTCGTGTCGTTGGCCGCGCGGGAACCCCAGATGCCCGTCATACCAAGCGACAAAGCATGGTCTTCAGGGAAGACGCCCTTGCCCATCAGTGTCGTCGCCACGGGAATTCTGCTCGCTTCAACGAACTCGCGAAGTTCATCGCAAGCTTCGGAGAGGAGAATCCCGTTGCCGACAAAGAGTACTGGCTTCCTGGCGCTCAGCAGCAATTCCACTGCCGCGTCGATGCCGGCACTCTCACCCACTACTCGCGGATAGTTTGGTCGACGCCGCGCCGTCACCACATCGCTCTCCACCTGCTGTGAGAAGACATCCATCGGGACATCGATCAGCACCGGCCGGGCCTTCCGGTCTGGGCCACGTTCAGGGCGCGCGGCATTACGTCGGGAAAGAACTTTGCGTCATCCACGCGCCACACACGCTTGCAGATGGGCCGGAAGATATCCCCCTGCGAAGCATCCGCATGAAACCGAATTCCCTGATGCGGTTCCTTTGCGTTATTGTACGAAGGCGTGTTGCCGCAGATCACCAGCATTGGAGTGGAGTCTGCCGCGGCAGTCACCACACCCGTCAGTGTATTTGTCAATCCGGGCGATAGGTGAACATTCAATACCGCGAGCTTGTGGGATACCCGATAGTACGCATCGGCGGCATGTGCTGCCAATTGTTCATGCCGGAACGATACATATTCAATTCCCAGCTTGTGACAAGCGTCGATCAGCGCGTAGTTGGTATGTCCACACTGTCCAAATACCTTTTCCACGCCCTCTTGCTTCAAGCAGGCAGCTATAAACATTGCTCCGGTCATGCGATTTATTCCTCTGTTCCTGAGATATCAAGACAAACTCATAGTGACAAGTCGTTCTTCGGTCAATTCCTGCATTGCATACTTCGGCCCTTCGCGGCCGAGGCCACTCTGTTTCACTCCGGAAAACGGCATCAAATCCACTCGGCTGGACGAGGCCTCATTGATATGCACGATGCCAACACGCAACCTTCGCGCACAGTGCATCGCCTTGATCACATCCTGCGTAAATACCCCTGCGGCAAGGCCAAACTCAGTTGAATTTACCTGGTCAATCATCGCGTCCAGAGATCCGAACGGGATGATGGATAACACCGGTGCGAATATCTCCTCGCTTATCACTTGCATGTCGGGGCGAACATCGGTCAGGACCGTTGGCTGAAGCAGCCCACCGACCCGCTGGCCACCACGAAGGATGCGCGCGCCCTGCGCCACTGCTCGATCGATCCACTCTTCCGCACGTTGCGCTTCCCCTTCGCTGATCATCGGCCCAACAATCGTGGTTGGGTTGTGAGGATCGCCGACTGGCAGAGCGTCGATTGCAGCCATCAGGAGTGCAGTGAAACTCTCCAATACTGCCTCGTGAAGGAAGAGCCTCTGAGTAGAAGTACAAGCCTGCCCTGCCCGACGAAAGCCAGCATGCGCCACACGCGGTGCCGCACGCTCCAGGTCCGCATCGTCGAATATGACTGTCGCAGCGATACTTCCAAGCTCCAGAGCGCATGGACGAAGTCCAATCGCCTCGCGCAACCCTTTACCAACCTGGGTGCTACCCGTAAAGATGTAGAAAGCGATGTCCTGATTTGCCGTGAGTTCTCGTCCAACCTCTGCACCTCCACCTTGGAGTAGTTGTACATGCCCCGCAGGCATACCAGCCTTCAGCAGAATCTCAAACAGGATGGCTGCCGAAAATGGCGTAACCCTCGCAGGCTTAATCACCACCGTATTGCCTGCGGCCAACGCTGGAGCAACTTTATGGGCGACCATGTTCAGGGGTGAATTGAACGACGTGATCCCGCAGACGACCCCGCGCGGTACGCGGATCGTAAAAGCCATCCGATCCTCGTTGCCTGGTGCAGCCTCGATGGGAATTCCCTCACCGGTGAGACGCTTGCTCTCTTCTGCCGCGATCAGGAATGTCTCTGCGGCACGGGTCACTTCGCGGGAGGCATCCAACCAGGGGAATCCTGCTTCCGCAATAATGGTCTCGACCAGTTCATTACGCCTCGACTCGATCAAGTCTGATACACGCATCAATATCTTGTATCGGGTGTAGGCAGAAAGTCTGTTGCGTTCAAAAGAATCCGTCGCTGACCGAACTGCCAAAGATACTTGATCCTTCGACGCGGCATCTGCATAGCCAATCAGTGCGGCGGTGAATTTATCGAAGACTGGATAGGTAGACTCCCCTTCCACCCACGCCCCATCCACGAATAGCTTTGCTCGCCTCAACTCTCCATGGCCTGGAGCCATCACTTCCTCACCCGCGTCACTGCGATCCTGGCAAACATCCATATCAAGACTCATCGACTCCCAATTGCTGACAAATCCTACCATTGCCAAACAGCCGTAACAATGAAGTAACCGTGGCACACCGTAACCGCTTGCACGCTGTCGATACAGCCATATCTCGTCAACCGAGGAATCTCTATCACGCCTGTTGAGTCATTCCCACAACTGGGTTCTTGTAGCGTCAATTGATCCGCTTCCTCTATCATGCTCCGAAGTTAGCCATAGCTTTTTCAGTGCGATCGATGTTGCCGTAACCCACCGTAAAACAATTGATCACACCGATCCCAACTGGTAGCTTCAAGGTCAGAGAAGCAGTGCTCCATCTCGAAGTCAGCGATAGCATAGACTCGTACTGCACATCTGAAAGGTAACGCAGATTGGTGAATTCCATAACTCTCCCGCGCTCGCACCGACCGATTCGAAGTAAGCTTTTTGTTCCTGGCTCACGGTCCGATCTATTCCCGAAAGCATCTGCGAGTGCGGCGGATGCGCTCTCGTTCGATCTAGAGGATGCGGTGCTTCCAGCCCATAAAGCCAGCGCGCGAGCGGAGATCGGAGACTATCTCTCCTCTCGGGATGTCACGGGCAATAAGCTGATCATCGTAAGAGTCAACGCTTTGACTAGCGAGTACTTCCGCGATGATGTTGCGATGCTGGCCGGCGCGGCGGTGGACGTGATCAATCTTCCCAAGGTGGAGTCGGCAGACGACATTCAGCGGGCAGTCGAGGCGATCGAAAGGGCCGACGCCGAGGCAGGCTGTACAGCGGTGAAAGGAATTTTAGCGAACATCGAGACACCGAAAGGCCTGCGGCTTGCCTATGAAATCGCAGCGGCAAGCCCGCGCATCATAGGCCTGCAAGTTGGCTTCACGGACTTCTCCGTAGGCTGTGGCATCAGCAACCAGAATAAGGCCGCGTTGAATGCGGTGCGGCTCGGCATTCGGTTTGCAGCAGCGGAAGCTGGCATCCCCAGCTATGATGGTGCGTTCGTCGACGTGAAGAGTCTCGACGCCTTCCGGGCGGATGCGCAAGATGCTCGCGACCTGGGCTTCGCAGGCAAGAGCTGCATCCATCCCAGCCAGATTGCCGTTGCGAACGAGGTGTTTGGGCCAACTGCTGATGAAATCCAAGCTGCTTCGGCTATGATCACCGCATCCGAAGCGGCCAACCAGAGCGGCAAAGGAGCCTTCCTATTCGAGGGCAAGATGGTCGATCTACCGATCCTTCGTCGGGCAGAGGCAATCGTTGCTCTGGCTGCCGAGCTTGGCCTACTCAACCCGTCTCAGGGAGACTAGACGTCGTGTCCGATACTGCACTCAACCCTAATTATGCGTCCGGCCCACTCAGCGGTATCAAGGTGGTTGACCTAAGTGCCTACATTGCGGGCCCCTATGGTTGCACACTTCTCGCTGACCTCGGCGCAGACGTAATCAAAGTGGAGCCACCCACAGGCGATACGCTGCGCCACTACCCGTCCACCCTCACTAGCGAGTCACGTGCATTTCTTGGCACGAATCGGAGCAAGCGCGGCATCGTAGTTGACCTGAAGAAGCCTGAAGGCCTGCGCGTCCTACTACAGCTCGTTCAACAGGCTGATGTTCTGGTGCACAACTTCCGCCCGTCTGTTCCACCACGCCTTGGTATCGACTATGACTCGCTCAAGACTCTCAATCCGCGACTCATCTACTGCGGGCTCACAGGCTATGGCGATACTGGCCCCCAGAAAGACAAGGCCGGCTACGACCAAGTTCTCCAGAGCATCACCGGCATCTGTACCTTCCAGGGAGAAGCCAAGGGGGAACCCGAGATCGTCTATGGTTCTGTCGTCGACTTCTACGCTGCGTCGATGATCGCGTACGCCGTCACTGCTGCTCTCTTTCATCGCGAGCGCAACGCTGAAGGCCAACACATCTCGGTCTCGCTGTTGGGCAGCGCCCTTACCATGCAGTCCGGCCGCTTCATTTGGGCCAACAGTGAAGGCCGCAAGATAAGCCGCGACATGCGGTCTGGAGGTATTACCGGACTGCACCCAACCAAGGATGGCACGATTTACCTCTCCGCCAACACACCGCACTTCTGGGAGGCGCTCTGTGAACTAGTGTCGTTGCCAGAGCTTGCCGAAAATCCCAATTTCGCAACCGTAAAGATGCGGGCAGCTCGAGCTGCAGAGATACTGCCCAAACTGCGCGCTGCATTGCAACGACGGTCTGCGGTTGAGTGGGAGGTTATCTTTGGCGACCGAGTTCCTTGCGGAGCCGTGCGCCCAATCGAAGATATGTTTGACCACCCCCAAGTCCAGGAGCAGGGGATCGTTGCCAACTACGAACATCCAGCGGTGGGCAGCTACCGGGGGCTGGCGAATCCCATCAAGTTCTCGGCGACTCCCGCCGCCAAACCGTTTGCTTCGCCCGCTTTTGGACAGCACACAGAAGCGATCCTGAAGAGCAATGGTTACTCTGCAGAGGAGATAGAGGCCCTGGATGCAGCGGGTGCTGTCGTGAGACACAAGGCAGTTGGGTCGCATTGCATTCGCTAATAGACCATCACCTTCCCGGTAGTTCGTGGCGAGGTGCAATCGTTGTAAAAGTACTCGCCCGGCTGCTTGAAGGTGTAGTCGAAGGACTCGCCTGGCTTTAGCGGTCCAGAGTTGAACAACCCTTCGTAAAACTGGGTGGCGCAGTGCGGAGCTGTGTTACCGCTCGGATTAAGAAACTTAACCGTCGTTCCTGCAGGGACGCGCAATATCTGCGGAGCCATCGAGTTTTGAGTCGTCGACTCCGTTGGAGCAACGACTCCGCCCCGGAACGAACGGGCGAGGTTGATGGTGTTCTTCACATCGATTCCTTCGACCGCATTGCCAAGGATGGGTTGACGGATTGGCGGCGGTTCAGGAGTTGCAGCCTCAGGCACCTTTCCACCCAGCTTGAAGACCCATAGATTGTCACCGCGAGCCGAGTAGTAAAGAATGCCATTTCCCCCCGCAAAAATTGCGATGTACTGTTCGCCATCGATCTCGTAGGTGATGGGGCTAGTGTGAACGCCGGCGCCAGTTTGGAACTTCCACAGTTCGTGGCCATCCTGCATGTCGAGTCCAAGCAGCAAACCGTCCGGTTGGCCAATGAACATCACGTTCCCTGCCGTAGTCAGGATGCCGTTGCCATGGGAAAGTGCCCACTTCATATCGCGATGCCAAACCACTTTATGGGTCGCAGGATTGAACGCATTAATGCGGCCGCTGCGGATCTCACCGAGCGGTCGGAAGCCCACACCTCCGTCAACAATGTCATGCGCGGAGTTGACGAAGCTTAGGCCACTGTAGAGAAGGTGCGTCTGCGGATTGTAAGAGAGAGCGCTCCAGTCACCCGCACCAACCGTTCCCGGGGACATAATGACTGGCTGATCGGTATGCGGAGTGTACAGACATCCGAAAAGATAGTTGGGCGGCGGTGCCGTGTTGCCTGTGGCGGCGGGACACAGAGGGATCATCGAATCGCCATCTGGAATTGGCTGCGTCGGCCACGTTTTTTGTGTCGGAGCCTGCGGAACCGGCTTTTCCGGAATGGGCGTCAGGGGCGTGCCATTTGTCCGGTCCAGAACGTAATACAGGCCGGTCTTGCTGCCATATACGATTCCCTTCCGCATGGTACCAGCGACTTCATCGTCGAACAAAACCGGTGCCATGACGTTATCCATGTCCCAGATATCGTGGTGCACAGACTGGAAGTGCCAAGCCACCTTGCCGGTCTTCGCTTCGAAGGCAATCAGCGTGTTGGCGTAGAGGTTTACGCCCTCGCGACCGCCACCATTCACCGCCACGCCGCCTCCTCGGGCGTTACCGAAGGTCCAATAGACTAGACCAAGTTCAGGATCGATTGCCGGATGCATCCACGGTGAGGCACCGCCGGTCTTCCATGCGTCCCCACCGCCCCAGGTTTCGCCACCGGGATCGCCGGGCGCCGCCGCGCCGTAGAACTTCCATGCGATGTCACCTGTATCGGCTTTCAGTGCGAAGGCTGCGCCGCGTGGACCATCTGCGCTACCGAAGTAAATGAGGCCGTCGAAGTACACGACTGCCGTCTTGAGTGTGCCAATTGTAGGCTCATCAAGCCGCTTCAACCAGACCACCTTACCATCGGATTGGTTCAGTGCCACAATCTGGCGATCTGCGAGTGTGGCATAGATCCGGCCTCCACCAACTCCAACACCCCGATGCAGTTGCACGCCAGTACCCGAGTCGTACTTCCACTTGATTGCGCCTGTCTTACCATCAACGGCGAACACGTGTCCTTGTGAAGTTTCTACATACAAAACACCGCCAGCTTCGACAACCGTCGATTGCTGAAACTGATCTGTCGAACCGCCCTCGAGATTGTCATGCCAGGCCGCGCCAAGACGTTGAATGTTGGTTCGGTTGATCATTCCGAGAGACGATACATTTTGATTTCCGTAGTTCCCTCCCGCCTTCGGAAACTCTTTGCTAGCCGGTTCACAGCATGATTGCGCTGCGAGAGCATGTGTCATAGAGATCGTTGCCGCAAGAAGTGCAACAGGAACAACTGCGTTTCGCATCTTTTCTCCGATTGATTCGATTCAGGCAGATTGAGTCCGCTTATTTTGCGACCCGAAAGAAGGAATTGTCAATTGCATGTTCCACGCTTCGGCGGGCATCCTGAACATAATTCGGATCCCGTGTGCTGCAGCGTTCTTCCTGATTCCGAACTACGATCCCCAGGGCGGATGCTTGTGATCTTTGGATGCCGGTTTCATGGCCTGTCGATATCCCTTGGCACAAGTAGCTGCGGGCCCCGGAGGTTATCCGAGGCCCGCAATACCTTCACCACAAGGAATGGTTTCCTAGAAGTTAACCTTTGCCGCCAACTGCAGAATGCGGGGTGCAGCACCACTTGTAATGATGCCTGCGGCCACATTTGACGTATTGCTTGTTGTAAGCAACGTGGCATTTGGGTTGCTGATCTGCGTGTGGTTCAGTGCATTGAATCCTTCTACTCGGAAGTCAACCTTCACGTTCTCAGGCAACGAGAAAGTTCGCCAGACCGCCATGTTCAGATTCCAGTTAGCCGGTCCAACCATGTCGTTCCTGCGTTCAGTGCCAAATGTTCCAAACGTCTGGGACATGAACGCACATGGGTTATACCAGTTCCGGATAGTGTGGACCGTACTGGGCGCTGTACAGACAGGGTTCGCCGCAACTGGCCCAGCGACATTTGGATTAGCCACAATGTTCGGCCGATCCAATCCGATCCCCGTAAGTGAGTAGTCGTATCCCACGAGCATGTTGTAGTTACTGCCAGTCGACGCTGTAAAGATAGCAGAAGTATTCCAATCACTTGCAAGATAGCGAAGTGCCTTCTCCTGAAATTTCGGCGTTTTGGCGAGAACGGAGAGGTTGAAAATGCCTTTCCGATTGTAAGTGCAGTTCCCCCAGTCCATCTTGGGATTGTTAGGATTGCTATAGACGTTCGTGATGTCCTGACCTACTTCACCGTCATCCATGCAGCGACCCCAGGTATAGTTCGTCAGAACGGAGAAGCTATGAG
>Ga0209067_10001758_pt1 | contig 13145 bp, 14 predicted proteins | sample ColStrG_CSR_2013_FD_187199 | JGI IMG/M metagenome (GOLD analysis project Ga0209067, IMG submission 187199) | Freshwater sediment microbial communities in response to fracking from Pennsylvania, USA - Cold Stream Run_MetaG_CSR_2013 (SPAdes)... | ecosystem: Environmental > Aquatic > Freshwater >... | reverse complement strand
GTCACAGAATTTGACGCCATCCATACTCGTCTGTGCTGCTCGCCCTCACGACCAATGCAATGCCCCCTCGATGAGGGACGTCTCGGCGGCGATGCACTGCGCGAGTAACTGCGCGCGGTCTTGCGCCGGTGTGAACTCCAGACGCCGCAACCCCAAGGGGTCCACCACCTCGCGTAAGACGCGCAACTCCTCAGCCGTGGGGGCTGGAGTCTCCACGAGGTCGGCGGCGACGCGCAACGCGAAGCCAGTGGCCACCTGCGCGTCCTCGAGCGTCACCCCGGGGTGCAGACTCGTCAGCGTCATCTCGCCCGCGAGGTCGTCGTACTCGTAGCACCCCAGGTTGGTGATGAGCCGGACCTCACCGGGGAAGAGTCCCGCCGCACGACGTTCATCGCTCGAATGCAGGGACCGCGACGCGCTGACCCGGCTCACCTCCTCCACGAAGGACATCGTCGATTGACGTGTCTGGTACAGCACGAAGTCTTGGTGCAAGTCGGCCACGTCGGCCATGCCACCCTGACCCGGCAGTCGCACGCGGCGCCCTGAGGGGCTGGTGACTTCGATGTTGTTGGTCCGGCCGCGTCGGTCGATTTGCGCCGCGGCCACCACCTCGCACGTCACCCGACCCTGCTGGTAGTACCACCGATACGTGTCCTCGCCGCCGCACTGCAGGACCGCGCTCGAGGTGTCGAGCGCCTCCCCGAGGCTCAGCAGCATCGGGCGCGTGGCGACGTCGACGAGCCCACCGCTCGTCATCATCAGCGACAGACCCGGCGCGTGCAGCGTCTTCGCCAGCAGGTAGGACGTCACCGCCAGAGGCGACACGGCCCCCGCTGAGCAGATGGAGTCGTTACTCCAGCGACGCGCCAGCCAGCACACCATGACCTCGTCGACGCTGGCGCTTGACGTCACCGGAGCGGCGACGTCGCGATGAGCCGTCACCGCGTCGCGGACCCGCGCGGGCGTGAGAGTGGCCGCGCCGCGCAGACGTGCGGCGACCCTCGGGGTTGGTGCCGGTGCGGGTGTGGGCGGCGAGATCGACGTGACGTCGGCGAGTGCGGCGAAGTCTGCCGTGTAATATGGCAGGCACGACGTCGGGTAGGCCCCGTAGGGCGTCACCGCGATGGCGTCGACGACATCGCGCGGGATCACGAACGAATTTTTGAGGGTGCCCAGCGTCCCGACCGGGACCACCTCCTCCGTCGTCACCAGTACCGTTCGCGCCGCGAAGACGGCCAGCACGTCCATGCCGCGAGCGCCGTAGACCTCGACATTGCCGGCCTCGTCGACGCGCTGGGCGTGTAGGAGGAACACGTCGAGGTCGCGACGCGGCGCGAGTCCCACGGGTACCTCTGTCGTCGAGTCCGGGGCCCGCTGCACCGAGAGGCCGCGGGAGAACAGGTCCGAACCCGTCGGAAGTCGAAAGGGCATCGAAGGCAGGTTCTGTTTGGCCGCCTCCAGGGCGGCCGAGAAGGCGAAGGCCGGCCATTCCTCGAATGCCACGCGATCGTTCTCGAGGGCCGCGCGGAACAGGGGTGCCAGACCGAAGATGTCGAGACTCGAGAAGCAGAATACGATGGTCGCCACCGCGTCGGCGCCGAGCAGGATCTCCAGGGGGATGCCCCCACCCCAGCTCACGTACTCCAGGTTCCGGGGGCGCCGTGCCGCCAGCGCGTGCAACGCCGCCAGGGGCAGGCGGGTCAGCAACGCGCCGCCGACCCCGAGACGATCGCCGTCGGCTACCGCGGCCACCAACTCGTCCACGCTCACGAATCGCGGACGTTGCTCCTGCGTCATCTCTCACCCTCACGAGGACCGCGCCGGCTGACCCGACGTCGAGTACCCGCCCACCTAATTCCGATTAATGAAAAAACTATTACGTTGAGCGCAATACTATTCCAGAAATGACGATAACACGCGCGAACACGCCCGCCACGGTGCGACGTCCTCGGTCAACCTCGCGTTCGAACCAGATCCAAGCCACTGGCGCCGGCCTACGGTGGCGCGCCGGTGGCGCGCTCGATACTCAGGAGTCGGTTGTACTTGGTCAGTCGCTTCGAACGCGCCACCGAACCGACCCTGATCTGTCCCACCCCGCTCGCGATCGCTAAGTCCGCCAACCAGTCATTCTCGGTCTCGCCCGATCGTACGGACACCACCGCACGCATGCCACGCTGACGAGCCCGGTCACTGACCGGTAGGGCCTCGCTCAAGGTGCCCATCTGGCTGGCCCTGACCAGCACGGCGTTGGCGTACCCCTCGTTCGCCGCGCACTCAAGTCGATCAAGGTGCGTGCACAACAAGTCTTCGCCCAGCAATTGCACCCGGGGATCGAAGGCGGTGGCCGCGGCACGCCACCCCGACCAGACGCGACGCGCGATGGCCAACACTCGTCGTGCGCGAGTCGCGACGATCAAATTCCGGTGGGCGAAATGTGAATGTGCTCACCCGACAGCGGTGACCCACACACCCGCGACGAGGTGGACCTCGTACGTAGAATGCTCTCGCGACCGCGTCGTCGCGCCGCGCTCCACCTCGTGAAGGTTGACCCTCGGATGACCCCTCGTGACTAGTTACCTCGGTATCGACGTGGGAACATCCGCGGTACGCGTCGCTCACCTGCGCGACGACGGCTCGCTTCTCGGGGTCGGCTCGGAGTCCTACGCCTCGCTGCGCACGGGGACCGACGTCGTCGAACAGGATCCCACGGCGTGGACCGACGCTCTCACGACGGCACTGCGCGCCCTACCCGACGTGGACCGCGACCCCCCGTCGTCCATCGGACTATGCGGCCAGACACCCACCCTGGTCCTCGTCGACGAGCACGGGCGACCCATGAGGAACGCGTTGACCTGGCAGGACACCCGGGCGACGCGAGAGGCTCGGTACCTGGCCGAGCGCTTCGGCGACCCCACCGAGATCGTAGGCACCGCCCTGTCGTGGTCAGCCGCCAACATGCCCGCGAAACTCCTCTGGCTCTCGCGCCACGAACCCGACGTGACGAGCCACGCACGCGTCGCCCTCCAGCCCAAGGACTACATCGGACTCGCCCTGACGGGGAGTACGCTCTCCGACCCGTGGTCCTCCAAGGGGCTCTGCGACGTCACGCGGGGAGTCGCGCTGGCCGACGTGTTGGACGCGTGCGGATGGAGCTCGCACGTGTGTCCCCCGACCGCGGCACCGTGGGAGACCCGCGGCACGGTGAGCGCCGACGCGGGCGAGAGGTTCGGGCTGCGCGCGGGCACTCCAGTCACCGTCGGCGCCAGTGACGCCATCGCCGAGATGATCGCGGCGGGCAGCTTCGCGCGAGCGAGCGCCTTCTTCTTCAGTGGTACCTCGTCGATCGTCGGTAGCACCGTCGCCGACGAGAGCGTGCGCGTCCCCGGCCTCTTCCGCGTCCCGACCACGTGCGCACCCCTGCCCCTGCTCTACGGTCCGACCAATTCGGGGGGGGGCGCCGCGCTGCAGTGGGCGGCGCGCCTCCTCGGCGTCGACGTCGAAGATCTCTTGACGCTGGCCGCCTCGGCGGGACGGCACTGGCCGACGTTCGTGCCCTACCTGTCGGGCGAGCGAGCGCCGTGGTGGGACCTCGACGTTCGCGCCCTCTTCCTCGGTGTCGACGAGCGTCACGGGCGCGCCGAAATGGCCAAATCCGTCGTCGTCGGCGTCCTCCTCGCCGCACGCCACGTCCTCTCCCTGGTCGAGGGCGCCACGCGAGTGCCGCTCGGCGACGTCGAGGTCGTCAGCCGTGGCGTGCAGAATCCCCACTGGGAGGCGATGGCTCTACAATCGCTGGGCGCCGACCTTCGTTTCCACCACGATCCTGACATGTCGGCGCGGGGAGCCGCGATGCTCGCGATGTCGCTCGGCGGCGCGTCAGTGACCGAGGCGAGTCGCCGCCTCGGCGCACCCAGTCGCGTCGCACATCCCGAGCGCGCCGACGTCGAGACGGCGCGTCACCTCCTCGAGGACTATCGACGGGCCAGCGAACAGAGTCTGCACTGGCGACACCGCGACGAGGTCGCCACCCCACTGCGCTGATCCGTCACCGACCTCGCGCCGGCGTCATACCCCGACGATGGTGTTGGTCAGTTCGCCGATGGGGTCGATCGAGATCGACATCACGTCACCCGCGCGAAGGTAGACCGGGGGCGTCATCCCGAGCCCCACTCCCGAGGGGGTGCCGGTGGCGATCACGTCGCCCGGTTCGAGCGTGATCGACGCGGCGATGTGGGCGATGAGCTCAGCGAGGGAGTGAACATCATCGAGCACGACTCGTCTTGGCGGACCTCGCCATTGACGAGGGTGCGGATACGCATCTGCGCGATTGGTGGCGCCGAGGCCGCGTCAAGGACCACGGGTCCCAGCGGAGCGAAGGTGTCGAGGCTCTTGCCCCGGATCCATTGAGGCTCCGCGATCTGCAGGTCCCGCGCCGAGACGTCGTTCATGATCGTGTAACCACCCACGGCACCGAGCGCGTCCTCCACGCTCACCCCCCGAGGTCCGCCGACCGATGATCACGGCTAGTTCCCCCTCGTAGTCGAGCTGCTGGGTGAGGGCCGGCAGTCGCACGGCCTCGTCGTGGCCGACGAGGCAACTGGGAACTTCGAGAACAACACGATGTTCGCGGGGCGCGTCCCCCCGCTCTCGGTGATGTGGTCCAGGTAGTTCCGTCCCACGCAGATGATCTTGCTCGGGCGACCGACCGGTGGCGCGAACACGGCGTCGAGAGCCAACACCGTCGTCGCGGCGTCGCGGGACAGTCCTCGCACGTCGTTAACGGCGCCCGCGCCGCGCGCGCAGAGCTCCCCCACGTCGGCGATCCCACGAAGGTGCTCGAGTCCGGCGGCGCGCGCCAAGTCGTCCACCGACGCGAATCCCTCGCTCGTCTGCACGTGCAACGCCGTCGCACCGCTCTCACCCGTCCTCAGTGCGGCTAACTTCATTCTTCCTTCTCCTCTCGCCTCGCGGCGATTCATACACTCTCTCGGAACCCGACGGTACGCGTCAGTGGTAGGCCGCTTCGCGTAGACCCGTCATGTAGCCAATGGCGTAGAGCCGACCCAGCGTCGAATAGCCGAAGGAGTCGTTGGAGTCACCCTCCAAGGCGGGGACGTGATCGGGGCGGATGACCCCGTCGAACCCGACGTCAGCGTACGCCCGCATGCACTCGAGCATGTCGGTGGGCCCGTCGTCGTGGAAGGTCTCGACGAACTTCTCGCGCGTGCCCCGGACGTCACGGAAGTGCGCGAAGAAGATTCGCCCGTCGCGACCCAGGTCACGGATCAGCGCGGGCAGATCCTCGGTCATGAGCGAGAAGTTGCCCTGGCAGAAGGTGATGCCGCTGTAGGCGCTCTCGACCATCGCGAGCATCCGGCGATACGCCTCGGGCGTCCCCATGATGCGCGGCACCCCGCGCACCACGGGAATGGGTGGATCGTCGGGGTGCAGCGCCAGGCGCACGCCCGCCTCCTCGGCGACCGGGACGACCGCCCGCAGAAAATACTCGAGGCCGTCCCACAATTGTTCGTGGGTGATCGAGCCCTCTTCGACCATCGGCGGTGCCGCGAGCATCACGTCATTGTCGTAGCCCGAGGACAAGGCGCCGCCGCGCACGACCTCGTCGTTCGAGGTGCGCGCCCAGGGGATGATGGCAACCCAGTTGTAACACAGGGTGCCGATACCGAGTCTGCCCATGGCGCGGATCTGGTCCATCACCCACTCGATGGCTTCGTCGCGACCCGGTCCGTTGAGGCGGATGGCGTCCATCGGCGCGGTGTCTTCGAGCACCGCCAACTCCAACCCGTAGTCCGCGTACTTCTCCTGCATCCAGCGCAGCGCCGGCAACTCCCAGGGACGCTCGCCCTTGGCGGCGGGTACGTAGGGCGTCGGCGTGTACGTCTGGGACCCCTCCGCGGAGGGCCAACGCCACTGCTGCTCGGCGCCGTCGAGGAGACTCACCACCTGGTCGACCCCGGCCTGCTTGACGAGACGCCACAACGGCGAGGGCGTCGGCTCTAACAGTTCTGAGATTCCTAACACGATTCCTCCTTCTTGAGCGCGTCATCCCACGGGGCGTCACCCGTCCGACGTCGCATCCTGGTCTGCTCACTGCTCACGGCGCCGCCCGGTCCATGACGCCATCGGCGACCGCGCGGCGGAAGTGTTCGATGGTGGCGCGCACCCCGTCCTCGAGGGGCGTGTTCGCCACCGTCGCGACCACGTCACCCAACGCCGACGCCCCGAGCAACGCTGGAACCATCAAGGGCTTGTCCTCCCACGTCAACAAGCCCGCGGCCTCGGGCACCAGCCGCTCAATCAGATCCACCAGTTGCGCGATACCGACGCGGCGACCCGGCACGTTGAGCACCAGGGCGTCGCCAGAGCCCGCGGCCGCGCGGGCGGAGTCGATGAAGGCGCGTGCGCAATCGGGTGCGTACGTCAACAGCAGATTGCCGCCGAACTTGAAGTGGAAGGGCTGTCCCTGCACCGCCGCCCAGATGGCCTTGGTGGCGTCGGAGGTCATCCCCTGGTCCCGGCCCGGGCCGTAGACGATGAATGGTCGCAACCCGACCGAACCGATGCCGTTGTTCATCGAGTAGATCCGCGCGGTGCCCTCGTTGGCCACCTTGTACACGCCGTAGTGCGTGTCGGGCATCACGGGTGAGGTATCGGAAACGACGCCGCCGGAGTACGACGAGCTCGCGCCGAACACTGCCGCACTGCTCGCGTAGGCCAGACCGATCGAACGCCCCGACGCGCGGATCGCGTCGAAGACGTTGACATTGCCGACCACGTTGACCATGGCGCCCAGCGGTGGATTGGCCGCGCAGAAGGGCACCTGCAACCCCGCCAAGTGCACCACGTGGGTGATCTCCTCCTCACGCACCACTCGAGCGACCTCGGCGGTGCCGGTGACGTCAAGGGCCGCGAAGGCCACGTCGTCGACGCGCGGGTGACTCACCAGACGGAAGCGCCGCAGATCCTCGCTCACGTCACTCGCCAGGACGTCGACCCCCTCATCGAGGAGCAGGCGAATCGCCCACGCCCCGATGCAGCCGGCCGCCCCCGTCACCAAGAAACGTTCCGATACCTTCGCCATGTCCGTTGCTCCTTACTCGTGCTCTCGCGACCAGTGACGCCAGTCGGGACCCGGGCCGCCTTGCGTGAGGCATTCCCGCACGCCCCCGGGGGAGTCGGAGCCACGGGCACTCGTGGGAAGGGGAGGAAGTCGGGGTGCCCGTGGCTCCGAGAGTTGGCGGGTGGTCGCCACGTCGATGACTACCCCTGATCGCTGGCGCCACTAGGCGCCGCGAGGGAGATCCCGGCCAGGGCGCCACCGTCGACGCGCAAGTCGGCGCCGGTGATGAAGGACGACAGCGAGCTCACGAGGAAGAGGCACGCGTTGGCCACCTCGTGGGGGACGCCGACGCGACCGATGGGGTGGCCACGGCCCCACTCCTCGATGATGCGTTCGGGATCGTCGGGGTCCATGCTGCGCGCCGACGCGCGCAGCATCGGGGTGTCGATGGAGCCCGGGCACACCGAATTCACCCGGATGCCCTCACTCGCGTAGTCGACGGCCATGGCGCGGGTCATCGCGACGATCGCCCCCTTGCTCGCGGTGTAGGCCACGACGTTGCGCTGACTGGCCACCGCCTGCCCCGACGACACGTTGACGATGGATCCGCCCCCGCTCGACCTCATGAGCGGCACCGCGTACTTCGCCGTGAGGAACATGCTGCGAAGGTTGACGTCCATGACCTCGTCCCACGTCTCGACCGACGTGGATTCCGCGGTCCCGTAGCGCTGGATCCCGACGGAATTCACGAGCGAGTGCAGCCGGCCATGGCGGCGCGCCACGTCGGCGAAGAAGTCTTGCACCGCCGCGGGATCGGCGGCGTCGACGGTCGAGCCGTACACGTCCGCGCCCGTATCGACCAGACTTGGGGCGAGGTCCCCGACCTCGTCGTCATCGATGCCGAAGAAAGCCACCGAGGCTCCATTACGGGCGAAGACCTCGACGACGCCGCGTCCGATGCCCGAACTCCCCCCGGCGACGACCGCGACAGTCCCCTCCAACAGTCGACTATTCATGTCTCCACCGCCTCATCCGAACTCCACCTGCACGAAACCGAGGTCGCCGAAGTCCGCGCTCACGATGTCGCCGCGGGCGCAGAACAGGTGTCCGGTGCACGTCCCGGTGCTGACGACTTCGCCCGCGCGCACGGCGCGACCGTGGGAGCGGGCCCAATTGACCATCCACGTGAGGCTGGTGACGGGGTGGCCCATCGCGGATCGACCCACCCCCGACTTGATGTAGTACTCGTTGAGGTACAGATCCATCCCAGCGGACTCGAGGTCGACCGCGCGCCAGTCGCGGACGCGAGCGCCGGGGACGAAGGCCGAGCCCCCGCCGTTGTCCAGGCACGAGCCGAAATAGCCGCTCGCCCCGTACCAGTCGAGGAAGACCGTGTCGCCCAGTTCGAGGGCGGGGAATAGTGCGCCAATGCCCTCGGCGACCTCGCCCTCGTCGTACGGCTCGTCGCGCACGTCGAAGTCTCGAGCGAGTTCGAAGGCGAACTCGCATTCGACGTTGCGGAAATTGACGAAGCGTTCGGGGCCGAGGACGGCCCCGCTCTGGAACATGCCATCGGAATAGAAACGACCTGGCGACGGACTCGGGAGTCCCTCGGCGCGCCGCACCTCCTCGCTCGCGGCCCCCACCTTCCATCCGGCGCCGTCGAGGGCGAGGCGTTCGTCGAGCCCCAAGATCACGCGCTCGACCGACGACCAGTCGCGCGTCTGGAGTTCCTCGGGGAGCGACACAGCGTGTCGCTCCCTACGACCAGTGGCGATAATCTCGACGACGCGGTCGAGTTCGGCCGGCGACAGCGCGGTCGTGCGCTCACACGCCACGGCACCCCCGGGTGGCGTGGGTCCGTAGATCTCGCGACCTCGGATACTCAAATCGCCCGACGTGCGTCGACCTTCGGAGCGGATGGAGGACCGCATCGCGTCAGCACGAGGGGGGGCCGCCTCGGTGCTCATTTCGCTCGGACCCGAGTAAAACCGGGGTGGCGGGCCCCACGTCGGGACCGCGATGGGCGACGCGCGCGCCGTTCACCGATCATCTGGCCCCCCGTCCCCACGATGCCCCTGCGTCATTTCTTTTGAAGAAATTAAAATTCGGCTGAGACAAATACTGTTTCAGTTGAGTCAACCTACCACAGGCGCTGATAGCGCGCAATGCGTGCCCGTCACCGGTGGGCGCGAGGGCGCCGCAGCGACCGATGTCGCGTCGACATCCTCATCAGCGCAGCGTGGTACCCGAGTCTCGCCACAGCATCTCCAGGTCGTCGCGGCGGGCTTGGCACTCCCAATCGCCCACGTGGCTCGCGGCGAAGGCGCCGGTCGCGCATCCGGTACGCAGACGAGCCTGGTGGTCCCCGCCTTCCAGTCTCGCGACGAGGTAACCCGCGACGAAGGCGTCTCCCGCGCCCACCGGGTCTATCGCCATCACGGCGACGGCCGGCTCCACCCATCGGTCGCCGTCGCAGAAGGACGTCGCCCCGCGCGCACCTTGTTTGACCACGACCTCGCGTGAGCCCTGAGCGGCCAACCTCTCAGCCTCACTCAACCCCTCCGATCCGAACACGAAGAGTTCGTCGTCGCCCGCGAAGACGATGTCCGCCTCGCGCGCCAGGGGTCCAATGGCGGCGGCGGCGGCCTCGCGACTCCACAGACGTGAGCGGTAGTTCACGTCGAGGGAGACGAGGACCCCCGCGGCTCGCGCCACGTGCACCGCGTGTTCCACCGCCGCCCGTGCGCTGTCGCTGAGCGCCATCGTGATGCCCGTCACGTGCAGGACGCGCGCGGACGTGATCAACGCGTCGTCGACGTCGTCGGGCGTCAGCGCCGATCCCGCGTACCCGCGCCGATAGTAGGTGACCTCCACCACGTTGGGCGCCCGGTGTTCCTTGAACATCAACGCGGTCTGGCGCGCTGCGTCAGTGCGGACCCCCGAGGTATCCACCCCTTCGCGGCGCAGCGTGCGCACGATCAGTTCACCGAACTCGTCCTGGCCCACTCGACCGATCCATGAACTGCTACGCCCCAGTCGACAGAAACCGATACTCACGTTCGACTCAGCGCCCGCGATGGACACGTCGAGGCGTGACGCGTCTCGCAAACGGCCCATCTGGGGCATCGAGAACAACGCAGTACTCTCACCCAGCGTCACCAGATCACTCATCAGTCGTCGCCCCCTCGTCGAAGTCCCAGTGCGTCGCGTCTCGCAAAACGTCACGGACGCACTGCATCGACGGTACACGCGATGGGGCGGTGACACCTTCGACCAGCGACCCTTGCGACCCGACGAGTGCGCCTCGCCCGTCGTGCCAGACTCGAGCGTGGCCCCGTACGACTCCCTCGCGCGCTTCTACGACGCCGTCAACGGCGAGCCCGCGTATCACATCCACCAGATACTCGCCGCCATCGACGAGTTCCGGCCCGCGTCGCGCGACGTCCTCGAACTCGGTTGCGGGACCGGCGGGATTGGGATCGGGTTTCTCCCTCACCGGAATCGACCGGTCGCGCGGCATGCTCGACGTGGCGCGTCGGCGATGCCCTGAGGCGCGACTCGTCGAGGCCGATATGACGTCCTTCGAACTCGACGCCACCTTCGACGTGATCGTGTGCGTCTTCGACACCATGAATCACCCCACCGAGTTCGATCTCTGGCGCGCGACTTTCGAACGAGTGGCCGCCCACTTACGCGAGGGTGGATTGTTCATCTTCGACCTCAACACCCTCGGACGCCTGCGCGAGCTCGGTGAGGACGCACCCTGGGTGCACAACTTCGACGGCCACGTGCTCATCATGGACGTGGACTACGAGGACGCACCCTTGGCGCGTTGGAACATCCGTATCTTCGAACACCTTGACGAGGACAAGTTCCAGCTCCACGCGGAGACCATCCTCGAACTGGGGGGTGGAGCTCTCCCGGGTGCGTCTCGCGCTGCACGACGACTTCGAACTCGTTGCCGAAAGCGACACGCGGGATGGCCCCGCGAGCGACGACGCGCGGCGCGCGCTACTTGTCGCACGTCGGCGCTCCAGCGGGCCCACGATCTAAGAGGCGCTCAGCGCATCGTTGCGCCGCGGCAGCACCCAGTCGGGCCGCGCGAAGTGGCAGTTGTAGCCGTTGGGGATGCGCTCGAGGTAGTCCTGGTGCTCTGGTTCGGCCTCCCAGAAATCGCCGGCGGGCGACACCTCGGTGACCACAGGACCGGGCCACAGGCCCGACGCGTCCACGTCGGCGATAGTGTCGAGCGCGACGCGACGCTGCTCCTCGGTGAGGTAGAAGATGGCCGAGCGGTAACTCAGTCCTCGGTCATTCCCCTGACGATTCATCGTCGTGGGGTCGTGGATCTGGAAGAACCATTCGAGGATCTCGCGGTAGGAGGTGAGCGTCGGGTCGAAGACGATCTCGATGGATTCGGCGTGGGTCCCGTGGTGACGGTAGGTGGCGTTCGCCACGTCGCCGCCGCTGTATCCCACGCGGGTGCTCACGACGCCAGGGCCGAGATCGTGGAGATCATCGCGAGTGGCGACTGGGTCGCGGCACGCCTGCGGTGGACCGGTACCCACACTGGAGAGTTCCTCGGATTGCCACCGACGGGCAAGACGTTCTTGATCACAGAATTCGAGATAGGGCGTTGCGCAAACGGTCGGATCGTCGAACTCCGAAACGTGTTCGACATCGCAAGTCTCATGGCCCAGCTCTCGGACTGAAGCTCCCGGGCGTCGTTTCGGCGATCTCCTCTCCGGTCCAATCTCTGTAATGCTCTCACGAGCGATGCCCGACGCATGTTCCCGATCGTCGGGTGGGCGAGACGAAGACCATTTCCCGCGGCCCTGGTGCCTGCTGTTGCGCACGCCACACCCCGCTCATTTCCGAAGTGCCCCGGAACTCTAGATTTCGAAGAATCAGGTGGTTGCAGCCGTAACGCAAAAACATCCATAATTCGTGGGCGTTAGTGGGCGTGTAACAGAAGACAAATCTGGTACATAGTGGGCACTTCAGGTCAATCAAAAAACTGTGTGATCACTAGGTTTCACACGAAAATACTTGGAGCGGGCGACGAGAATCGAACTCGCGTTCTCAGCTTGGGAAGCTGATGTTCTGCCGCTGAACTACGCCCGCGTGGGATACATCGTAGTAGCAATTGGCGTACCACCATTTTACGCCTCGGTCCCCTCGTCAGAGAAGTTGGCACTAGCCTTTGCACCACTATGGTGCTCTCTGATCGGTCTATTAAAGAGGCGATTGCGGCGGGGCGCATCATCATTGACCCCTTAGGCGACGAGTGCATTCAACCGTCGTCGGTCGACCTTCATATCGACCATTTGTTCCGGGTGTTTCGTAATCACTCCCAGCGCGTCATCGACGTCAAACTCCCGCAGGAGGACTTGACGGAACTCATTGACGTCGGCCCAGACACCCCGATGATTCTGCACCCCGGTGAATTCATGTTGGGATCGACCCGCGAACGCGTGGCGATCCCCGATGATCTGGTGGCGCGCCTCGAGGGCAAGAGCTCCCTCGGTCGGCTGGGACTGGTGATCCACTCGACGGCTGGTTTTATCGACGCCGGTTGGGATGGACATATCACCTTGGAGTTGGCCAATCTCGCGAATCTACCCATCACGCTGTACCCGGGTATGAAGATCGGTCAGATCAGCTTCTTCGAGATGACGACCCCCGCTGATCGCCCCTACGGCGCGAGCGGCCTGGGATCGAAGTACCGCGGCCAGCGCGGACCGACGCCGAGTCGTTACTCGGAGAATTTCAAGAAGTAATGGTGCGTCGCGTCGTGGCGGCGACGCGAGGGAGGATCTGATGCTGGTGCGCGTCATCATCGGGGTCGCGGTCACGTTGGCCTGTTTCGCCGTCGCCGGGCAACGGTTCTGGTGGTTGTCGCGACTCATTCGTAGCGGACGGCCCGCGCCGCGACGCTGGTTAGGGTGGCGCACCTCGGGTGGGGCCGAGCTCGTCGAGGTCGCCGGGCAGCGCAAGCTCCTTCGCTGGACCGTGCCCGGGGTCGCTCACTTCTTCACGATGTGGGGATTCACGGTGCTGC
>Ga0209067_10001756_pt1 | contig 13148 bp, 13 predicted proteins | sample ColStrG_CSR_2013_FD_187199 | JGI IMG/M metagenome (GOLD analysis project Ga0209067, IMG submission 187199) | Freshwater sediment microbial communities in response to fracking from Pennsylvania, USA - Cold Stream Run_MetaG_CSR_2013 (SPAdes)... | ecosystem: Environmental > Aquatic > Freshwater >... | reverse complement strand
AATTTAACCACTGAACAAAAGGATTCCTTTACCCAACTATCTAAACTTTTCAAGGCCAGCCATGAATAACGAAAATCTAATATCCATTCAGGAGTTTTGCCAAATTTATGAAGTTGAAATTATTTTTCTTGATCAATTATCGGAATCAGGCTTAATTGAAATTGTTCAATTCGATCAAGGATCCTTTATAATTCGGGATCAGATTCCTGAATTGGAGAAATATATAGTTTTTCATAAGGATTTGGATATCAATCTGGCAGGAATAGAGGTTATTCAATATTTATTGCCGAAAATGGAGGCTCAGGAAAAAGAAATACGCGAGTTAAAGTCTATTATTCAATTCTACAAAAATTGGGCTCCTCGACCTCATATCGATTGGAATGAAAATGAATAGTCGATTTTGAGCACCAATAATTTATTAAACAAAAAAATAAAACATAGGTTAAAGCTTTTACTTTTGTACCCTTAAAATATTTGATCTTGAATCAGGCTATTTTGAAAATACCCAATCCATTATAATGGATTTAATCCTTAATTTATTTCCATGAAGGTACACCTAGTCTCAGAAACTGAATTTGTAACCAAGGGGCAGGGAACCCATACCGCTTTTATTGATTTAATAGCCTTATTAAAGGAAAGTAATGATGTTGAAGTCGTGGTCAATAATGAAGGGTATGGAGATATTTTGCATGCTCATACCTATGGTCCTTATTATTTCTGGAAAGGCCTTCGTTATAAAGGAAAAAAGATCTTCACGGTTCATGTGATACCCGATTCCATAAAGGGGTCTTTGCCTATGTGGCAAAGGTTAATGAAAGCCACCCGATGGTATTTCCGCAAAGTTTATAATTATGCAGATATTTTGATTGCCATCTCCCCTATGGTGGAGGAAGCCATTTTATCCCTAGGCGTTAAAACACCGATTCGAAGAATATATAATCCTATTCGAACCCAATCCTGGAAGCGAAACCCACAATTAAGAGCGGCAGGCAGAAAATTATTGGGACTAAAAGAGCATGATTTCGTGGTTTTGGGAGTGGGACAGATACAAGGCCGCAAGGGGGTAGAGGATTTCATAGAAGTGGCTGGTCAAATTCCGGGTGCTAAATTCGTTTGGGCAGGAGGGCGTCCTTTTGGTGTATTTACTGAAGGCATTTCCCGAATTAATTCTCAAATTGATGATAATGCCCAAAAGGTATATTTTTCCGGATTGCACGAATTAGAACAAATGCCTGAAATTTATGCCGCAGCCGATGTGTTTTTATTTCCATCTTATCAGGAAAATTGTCCTTTAGCTCCCTTGGAGGCCGCAGCCAGTGGAATGCCCGTTATATTCAGGGATATCGAGGAGTATAGAAGCCTTTATCAAAATGAATATCTAAAAGGGTCCGATAATCAAGAATTTACAAATTTAATCCTCAAACTCATGTTGGATAAGGAATTCTATGAAAAGGGCTTAAAAATCTCTGAGGCACTAATTAGCCAATTCGATCAAGAAACCATTCGAAAGCAGATTTTGGAAATCTATTATGAGATATCCGGTGAAAGTCCCAAGACCCCGGCCGTTCAAATGGAATTAGTTTAAATTAATTCAAAAAAATAATTTTTCTGGTTAGCATAATATCCTTAACTTGAATTAGTAAATCGATTTTTGCATTTTTTTAATGTGTTTCGTATGATTCAATCCAGAAGAGAATTTTTTAGAAATTCAGGCTTATTATCTTTAAGCATTCTAGCAAAACCCAATTTAATGGATTTTGCCCTACCTAAGAAACTATCCGTTGGGGTTCAATTGTATTCTGTACGAAAGGAGATGCTATCAGATGCAGTGGGTACCTTAAAAGCCTTGTCCAAATTAGGGTATAAGGAAATTGAATCGGCTTCCAGTGAAAAAGGGAATTATTATGGTTTAAGCCCAAAGGAAATCCGAACTATTTGCGAGGATTTAGGAATGAAAATTCGGAGTGGGCATGTTCAGATAAATGATAATTTTCAAAAATATATAGACCAGGCATCTGAGACTGGTCAGGAATACTTGATTTGTTCCAGTTTTAGCAATAATGACTCTACTATTGAAAATTATAAAGCCCAGGCAGAACGATTAAATAAGGCCGGGGAAGCTTGTAAAAATTCAAAAATTCAATTTGGATATCATAATCACGCTGGGGAATTCGATAAGGTGGGTGATACGGTTCTTTATGATGTATTATTAGAAAATACCGATCCAAAAACCGTCGTAATGGAAATGGATTTGGGTTGGGTTATTACCTCAGGAAATAATCCATTGGCTTATTTCAAAAAGCATCCGGGCCGTTTCCCACTCTGGCATTTAAAGGATATGAATGTCCCCGAGAAGCACAGTGTAGAATTTGGAAAGGGTACCCTTCCAATTGCTGAAATTTTAGAAAATAAAAAGCTGGCGGGAATGAAGCATTTTTTTGTGGAGCAAGAAGAATATGCCAGCACCGCCCTGGAATCCTTGGAATTTGATATTCAATATCTTAATAATCTAGGAAAATAGGGAAGGCTTTCTAGAAGGAACCTATAGGTTTTGTTTTCGTATCAGGTTATATTTTTAATAAGGCACTAAACCTTTTATTTAAATTTTAGTCCTAATTCAAAACGCAGACCTATTAATGAAAACCTCAGTATCCATTTTCACTTTTTCTGTTTTTTCATTTTTCATATTTACATCCTTATCGATTTCCCCCATTGGAAAGGATAACTGGAAAATGCCCTATAAGCAGGCTCATCTTACCGATAGACAGGCTGCAGCTCATTTATTAAGCCGATTTACCTTTGGTGCCAGACCCGGTGATGTGGATTCTGTTGTGAAAATGGGGTTAAAAAACTGGTTCATAGCTCAATTAAATGGGGACCTTTCAGACGATTCCCTTTTAACCCGGATCGATACTGTAAATAAGGATTTAAGGTTATCGAATGGAGAGATGTTAAAAGCCTTTCCAACTACCGGACTGGTAATTCAAATGGCTATAAAGGATTCTGTGATTCAAAAAGATTCCATTGGCTCCTTAGGAAAACCTAAACTCAAGGCCATGCTTCAAGATTATATGAAAAGAAAGGGATTTAAAAATATTCCCGATTTATATAAGGAATTGCAAGCGAGAAAAATTTTAATGGCGGCCTATTCAAAAAATCAACTTCATGAGGTATTGACCGATTTTTGGTACAATCATTTCAATTGTGCTTTGAATAAAGAAGATTGTTCGCGGTTCATTCCTGATTTTGAAAGAGATGCTATTCGGCCGAATGTCCTTGGGAAGTTTCAAACCCTATTGGTCGCAACGGCAAAATCACCTGCTATGCTGTTTTATCTGGATAATTTTAGTAGTTCCTATACCGATACCAGTCGTCTTCGTCCTAATAATCCTCCCAAAAGTTTAAAACTACCTCTTTCAAACGATACAAGTAAAAGAAAATCGATTACCCAAATTCCTCCTCGTCGTTTTCAAGGCCTGAATGAAAATTATGCCCGTGAGGTTATGGAATTACATACTTTAGGTGTGGACGGTGGATATACCCAATCCGATGTTACCCAAGCCGCAAGAATTTTAACCGGTTGGACCGTGTATCCAATTTCAGATCAGGGACCCGGTGCCTTTGCCAAGAAATTATTAGAAAAATTAAGTCCTGAGGATTTTATTAAAAAAGGCTTTGTACGGGAAGGAGATTTTCTGTTCACTCCAAACCGTCATGATCCAGGTTCTAAAATCGTATTAGGTCATGTTTTCCCGGCTGGAGGGGGCTATCAGGAAGGAATGGATTTGCTAAGCATTCTGGCTCATCATAATTCAACGGCCCATTTTATATCAAAAAAATTAGCTATACGGTTTGTGAGCGATAATCCACCAAAAAGTTTAATCGAAAAAATGGCCACAACCTTCCTAAATACCGATGGGAATATTCGTGAGGTATTAATTACCATGGTTTCCTCCCCGGAATTTTGGAGCCCTACCTCATTAAGACAAAAAACCAAATCCCCTTTTGAATATATACTGAGTTCGGTTCGAAGCCTAAATTCTAAAATTATCGATCCGAATGGATTAATTCCCTGGTTGAATAGGATGGGCCAACCTATTTATTACTTTACTGCCCCGACGGGTTTTCCCGATCAGGGAGCGTATTGGATTAATACTGGATCCCTTTTAAATCGAATGAATTTTGGATTATCCCTTGCAACCGGAAAGGTAAACGGTATCAAAACGGATTTATTGGCTTTGAATAATTATCATGAACCGGAAAGTAATGAGGCCGCCTTGTTAACCTTTTCTACTATAATGTTACCCGAAAGAAATTTGGATGAGACCATGAGAAGGCTAAGCCCATTATTGAGTCATCCCGATTTGCATACCAAAATCGAATCGGCTGGAAGTAATTCTGGTTCGAATCCCAGCATGAATAAGCCTTCGGTTATGGAGATAAAGCCGAATGATAAAAACACCAGTTCATTAGCTCAGGTAGTGGGGATTATTATTGGCTCACCTGAATTTCAAAGACGATAACCCGATAATTTAATTTTTATGATCACTCGAAGAGGTTTTATTAAATCCAGTGGCTTAGCCTTATTTGGCATAGGTTTAGGGGGAGTACCCACCTTTGTTGTGGAAGCGGCTAATCGAATTTTAGAACCCAGTCCATTCAATAGGAAAAAGATTCTAATCTGTATATTTCAACGAGGTGCCATGGATGGACTAATGGCGGTTACCCCTTATTCTGATCCTTTTTTGGCCAATGCCAGGCCCTCTCTTTTTATTTCCCCAGCCAAACAGGCCTCTAATTCGGGATTAATTGATTTAGATGGCCATTTTGGTATGCATCCTTCCTTGAGTTCATTTGCCGGATTGTTTAATCAAAAACAATTAGCGGTAGTACACGGCATTGGTTCTCCTAATAATTCAAGATCCCATTTTGATGCTCAGGACTATATGGAATCAGGCACTCCATTTAGTAAAAGCACGAATTCAGGATGGTTAAACCGAGCCGTTGGATTAATTGGACATGACGCATTAAGCCCCTTACAGGCCGTTAGTTTAACTTCATCCCTTCCTCGATCCTTTTATGGTCCTAATCCTACCATGGCCCTTAGTAATTTAAGAGATTTTGCCATTCAAATGAATGGAAACCCTCTGGGGGCCAATATTGCCGCACAGAGCTTTGAGGATCTTTATGATCAAACCTCGGCTGGATTATTGAAAGATACCGGTAAGGAGAGTTTCGAGGCTATGAAAATTCTTAAAAATGCGGATACGAAAAATTATAAACCCAACCCGAAAGCTCAGTATACCAATTCTCCCCTTTCCAATTCATTAAAACAAATTGCTCAATTAGTTAAAATGAATGTTGGGCTTGAAATCGGTTTTGCCGAATCGGGTGGTTGGGATACCCATTATGCTCAGGGAGCTCAAAATGGGACATTTTCAAGAGTCATTGATGATTTTTCCAAATCTATTACTGCACTTTGGAATGACTTGGATACCTTTCAGGATGATGTGGTCATAATGACTATGACCGAATTTGGAAGAACGGTGAAAGAAAATGGAACAGGGGGTACCGATCATGGAAGAGGTTCTTGTAATTTTATCATTGGCAATAATATAATAGGGGGAAAGGTTCATGGATCGGTTCCTGTGCTGGCTAAAGAAAATCTTGAAGATGGAAGAGATTTACCCGTCACCACCGATTTTAGAACAGTATTCTCGGAGGTAGCGGATCGTCAATTCAATATTCATAATGATGATGCCCTATTTCCAGGATTTTCTTCTACGCCAATAGGTGTGATGAAGGCTTAATTCATTAAACCTAAATTTTCTAAAAGAAGTAGAATTATAATATTATTAAATTCAAGGGTTTACCTTTTTAAATTATCAATTAAAAAAAGGAATAGATCAATCTTAGGATAATGGCTTAATTTTATGTTGTTCAATACTGAATCCTATGAAATTTGGCCAGAATCAGGAAGAAATCCTTCGGTCTATCCGAAATTTAAGCCGGTATACGGTTATTCTGGGTACCATCTTATTCGGATGTATTCTTAGTTTGGTGTATTTGATTTTAAAATTCCCTCCAAGATCCGAGGCTATTATCCAGTCAGAAAAAATTCACTCCCCAGAAAAATCCATTTTAGATCCGAAGTCCAATTTTGGAAAAGCCTCTGAACTTCAAATTTGGAAGGCCCCTGATTCTACTGAAATCCCCAAGGGGGCAATGGGAGAAGATATTAAGTATGGACATGAGCTAATTGTTCATACATCCCGGTATTTTGGACCCAATGGCTCTATTGCTCATTTAACGAATGGGATGAACTGTCAAAACTGCCATTTGGAAGGAGGCACCCGAACCTTCGGAAATAATTTTGCGAGCTTTTATTCATCCTATCCCAAGCTTTCCAATCGAAGCGGGAAAATGTCACCCCCATCCCAAAGAATTGTGGAATGTATGCAAAGAAGTTTATCAGGGGTTTCGCCAGACACGAATTCGAAGGAGATTCGAGCTATTTTGTCCTATTTGAAATGGATAGGTCAGGGAGTTAAGAAATCGGATAAATTATTTGGTACTGCATCGGAAAAATTGCCTTTTCTAACTATGGCAGCCGATCCCGAGAAGGGGAAAGTTTTATATTTAGGAAAATGTCAAACTTGCCACGGGAAAGATGGGGAAGGGGTCTGGTCAAAGGATCGGAATGAATATATATACCCACCCCTTTGGGGAAAATTTAGTTTTAATGATGGAGCCGGTATGTATAGAATTATAAATATGGCCGGGTTTATTAAAAACAATATGCCCTATGGGGCGAATTATTTAAATCCTCAATTAAGCAATGAAGAGGCCTGGAATTTAGCAGCATTTATTGAATCACAGCCCCGTAATCATTTTAATCAAAGTCAAGACTGGAAGGATTTAAGGAAAAAGCCCATTGATTTACCTTATGGCCCCTATTTGGATGGGGCAAGTGAGAAACAACATAAGTATGGCCCGTTTAAACCCATTCAGGAAGAACTTTCCAAACTCTAAACCCTCAAAATGAAAAACCTAGTTAAAATTCTATTCGTACTTCTATTATTTTGCCCCATTAAAAACCTGTTCGGTCAGGATTTAAATTCATCGTTTAAGGGGGCCATTCCAAGTTTGAATCATTATAGAGCCCTGTATTTTTTAGATGATAGTGATACCAGGAAGGTTCGAATGACCCTTAGAAATATAAATAATGCCCTGGAGGACCCCCGCTTAAAAGGGAAAGTGGAAATTGAATTAGTGGCCTTTAGTGATGGCTATAACCTGTTTAAAAAATCCGGAAATTTTGAAAATCAATTATTGGAATTACAAAAAAAGGGGGTGATTTTGGCTCAATGTGAAAATACCTTAAAGGAAAGAAAGGTTGATAAATCGACCTTGTTTAATTTCATAGGATTTGTACCCAGCGGAAATGGTGAAATTATAATCCGTGGCCAAGAGGGTTGGTCCATCATTCATCCCTAATTTCTTTTTGTATGAAAAAACGGTTTATCCTATTTCTGGGTATTTTAGGGATTTGTGTGTTTTTTAGAGCCCATGCCCAGGAGCATCGATATGATCCTCCATGGAATACTCCCCCACAGGCCTCTCTATATTTTACGGTACCCGGTATTGAAAATGTACCCGATTTATTTGGTGATATTAATGATCCTCAATTGGTGATTTTTTTTGCCGGCAATCAATTTATGTGTATAGATGATTTGATTTCTGGATTTAAAAAGGACTATCCCCAATATACCCGGGTATTTGCTGAAACCTTGCCTCCCGAGATTCTGGCAAAACAGATTTTAGCTGGAAATCTGGTAATTGGTAACTTAAAAATTGATTTGAAACCGGATATATATACAGCAGGCAAATCGAGCGTAAACCCTTTATTGGCTTATTTTTCCAAAACAGAGGTTTATGCCCAAAATAAATTAGCCATAATGGTGCAGGAGGGTAATCCGAAAAAAATCCAAGGTTTAAAGGACTTTGAAAGAAAGGATGTTCGTATCAGTATGCCCAATCCCGAATGGGAGGGAATTGGTAAACTCATTGAGAAGGCCTATGTACAAATAGGAGGAGAGGATCTCCGAAGAAAAATCATGGAGGATAAATTAAAGGAGGGCTCCACCTTTTTAACCCAAATTCATCATCGCCAATCCGCTTTGAGGATTTTAAATAATGAATCCGATGCGGCTCCGGTTTGGTATAGTGAGGCAATTTATCAAATAATGATTCATCATCCCATCGAAATGATCAATATCCCCGACGATCAAAATTTGACTGCGGATTATATAGCCTGCCAATTAAAAAATGCCTCCCATAAAAAGGCCGCAGATGACTTTATGAATTATTTAATGAGCCAAAAGGCTCAGGATATTTATAAAAAATATGGATTTACCGTGCACTAAATCTGTACTTTATAAATGAATCCCATGAAAAGAATAGAGTTTTTATGGAGGATGGGTTTGGGATTATCTTATTTTTTTTCTAATCAAAACCCTTTTCATTCCTTAAACCATTCTCCTCAGAAAAGAATCCAATTGGATTTGAAAACCCATCTTTTAAACCTGGGAGATCCGAGTATTATTATAGAGGATAGGGTATTGGTTTTTAGAATTTCAACTGGCAATTTCCCTAATTCTTTTATGGCTACAGAGGCCGTAGGACCCCATTCAAACCAGGGATATTATGAAAAATCCATTAATAAAAAACGGGCATATAAAATGCAGGGTAGATTAAAGATTTATCCCATTACCATAAATGAAAACCTTATGACCATCTTTATTTCCTAAGGTATAATAACCCGTTTTAATATATGACTTCAAACCCTGTTTACGACCAGATAGGATTTCAGTATAATCAAACTCGTAAAGCCGATCCATTTATTGCCGGTCAATTATGGGATCTTTTGGAAGTTGAATTAAGTAAAAAATATCTGGATTTAGGATGCGGTACCGGTAATTATTTGAAGGCACTATTGGATAAAAATACGGATATATATGGGGTGGATCCATCCGATACAATGCTTCAGGAGGCTCGTACAAGGGGTTTGATGAACCGAGTTTTTAAGGGTGAATCCGATAAAATTCCTTTTCCCGGTTCTTTTTTTAAAGGAACCATAGCCGTTTTAACCACCCATCATTGGCCCAATTTATTGAATGGGTTTAGTGAAATTCATCGATGCCTTGAAGAGGAGGGAATTTTGGTCATTTTTACCTTTACACCTGATCAGGTAAACCATTATTGGTTAAAAGAATATTTCCCAAAAATGATAGAGGGCGATTCTCAAAAAATACCCGATTTAGAAAACCTAAGGCAAACCCTTAAGCAATCGGGTTTTAAAGTTCAGGAGGAAAGAATTTATTGGGTTCAAGATGATTTACAGGATCAGTTTATGTATTCTCATAAAAATCATCCTGAAAAATACCTACTTGAGGAAATTCGTAAAGGAATCTCCGCCTTTAGGTTGGCCAAGGATCAAAATGAAATCCAAAAGGGTTTGGAACAAATAAGGCGGGATATAGAGTCGGGAGATATTCAGAAAATTATAGATCGCTATACCCAATTGGAATTTGGGGATTATATATTTATAAAGGCCCAAAAAATTTAGAATTTAACAAGCTTAGGGAATTATGCTTAAAATTGATTCTCATAATCATTTCTGGATGTATAATTCCATTCGGGATTCCTGGATCGATGATGAAAGGGCCTTATTAAAAAGAGATTTTCTTCCCAAGGATTTAGAACTGGAATTAAAGGATACAGGTCAAAATGGATGTATCGTGGTTCAATCTGATTCGTCCGAGTTAGAAAATTTTTTTCAGATGGAAAACGCAAGCCATTCCCATTTTATAAAAGGAATTATTGGCTGGGTGGATTTTCAAGCAAAAAATATTCATGAGCGGTTAGATTTTTACGGACATTATCCCATTATAAAAGGATTCAGGCATATCCTTCAATCTGAAAATCTTAGAGATTTTATGCTTCAAAAGGATTTTTTAAAGGGTATTTCACTTTTAGAGAAAAAGGGATTTACCTATGATATATTAATATTGGAAGATCAATTGGGTTATGCCCAGACATTTATACAAAAATTTCCTTATCAAAAATTCGTTCTTGATCATATAGGAAAGCCCGATATACGCCATCAAAAACTTGAACCCTGGGCCAAAGCCATCATTAAACTAGCAAATTATCCAAATGTTTATTGTAAACTTTCTGGAATGATAACCGAGGCTCATTGGCAAGAATGGAAATATGAGCATATTAAGCCATTTATGGATATTGTTTTGGAGGCATTTGGTCCCAAAAGAGTTTTATGGGGATCGGATTGGCCGGTTTGCCTTTTAGCGGGTTCGTATAAAAAAACCTTTGAATTGGTAAACACCTATATCCAAAAACTCAGCCCCTCCGAGCAGGGTGATATTATGGGGGCTAACGCACTTGATTTTTATTCATTGATTTAATTTTTTAATATACCCGAATTTGAGCAAATTCAGGGATGGATAATTACGAAGGAAAATATTCAATAGAGCCCCCTCCATTATGGGCTGATCCGGCCACTGAGCAGGAAATTATTCAAAAATGTATTCCTACTGAAAAAGGTAAAAATGTTCTGAACTCGGGTAAGCCCATTTGTTTTGAATATAAGGAGGTTTTGAATACCCAAAATTCAAAAAATGAGGATTATATTTTTCGATCCTGGATTTTAAATGCACCGGATGTTTTACAAGGTGCGGCCATAATGGATTTTGTATTAAGGGAAAACGAATCCATAAAGATGCATAGGGTTTTTGTAAGCCGGAATGGACAGATTATTGATAAAATTCAGGATATAAATATTCGAATTTTCGATAATGAACAATCCTCTTCGTATGGTACTATTGATAACCAAAAAAAGGTCAATTGTATCATATTGGATCTACGACTAGGCGATATATTCATTCAAGAATATACTCTCCTTCGGACTTTTGAGGATAAAAACTTTTTGGATAAAAAATACTTTCGCTTTTTTCTTCGCTATCCCGTATCCAATTGGTTTTATTCTGAGCATAATTTTACCTTAATCAATAATAGGGAGGAAAGTATAAAATCAAAAAAAGCCTATTTCAGGGATAATCAAGGCAATAAATTACCAGAAGAAATCCAGATATTAAATACAGGGGATCGTTTTCAAAACCAGTTTCTGGACCATCAGGGCATCGAATTGGAGAATGTCTATAATCCTTTTGTGGAATTGGTTACTGTTTCAGAATGGAAGGCCATTTCGACCTATATAACCGGATATTACCAATCCCTTTTTCATTCCACAAAAGAAGATTCTCAGGTGAATTTATTCCCTTATATCGACCTTATAAACGATCCGCTTCATTTGGATGATGATATACAAACCCTTATCGAATTCGTTCAAAATCAAATTGTATATCTTTTTGATGCGGAAGTTATGCATGGTTATATTCCGGATCATTCCACCAAAACCATACAAGTAAAATCGGGTGATTGTAAGGCTAAATCCTTTTTATTAAAGGAATTATTGAAAGGTTTGGGTATCGATTCGGATTTAATTTTGGTTAATTATGATTCTGATTATTATTTAGACCAATATTTACCTTCTCCCTTTGTCTTTAATCATATGATTTTAAAGATTTATTATAAGGGCCAGGAATATTTTGTTGATTCTACACAACAAGATCGCTTTGGATATTTGGAAAGCCGATCACAGCCATTATTTTCAAATTATTTGCCCATTAAGGAAAATTCAGCCCTTATTAAAAAATCACAAATACCCGGAAAAGGATTTAATATTGATTCACTTATTGATTTGAAAATCAAAAAAGAAATAGGGAGCCTTATAGTTGAATCGTCCTTTTTTAGGGAATCTGCCGATATAGTGAGAGGGAATTTTAAGCGTCAATCCGAAAAAGAATTTCTGGAAAGTGAAATTCGAAATTTCTATCAAATTTTTTGCTATCCAGCGGATAGGCCAATGGAATCCATATTTATGGATTCGAAAATTGAAATAATTTCAGATGATAAAAAAGCCAATCATTTAAAAGTTCGCTTTAGTTCTCAACTAAAAAATCCTTATTCGGATCTCAAAAAGGAGAAGATTTTTCGCTGCTATTATTTAATACAGGTGGATAAGATTAAAAATTTTAATCATAAGGATGCCTTATGTAGCAGTTTTTGTTTTTATCCTATTCGATATACCTTTAATCTGGAAACGGATTTATATATAAAAAGGAATACTAGCATTTTAAAAAGACAGACCAGGTTAGATAACCCCCATTTTTATTTTGAAAATAAAAAGAAGGTTGAAGCCCATAAAATAGAGGTAATAACGCAGTATAGCCCAAAGAATTATGATTTTATTATGGCTGAAAACCTGGAAAGGATGAAAAGAGATTTTAGAACCATGGAGGATAGTAATTTTGGTGCAGGAGTGGTTTTAGGTGATATTTTCCAATATGTTTTATTCGGATATTTTAGATAGTAAGCTTACCTAGGATTCCAAAATATTGACTAATTTGGGAATTAAAACCTGTAATTAAATTTAAATATTATGAATTCAAAAACCTTAAACCTAATCGGCTGGGTGCTAACAGCCCTCATTGCCTTTGTATTTTTTGCAACCGCCATTTTAAAATTCACAGCCAATGCGGATACCATTAAACAATTGGGGATGCAAAAAACTATCTTGATTTATTTGGGAATCCTTGAGATTATAAGCATCATATTATTTATAATTCCAAGAACCGGAATTTTGGGCACTTTATTAATAACAGCCTATTTGGGTGGAGCCATGGCCGCTTGTTTAGTAAAGAATCAAGACATGTTAGCCCCAACCCTAATTGAATGCGTAGTATGGATTACAGCTATAATTCGGTTCCCTGAACTATTATCCCGAATTAAAAACCAAAATCAAGAATAGCTTATATTGACAAAATGGATTTAAAAAATCGAGGCTGCCCTGAAAAGAGCAGCCTATTTTTGATTTTTCTAAAAGCTCGCATTGACGGGCTTTTTTTTTGGCGGAGAAAGAGGGATTCGAACCCCCGGACTTTTAAGGGTCAACAGTTTTCAAGACTGCCGCGATCGACCACTCCGCCATTTCTCCGGGGGTAAAATTA
>Ga0209067_10001754_pt1 | contig 13157 bp, 12 predicted proteins | sample ColStrG_CSR_2013_FD_187199 | JGI IMG/M metagenome (GOLD analysis project Ga0209067, IMG submission 187199) | Freshwater sediment microbial communities in response to fracking from Pennsylvania, USA - Cold Stream Run_MetaG_CSR_2013 (SPAdes)... | ecosystem: Environmental > Aquatic > Freshwater >... | reverse complement strand
GTGGGATCCTCGGCCGCACTTCGTCTTTGGCGACGGGGATGGCGTCGGTGCGGGCGTCGGTCCTGTCTGCCGTGTTTTCAGCGGTTGTGCTCATGCGGATTTCACCAAGCAGAATGTCAGGGCGTGCACGCCGTCGGTTATCTTCTCGTCCTTGACTTCGTTATCGATGGTGATGCGGCAACCGAGGCGGTCACCGTCGCTTTGCGCCGAGATGTTCGGGAACACCGAGGGGGCAGTGGTGCTGAGGACCAGCGTCCACGGCAGCGGCGCGCCGTCGACACGCTTCGGGTCGGCGGACAGATCCAGCGTCGTGAAGATCGCGCCAAGCAGCAGCCAACTGCCATGCGTCCGGCTGACAAGATTGGTGTGTTTGCCTTGCCAGCCCAATCCAGCCTGCGCTGCCAGCGGCTTTTCCATCACCGGCGCAGTATCGACAAACACCTTGAATTCGCCGCCGCCCGCTTGAACGAGCCAGCGCCCGAGGTTTTTCAGCGCGCCTTTGACGACGTCATGATAATCTCGGCCTTGGGCATAAACCGAAATTCGACCGCGCTCGGGCTCGGCAGCCAATGCCAAGGGGTCGTGCGCTGGCGCATAGCTCATCGCGAGCATGATGACCGACACCGCTTCGGGCCAGATCGCTTGCGGATGCGCGCGCTCGCCAGCGCGGCGTTCCATCCACGACATGTCGCCATTCATCCCCGAACGCAGCCAGTCGTGCAGCCGAGCGCCTTGAAGTTCACCCACATCGGCGCGCGCAATCCCACATTGCACAAATCCGAGCCACGCCGCTTCCAATTTCAATGATTTGGCAAGGTCTGCGTTGGTAATGGTCATGCCGTCTGTTAGAACAGCCAGACATTGAGGTAAACCGTCATGACCATCAGCCTGTCGAATGGCGTTGGCCAGGCTTGCAGAGTGGTAGACGATGACATTGGCGGTTGAAGCGCACGGCTTGGTCAAATCTTTCGGGACGACGCACGCGGTGAAGGGTGTTACGCTCGAAGTGCCGGTTGGCGCAATTTATGGCGTCCTCGGGCCCAACGGTGCGGGCAAAACCACCAGTCTGCGGATGATGCTCGGCATTATTGATCCAGACGCTGGCAGCCGTGCAGTGTTTGGCAACCCGCGTCCGCTCGAAATCGCGCATCAGATTGGCTATCTGCCCGAAGAGCGCGGCCTGTATAATTCGATGACCGCGCGCGAGGTGATCGCGTTCATCGGCGCGCTGCGCGGGCTGCCGCTCGCCGAAGGACGAAAGCGCGCCGACCAATTGCTCGACGATTATGGGCTGGGCAGCGTGACAAAGCGTATGGTGCGCACGCTCTCCAAGGGCCAAGCGCAAACGGTGCAACTGCTCGGCACGCTTGTGCATGAACCAAGGCTCATCGTGCTCGATGAACCCTTTTCGGGGCTCGACGCGCTCAGCCAAGGGCGGCTGGAAAAGCTGATCCGCGCGCGCGCCGCCAACGGCGCAACCATCCTGTTTTCTACGCACGTCATTGCGCACGCCGAGCGGCTGTGCGAGCGGATTGCGATCATCGCCAGCGGCACGGTGCAGTATGAAGGCAGCGTCGATGAAGCGCGCAACCGCCTGCCGTCGCGCGTACACCTGCGCACTCGCGCCGAAACCGGGCTGTGGCGCGCTGATCTGCCGGTCGATGCCGAGCGGATCGACGGCGTGTGGCAATTCGCGCTGCCCGCGAGCGGGATTGAACCGGTGCTGCAAACGCTGATCACCCACGGGGCCGGAATCGAAACGCTCGCGATTGAGCGTCCCGGCTTGCACGATGCGTTTATCTCGATCGCGGGGGCGCAGGTCGCAGAAGAAATGAAGGCAACACCAGCGGGAGAGGTGGCATGAACCGGATGCTGAAGGCCAGCCTCGTCATCGCCCGGCGCGACTATCTGGCGACGGTGCTTTCGCGGATGTTCATCATGTTCATCCTCTCGCCATTGCTGATCATCCTCATCGTCGCAGGCGTATTCTATATCAGCATGGCCAATGACGTGCCGCAAACCCCGCCGCGACTCAGCTTGATCGCCGCGCCCGAGATCGGTGAAGCCTTTGCGGATCGCTATGCCGCACTCAGCCGTCAGCTCGATCATCAGAGCTTTGAGCCTGTCGTTGTGGTGTCCCCAAAGGGCGACGCGCAGGCGCAGGCACATGGCCTCCTGGCGGATACACGCACCCACTCCAACGCCGTGCTCGTTGGGCTGCCTGACCGGCCCATGCTCATCGGGCCCAAAGCCAGCCTTGATGCGCTACGCGGCGGTGTGGCGCTGGCCACCCAATTGGCGCGGATGCCGCAAGCCATGCCGACCGATGCCCCCAAATTGGCCGAGCATAATATTGATCCAGCGGGCAGCGATCTCACCACCCGGCGGGAAGCGTTGAGCGAGAACGCCAAAACGCTGCTGTTCTGGCTCAATATGCTGCTCGCGGTGCGCTTGCTCGCTGATCTGGTGGAAGAAAAATCGAACAAGATTATCGAAATTTTGGTCGCAGCGGTCTCGGTCGATGCGGTGTTTCTGGGCAAGCTGATGGCTAACCTCGCTGTCGCGCTCACGATTGTCGGGGCTTATGGACTGCTGCTCGGTGGCGGCTATGCGCTGCTCGCACCGCCCGAATATCGGATGGCGGTGCCGGCCATCGGATGGCCGCTCTTCATTCCGCTCGGAGTGGCGTATTTTGTGATGAACTATCTCATTTTTGGCGGCATTTTTCTCGGGCTAGGAGCGCAGGCCAATTCCCCGCGTGAGGTGCAAACCATCTCGATGCCCGCGACGATGGGACAGATTTTCATTTTCGTCTTCGCGAGCGCCGCCTTAGGCCATGGTCATACGGCGACCTGGTATGCTGCGGCCATTTTCCCACTTTCGTCGCCGTTGGTGATGTTTGCCGAGGGCGCGACGAGCGCCACTCTGTGGCCGCATCTGCTTGCGCTGGCGTGGCTCGCACTGTGGGTGGCACTCATCATTCGCTTTGCGGGCAACCGCTTCCGCAAACATGTGCTCAAATCGGGATCGGTGAAGGCGCGGGTGAAGAAGGCCTAATGCACGAACCGCGCGACGACATCACGATACGAGCGGCTCACCTTCACCTGTGCGCCTGAGTCGAGCACAAGAAAGCATTCACCGTTGGTATGCGGCTTCACCTGCCGCACAAGTTCGAGATTGACGATGGTGCTGCGGTGCACGCGCTGGAAACGGCGCGGATCGAGCCGCTTTTCCAAATCCTTCATCGTTTGGCGCAGGATGAGTGTCTCGCCATTGGTGTAAATACACATATAGTCGCCAGCCGCGTCGATTCGCTCGATGCTGTCGGCCTCAACGCGGAAAATCTGCCCCTGATCCTTGATGTTGATCAGCTTCTCATAGCGGTTGGCGGCGAGTGTGTCGTCATCGCTCTCGGCGAATTCGTCATGAACCTCGGGCGCATGTTCGGCGAGCACTTCTTTGAGCCGTTCAGCCTCTTCAACACCGCGCTTTTCCGAAAGCCGCTGGCGCACGCGATCAAGCGTCGCCGCGAGTCGGTCAGGATCAACGGGCTTCATCAGATAATCGGTCGCTTGCGCATCGAACGCACGAATCGCGTGATCGGCATAAGCCGTGACGAAAACGAACAGCGGTGGCTCGATCTCCATCAGCCCCTGCACAACAGAGAACCCATCAAATCCGGGCATTTGAATATCGAGAAACACCAGATCGGGCTTATGCGTCTTGATTGAGCGGATCGCTTCACGACCATTTGAGCAAGTATCGACAATCTCAACGTCGGGGTGCGCGTCCAGACGCAGCGCCATTCCCTGGATCGCCAACGTCTCGTCATCCACCAAGATCGTCCGGATTGTCATGAGTCGGCAGCTTGCGCCAATTCGAGTCGAAAGGGAATATCTATTATCACGCCAAAACCACCTTCTGGCGTGGTTCGTGTTTCAAAACGATGATCGCTGCCGTAAGATTGTTGCAGCCGGTCGCGAATGTTGGTCAGTCCGACGCCGGTGGAACTGCTCTGCGGCATACTCGATTCGTTGTCGCCTGCTCCCGAATCGAACACCGTAATCTGCACCCGCTCGCCGACCTGACGCGCCTCGATCGCGATTTCGGCGCCCTCTTCAGCGGGTGTCACCGCATATTTGATAGCATTTTCAACGAGCGGTTGAAGCAGGAGCGAGGGCAGCAGCGCCTGGCCGACCGCATCCTGAATGTCAAAACTGGGGCGCAACCGTTCCTCAAACCGCATCTTCTCGATTTCGAGATAGAGCTTGAGCGTATCCACCTCCTGCATCAACGTCACAAATCCGGTCGGCTCATTGGCCAGCGTATAACGCAGAAACGACGACAGCCGCGACAACATCACGTTCGCACGCTCGGTCTGTTTGAGCAGCACCAGCGTCGAAATCGAATTGAGTGTGTTGAACAGGAAATGCGGATTGAGTTGATAACGCAGCATGGCGAGTTGTGCGCTCGACGCCTGACTCTCCAACTTGAGCATCGCATCGGCTTGCTGCTCGACAATGATATAAAAATTTATGCCATAATAGAGCGCCGACCATGCGCCGATGAGCAGCGTATCGTAGCTGACCACCGAGAGAAACGTCGCGCCAATGAAGTTCGCGCCGGTACGATCAAACAGGCTATACACCCACACATCGATGCTCGCATAGGCCGCGACCGACACCATCGCGGCAAAGACGGACGTTGTCCATGTGACGATTGGTCGCCGACCAATGAGTGTGCGATACACCGGCGCCAGCAGCAGCGTCACTGAATAACCCGTTGCCGCTGAGACCAACGCGAGCACGAGCGCCGACAGGCCGCTATCGCTCCCCACCGCGCTGGCGAGGCGCAACATCAGGTAAAACGTCCACCCCATCGATTGGAGTGTCCAGAACGCACGATTTTTATCGTCAAAAAAAGGTTGGGAGCGTAAGCCCGGGATCGCCATAACGGATGCTTAGACAAATAATGCTGAAGGTGAAAGCCAAGATGACAAGTTGGAAATTATCGCTGCCCTGCACCAAGGCCGAAGCCGAAGCGATTGAACACTCAGACTATTTCGCCGATTGGGAGATGCCGCCAGTGCTGCTCGCCAATGAACCGAACGAAGCGCAGCCTGACCGTTGGGAGATCGTTGTTTACAGCGAAACGCCGCCCGATGACGCCCTCATTGCGGCGCTGCACGCGCTTGCGCCGAGCCAGAGCGACGCGGCACCGCAGATCGAGGAACTGGGTGACGAAGATTGGGTGACGATGAGTCAGGCAGGGCTTGAACCCATCGATGCCGGGCGCTTTTATGTCCACACCCCGCATTTTGCGCCCGTTGTGGACAAGATAAATTTCATGATTGATGCGGGACTCGCTTTCGGCACCGGCCAGCACGCTACAACGCGCGGATGCCTGCTCGCCATTGATGCGCTGGCGAATGAGGGCATGGCGTTCGCCAACATTCTCGACCTCGGCACGGGGACGGGCCTGCTTGCCTTTGCGGCGCACCGGATCTGGCCAACCGCGCGGATGACCGCGTCGGACATCGACCCTGTTGCGATAACGGTGAGCGCTGAAAATGCCCTTACCAACGCGGTGCCGCTGGGTGCAGGCGCGGGCGAAGTCAAACTGATCGTCGCCGATGGCTTGAACGCGGCGGCGCTTGCCGCGCGCGCACCTTATGATCTCATCATCGCCAACATTCTCGCACAACCGCTGATCGATATGGCGCGCGATGTGGCGGCTGGCTTGGCACCGCGCGGACGCCTGATCTTATCGGGCTTGCTCGTGACGCAAGCCGACGCCGTGGCCGACGCCTATACCGCGCAGGGGCTGACGCGTTTGCACGACGCCGCGCACGGCGATTGGGGCGTGTTGGTGCTCGCGCGCGCCTAGCGGCAAGCCGCACTGCGGCGTTTGAGTCCGGTCATGAGCGCTGCGTTGAACGCATCGGTATCGAGCTTGTCCTCAGTGCGGAAATCCTGCCCCTTCATCGCCTCGGCCCAATAGGCGGCAGTGCGCACGGGGCAATCAACGGCTCCGGCCTGCGCGGCTACAAATCGGTCGGCAGGAATGGGAAGATCGGTCGCCTGCAAGACGCGCGCCGCGTGCGCGGTGTAGTGCCAATGCGGCGATTGGGTGAGATCAAACACATCGGCCATAGGCGTCGCCAGAGCGTCGTTGAGCCCCATGGGCTTCAATCCCAGCACGCCTTCAATCGTGCGCACCATGTTGAGCGTGGTGTAGCGTGTCGACACGAGCGCGCCGTGTTTGACATAGGCACCCATAACGAACGCGATGCTGCGCCGCGCATCGATATGATCCGCGCCATTTTGGGCATCATCCTCAATCACGAAGATGAGTGTCGACTCGGCGAAGGGTGACTTGGAGACCTTCTCCACCAATCGGCCAACGGCATAATCATTGTCGGCCATTTCGGTTTCGACGGTGTTGACCTTGTCGATTGCCTTGTCAAAATCCCCGAAATGGTCGTGGCTCAGCCGCATCACGGTGAAGGCGGGCATTGCCTTGCGGGCAATCTGTTGATCAAACTCGCGCTCCCACTCAAGCAGACGCCAGTAATCGGGCATTTTTTGGTCAAAACCTCTGAAATAGGGATCGCTGCGGGTGGCGAGGTTATGATCGCCCGAGACATAGATGGTGTGCTGCTCTTTGAATGGATCGCGGATCAGCGGCACCGCGCCGGGGTTGTCGGCATCATAAACGCTCGCATCGGCAACACCATAGTTGCGCACGCTGAGGCCTGCGCGGATCGCGTGGTTCCAGATAAAGCCTTGTCCCTGTTTGGCATCATCGTCGGCGTCGGGCGCGGTGGCAAGTGCCGGGCCCGCAAGTACATCGCGATCATCGGGAACTTTGGGATTGTTCTTGCGCCGCTCGGCGAGCGAAAGCTGCGCGGGGATGTTGCGATCCTGCTCTTCGGCATCATAAGCCAGCCCGCGTCGAGCATAGTTCACGGGTGCGGTCTTTTCGAGCAGATCGGTGGTGCGGGCCGCCGTGGTCCATGTCCAACCGTTTGACGATTGCTCACCCGAATCGAAGAAATGATCGAGCGTCACGAAGCTACGCGCCAAATCATGGTGGTTGGGCGAGAGGCTGCGACCGAGGATCGCCAGTTCGGGATCACCATCGCCAACCTCCAGATCACCCAGCACCTGATCATAGGTGCGGTTTTCCTTCACAATATAAACCACGTGTTTGATCCGGGTGCGCAGTTGCGCCATCACGGCATCGGCTTTCGCGCGCGCAGTTCTGTTGTTGAGGCCAATGTTCTCGGCCACCTGCACCGTTGTCCGCACCAATTGGCGCGGGGTGAGCATCGGGAAGTGAAGCAGCCCCGCTTTCTCAAGTTGGAAGATATATTGGTTTGCGGCGCCACACGCGTTTGGTTGCGCCTTCGTCACCGCAAGTTTGGGTGCACAGCCCTTGGGATTTGGCCCCGGCGGCGATTTGCGGTTGACCACGAACACGCGCGCGCCGCTGGCATCGGCCGCAACCGCACTGGGATACCAGCCGGTGGGGATGAGGCCGACGACCTTGGTGTTGGCATCGCGCGGCTCGACCACGGCAAGCGCGTTGATCCCGCCGAGTGTCACGAGCAGGTGGCCGCTGGCGAGCGCAAGGCCGTTGGGGTTGGTGCCCTTGCCCGTGACGTGCGCGCCCAAGGCCTCGGGCAGATCAATGCGCGGTTCGGCGAGCAGCTTGCTGGCCCGTGTATCAATAATCGCGATGCGGTCGGCGTTATCCTCCGTGGCATACAGCCGCGCGCTGGGCTTATCGAACAGCAGCGCGGTCGGCTCGCCCACGGTTTTAATGCGTTCGATGACAGTGACCGCCGTGCCGACGACCTCTAGCCGGTCAATCTCGCGGTCGCGCGCGGCAGACACATAAGCGTGCGTCGCATCCGTCCACACCACCGCGAACGGATATTCGCCGCCCGGCACACCTGCATTGGCGCTGTTGATCTTGCCGGGGCGCAAATCCTGCTCAGCGATCACCGCGCGCGTGGCGATATCAATCAGGCTGACCGAGTCGTTATAATAATTCGCCACGAGCAGATGTGTGCCATCGGGTGAGACCGCGACACCCGCGGCCTGCGGCTTCACGTCGACGCCAACGCCATCCTTGTGCCCAAGCTTGATCGGTGCCGAATCGCGCACGAACCCTTCCCCCGTACGCGGATAGTCGAGCAAGATGTCGTGAAAGCCGTAAACCACATCATCAAGCCCGCCACCGACATAGAAATGCTTGCCATCGGGTGCCCAGGCCACGCCGGAAAAGCTGTTTGGCACCGTCAGCGTTTGCAGCAACACTGCGCCCTTCGGCCCAATTGTATAGCGGAAGATATATTGCCCTGATTGCGGCAGCGAGATCGCGCCCTTGGGATCGTTGAAGCGGTTGAACCCGCTGGTGAGCACGAGCATCTCGTGCCCATCCGGACTCACCGCCACTGCTGATGCGCCATCGGCCACATAATCAGGGAACGGACCCGTATGCGCCACCAGCGGCGTGAACACCGCGCCGGGAGCGGCCAATGGCGTTAGCGTCTGTCCGGTCGGGAGCCGCTGGGCTGCGGGTGTTTGAGCGGCCACGCCCGCCGAAAGCACAATATATCCCAAGGCCAGAAAAATTCGTCGCGCCGCGCTGAATGTTGTCATCATCGCCTCCCTTGCCCTTGCCGTGCTAGTCCGCCAGTCTTACCGATATATGACAGGCGCAGCCGCTTCACAAATCGCGCCGTTGCGGCACCCCATTTTTCGTTCCCGCTACCCCGCCGACCACCCAAATATCGCGACTTATCGTGCAAAGCGGCATCGATACTAGCAAAGTGTATCAACATCCATTATCTGGCTCGTGTTTAGACAAGACTCAGTTTCCCGCGTGAAGGGCCGGATGATGGATTATACGCGTATTTTCACACAGGCCATTGATCGGCTGCACGAAGAAGGGCGCTACCGCGTCTTTATCGACATTTTGCGCAACAAGGGCGCCTTTCCCAATGCGCGCTGCTTTGCAGGGCACAATGGCCCCAAGCCGATTACCGTCTGGTGCTCAAATGATTATCTTGCGATGGGGCAGCACCCCAAGGTCATCGCCGCGATGGAAGAGGCGCTGCACGATGTGGGTGCCGGATCTGGCGGCACACGCAACATCGGCGGCAACACGCATTATCACGTTGACCTTGAAGGCGAACTTGCTGATCTGCATGGTAAGGACGGGGCGCTGCTGTTTACCAGCGGTTATGTCTCGAACGAAGCGACGCTCGGCACTCTCGGTAAAATCTTGCCGGGTTGCATCATTTTTTCCGATGAACTCAATCATGCAAGCATGATTGCCGGTATCCGCAATTCGGGCTGCGAAAAGCGCGTTTGGCGGCACAATGATCTGGCGCATCTTGAAGAACTGCTCGCTGCGGAAGCGCCCGACACGCCCAAGCTGATCGCGTTCGAAAGCGTCTATTCGATGGATGGGGATGTCGCGCCGATTCACGCGATCTGCGATCTGGCGGACACCTATAACGCGCTCACCTATTGTGATGAAGTCCATGCGGTGGGCATGTATGGCGCGCGCGGCGGCGGGATCAGCGACCGTGACACGGCCGCGCATCGTCTCACCATCATCGAGGGCACCTTGGGCAAGGCCTTTGGGGTGATGGGGGGCTATATCGCTGCCGATCAGACGGTGATCGACGTTATCCGCTCATACGCGCCGGGATTTATTTTCACGACGAGCCTCTCGCCGGTGCTGGTGGCTGGAGTGCTTGCCTCGGTGCGCCACCTCAAGGCCTCGAGCGTCGAACGCGAAGGGCAACAGGCTGCGGCGGCCTATCTCAAACATGCTTTTGCGGGAGCGGGACTTCCCGTGATGCCGTCAACCACGCATATTGTGCCGCTGATGGTGGGCGACCCGGCTAAGGCCAAGCGAATCAGCGACATATTGCTCGCCGAATATGGCGTCTATGTCCAGCCGATCAACTATCCAACCGTGCCACGCGGCACCGAGCGGCTGCGCTTTACCCCCGGCCCCGCGCACACGACGGACATGATGGACGAGCTGACCGAGGCGCTGGTTGAAATCTGGGGCCGCCTTGAAATGCGGCGCGCCGCCTGAACGATCAAAGCAGCGCGAAACCAATCGCGCTGTTCACGGCCGTTTGAACCGCGGTGAGCGCCGCGTTGATCGCTGTTTCTACCAGAATCAGACTGAGCCCTTCGAGCGCGAGAAACACCGTGCGCGTCGCGTTCTTCTGCATTTCAAGCATCACCGAACATTCACCATCGGTAATCTTGTTGTTCACCCGCAGCGTCGTAATCTGCACGAGTGAATGGGCCAGTCGCTCGCTTTCCCCCTCCGCATAGGTCTCAATCTGCGGCCATTGCGTCGTGAAGCTCGACTTGAACGCACCCAAGATCGATCCTCCCAACACTCCCACGTCTAGCGCCATTGTCAGTCTCCCCAAATTCAGTTCGCGCCGCGTTTTTTCGCAAGTTCGAGCCGCATCACAGCCCCCAAACTCGTGTCAAACTGCCCCGAGAGCACGGGAACCCAGAATGAATCGAGTGTCATCGCGCCCTGCCCCGGCTTATCTGCACTCGCGCCCGAAGCCACGTGGCAATCGAGCGACGCGTCGATGCCGCTCTGGTGAACGGCAGCCTTTTGCGCATCCGTGAGTGGCCCGGCAACGCAATGCTTGTGGAGCAACGCGAGAAAAGCAAGATTGTCTCGAATGAGTTGGAGCTGCTCAATGGTCAGTTCGTTTTTGGGGATTTGAGCCGCACGCAGCTGCATCGCACCAATGTTGACCGTCTCGCGCTGGTAAAAATCCTGATTGGCCGCAAAGCTCGTGTCCGCAGGCACGGCTGAGGTCGCCATTTTGACGAAAAAGGTTGCGATGTCATGCTGCATCGTCTGCGCCGCGCTGTCGGTCTGGGCGTCATATGTCGAAACAAATTGCACCGGCGTGCACGCCGCCACGCCGAGCGCGCCCAATAAGGCAACACGACCAAGCCATTTGCTTCGGTTCATCTTCATCGCTCGAATGCCCCCGCGTGATGCAATTTTGCTATCATGCGCTGCACGGTGACGCAAGTAAATTGCTGGCGCTTCAAATGGTTGTGAGGCTTAACCCCAGCAAACCAGCTATTCAGCCTGATCTCATATCGCTTGCGCTACTCCCGCTACGTCAGCAGCCTCATGGTTGCCGATCTACAAGGAGACATATGATGAAATCACTGTTGATCAAATCGGCTGCGGCGCTTGGCTTGGTTCTGGCTGCCGCGACCGCAACCACCCCTGCCCTCGCCGATTGGGACCATCATGATGGCTGGCGTGCCCGCGAATGGCGTGAACATCAGTGGCGCGCGCGTGAAGCCTGGCGTGCGCACGAATGGCGCGAACATTACCGCCATTACGGCTATCGTCGCTAAGTCAAACCCCCGTTGATCCGAAGCCGCCGCTGCCGCGCGCGGTTTCGGTCAGCGCCGCGACTTCTGCGACCGTAGCGCGCTGCACCGCAGCGGGAACGAGCTGCGCGATCCGCTCGCCGCGAGCGATCTCGAACGTGGCATGACCGTGGTTGATGAGGATGACCTTAATCTCGCCGCGATAATCGCAATCAATCGTCCCCGGCGTGTTCAGCACGGTAATGCCGTGCTTGAAAGCGAGGCCCGAACGCGGGCGCACCTGCACCTCGTATCCGCCTGGGATGGCAATCGCAAAGCCAGTCGGAATGGCGAGCCACTCGCCCGGTGCGAGCGCAACGTCGAGCGCCGACACAACGTCCATCCCCGCTGCGCCATCGGTTGCATAGGCTGGAAGCGGAAGATCCGCGCCGTGCGGCAGGCGCAGGAGTTCAATCGCGATTAAGGGCATCGGCAATTCTTTCAGCAAGGCGCGCGGCGACTTCCGCCTTGGGCATGAGCGCCCAGCTTTCAGTTTGGTCAGATGTGATGATGTGGATCGTGTTGGTGGTGCCGCCCATCACGTCACCCGACACATCATTGGCGATGATCCAATCGACATTTTTGCGGTCGCGCTTGGCGGCGGCATGGGTGAGGACGTGGTTGGTCTCGGCGGCGAAACCGATCAGCAAGCGCGGACGGTTGGGCGATGCGGCGAGGGTGGCGAGAATATCAGGATTCTCGATCAGTGTGAGTGTGGGCGGTTTTCCTTTTCCGTCCTTCTTGATTTTGAGCGAAGCGCATTCCACCCGCCAATCCGCCACCGCCGCCACCATGATTGCGCAATCCGCCGGGAGCGCGGCCTCCACGGCAGCCGCCATCTCGCGCGCGGTTTCCACATCGATGCGGGTGACATTGGGCGGTGTATCGAGCGTCACCGGCCCCGCGATCAGCGTTACCTTCGCACCCAAGCGGGCAAGCGCGTCCGCGAGCGCAAAGCCCTGCTGCCCCGACGAGCGATTGGCGATGTAGCGCACCGGGTCAATCGGCTCATGCGTCGGCCCCGCAGTGATAAGGATGTGCTTGTTGGCGAGGGGCAACTCGTGCTCCGGCGAAGGCCGGAGTCCAGCCTTCATCAAAGACTGCTGTGCTTGCGGCTCTAGGCTCCCGCCTTCGCGGGAGCACAATGTTGGATCAGTCAACACCCCCGCAATCGCGGCTAGTATCGCCGCTGGATCGGGCAAGCGCCCTGGGCCGAACTCGCCGCAGGCCATCTCGCCCTCATCGGGCGGCAGCACCGTAATCCCATCGCCTTTGAGCGTCGCGACATTGCGCTGCGTGGCGGGGTGGAGCCACATCCGCACGTTCATCGCGGGCGCAATCAGCACCGGCTTGTCGGTCGCGAGCAGCACTGTGGTCGCGAGATCATCGGCGATGCCCGCCGCCATCTTCGCCATGATATTGGCCGTAGCGGGCGCAACCACGACCAGGTCGGCCTGCCGCGAGAGCTGGATATGCCCCATCTCGACCTCGTCCTTGAGATCAAACAGGCTGGTATAGACTTTGTCCTCAGTCAGCGCGGCGAGCGTGAGCGGCGTGACGAACTGGTGCGCGCCCTCGGTGAGCATGCAGCGCACGCTGTGCCCCGCCTTGCGCAACAACCGCACCAACTCACTCGCCTTATACGCGGCAATGCCACCGGAGATAATGAGGAGGATACGGGCGGGGGTCATCAGGCGGATATGG
>Ga0209067_10001749_pt1 | contig 13171 bp, 12 predicted proteins | sample ColStrG_CSR_2013_FD_187199 | JGI IMG/M metagenome (GOLD analysis project Ga0209067, IMG submission 187199) | Freshwater sediment microbial communities in response to fracking from Pennsylvania, USA - Cold Stream Run_MetaG_CSR_2013 (SPAdes)... | ecosystem: Environmental > Aquatic > Freshwater >... | reverse complement strand
TGTTTTTATTACACAGGGATGCGTCGTCGCCAACTCATGAACCTAAGATTACGAGACATTGATTTTACCAATCAAACCATTTTACTAAACTATCAAGGTTCTAAAACTAGGCGCGAATGGACTATTCCAATGCATGATGAACTTTCTCGCCATCTACGATATTTAATTGAAAAAACTGAGGTAGTCATCAAACGTAGATTACGTGCGGATGATTTTATATTTGATGTGACGCGCCTTAACGATCGATACGCTCGCAATCCTGATGGAGGTATGCAACCAGAGGCCATAACAGGATTTTTTAAACGACTAACTAATAAAACTGGGGTCAGTGTAGGTGCTCACCGATTTAGACATACTTTTGCAACTGCTCTTTGTAACCCAAGCGATAATTCACCACCTGATATATTTGCAGCACAACGCATTTTAGGACATACCAACTTACAAACCACCCGTGGTTATGTTCAAACGAGTATGAGCAGAATGGAAGATGCAATTCAAAAAATTGGAACGCCATTCATTAACAAAATGAAATCTAGCTTGACAGAAAGGTCGTTTATGCACGAATCTAACAGGGATTCGCATAATACTGCGTTTTAAAGTAATATACACAGTTTACAGAGGCAGTTCTGTACTAAAAATGAGCAAAACCAGTTGATGCCTAGCGTCCTAATTTTGCTTTTTGCCTGACATAGTTTTTTTAATGAATATGGAGCCAAGCACTCATAATGCTGGGGTCGGCGGTTCAAGTCCGCCTCTAGCTACCATATTTTGAGAATTTCCCTTGCAGCACTTTGGCTGCAAGGGAGATCTTACCGCGATCACATCACTTCATTGCCTTGTCATTCTCATTATTTTAATGAGGATTTCAAATGCCAGCTAAAACTTTCGGTGTTATCTGTACTAAAGGCGGCGTGGGTAAAACCACCGTCAGCGCCAATATGGGCGCTATTCTAGCGGATATGGGTCAGCGTGTTTTGCTGGTTGATGCCGACCCCCAACAAAGCCTTTCCCGTGTTTACCCCATTGAAGCAAAAGCCGCTTTCGGTTTAACGCAGCTTTACCGCAACGCCAACCCTGAAGACTGTATATCCAAAACCGTTATTACCAACTTGGATATTGTCATCAATGATGATCCGGGTGGTGATAATGGTGCCATTACTAATTTCCTGCGCGAATCAGTCACCCACTTCCAACATCTCTATGTTGCGCTGCAAGCCATCCGCGATCAGTACGACTACATTCTGATAGATACACAGGGTGCTAAAGGCATAGTGCAGGAATCTGTCATCTTTGCTGCCGACATTCTTCTTTCTCCCGTCAAACCCCAAGTGCTCGATTCGCGTGAATTTATTCATGGCACTGTTGAGCTAATCAATAAATTTAAACCCAAGCCCGGCTTTACCAGTATGACAGGGCGCGCCCTCCCCCCTGTAAAAGTGCTTATTAATATGTGGGATCGCACCTCGAATGCTGATGCCATATCAAGGTACTTGCGCGCCGAATTCGACCGCGAGGCCGATGGCCAAATCACCGTTCTCAATACGTTCATCCCTGCGCTTCAGGTTTACGCCGAGGCCATAGGTCTTTGCATTCCTGTTCACCGGCATGAAACCACACGGCGCGGCGCATCCCGCCCAGCTATTGCCACAATGGTCGAGTTGGTTTACGAGCTGGAACCCAAGCTATTAGGGATGGAACCTGTGTGGCCTGACATGACCCTGAAAGCAAAAATACAGGGAGCTGAAAACCATGCATAAAAAATCGAAAGATATTTCAGCTTTATTGGATAGGCCACATTTTCAGGCAGCTGGCGAAAATCTAACGCCGCCAGACCCCGCACTTCCAACCCGCATTCGGGTAACGCTGGATCAACTGGAAGCCTACAACGATAACCCGCGTTTATCGCGCAACCCCAATTACGATGACATTAAGGAATCAATTCGTAATCGTGGGTTAGACCACACACCTAACATCACCCGCCAACACCCAACCAAGCCCTACATGATTAAGGACGGCGGTAACACTCGCCTTGCGATATTAAATGAGCTTTGGCTTGAAACTCAGGATCGTCGTTTCTTTGAACTCGATTGTTTATTTTATCCGTGGACGAGCGACCTTGATGTATTAGTCGGCCACATGGTGGAGAACGAAGCTCGTGGCAGCATGTTGTTTATTGAACGCGCATTAGCGGCCATGAAGACCAAAAATTATTTAGAGGCAATAGACGGCAAAAAGATTTCAACCAACGAATTATCGAAGCGAATCACAAAACTGGGTTGGTCAATCGATCACAGTAATTTAGGCCAACTGCTTTATGCGCATGACACATTATTTCCTGTTATCCCCAATGCTTTTTGGGGCAGCATGGGGCGCGATGGCGTTAAAAAAATTCGTAAAATTCTTGATAATGCGCGCACGTTTTGGAATTCAGTTGCAACACAAGATGAAGGTGACTTCGAAAGTATTTGGCAATCTGTGTTTATGACAGAAGATAGCGAGGCTTTCGATATTGTAGGCGTGCAAGATAAATTAGAAGCAGAGATTGCTCATCGCCTTAACTCGCCCATGATGGCTGTAAGAGGTGAAATTCAGGCCATTGCTCAAGGTATATCTCCGGGCGGCGTGCGCCCAAACAGTGTTTTGGACAAAGCTCCCGCTGATATAAAAAATTCACCGGCCACCACTCCTGCACCACTCCCAAAATCGTTTTCCTCTAACAACAAACCAGTAACTCAAGACGACTCAGAACATTTAACCCAAAACAAAAATGTTATTGAAAACTCTGCCACAACAATCATAGAAAAATCTCCAGACGAAGAAATATTCGATAAGAATTTATCTTCAAATAACTTTAGTGATGAAAATAATGTTCCCACCAAAATACGCAACAAATCAATTAATGCGTACTTGCTTGAGCTTTCCACTGAAGACCTTATGGAGAATGCTTATGGTCTTGCCGTTGAACATGCAAAGCAGTTTGGCTTTGATAGTTGTATTGAATCATCACGCCATTTTAATTTTTCGGGTCAAGACGGATTCCACAGCGGATTTATCGTTTCAATACCATCTATCAATATCCAGGCACAGGCATCCGCCAACCCCAACATCCTGTTGCATTACATTTACCTACACCAACTTTCCAGTTGGTTCGTGATCGATCAAAACAATCCTGCGATGGAATTAGTCTCCATCAATGTGCCCTTGTCATGGATGAACGATTGGGATTTCCAACGTGCCAGCCGTTCAATGTTGCCCATGAAAGCCTTAGCCGCAGCAATCAATCTTGAAGGTGTGTCGAATGACATCTCTCATTCAATTATGCAGGAATTGGAATTAACGATTGGCATTATTATCAGTCGCTTTCAAGCGTATATCGCCAACACACAACAAGGAGCTTGATCATGTCTACAGATAATGTATTTGGTGTGCTTAATCAACAAGCGATCATCTTGGCCGTGAAAGCGCTACAACACGATGATGAAACTCTTTTAGATCAATTTGGTTTGACGGAGTTAGATAGTGATTTAGCACACCAACTCAAAGATCTCAGTATTGATCACCTCAATTGCACGAACTCATTTAGAGGTTCGTTGTTGGAATTGAAATTTGATCCACGCCAGCTCAAATTATTTATCAACATGGCCTTTGAAAAAACACGCGAGGATGATCAAGTTAATCGCGCCATTCGAGCCGGTTTGCGCCAACCCATGTTAGAAGAAATTAAAGGCATAACACGACGTGAATTTGCGACACGTCGTCAACGCATGGGCTTACCAGAACACAGCAAAGGTCGCATTGAAAATTTGGGCGAGGACGATGAATTATTGGTCTTGCGGACTTGGTCAAAGTTGAAAGAGATTAATGATCCTTTAACAAAATATTTAACGCTCTTTGATGAAACCAACATCAGTTTGGATCGCGCATGGGTGACGCTCAAGCAGCTGGAAGGTTAATGATGAACGATACCAAGCATCACGACCTATCGCTGCTGGCTCGACAAATTACCAAAGCAGAGCAAGAACTCATCGAACGGCGCACCGGCCAAGGTGATGACGAGGATGGCATTGCCGTGCTCTTCACCGGCAACTGGCACGATGCGATTCCGCGTCAATTAACACTCAACAATGTGTTATCGCCAGTTGAAAAAATTACATGGCAAGCCATTCGGCTGTCTATCACTGATCCTGCACGCCCCGGTGCAACGCCACGCCGCGATGAGCTGGCCAGCATGATTAATTGCTCAGCGCCTACCGTGACGACATCCCGCATGATGCTACGTGCATGTCGCTGGATGACGTTTTGTAAATCTGTGCGTAAACAAGGCCGGTTTGTTGGCGATATTTATTTATTCAATGACGAACCGCTTTCGTTAGCATCTACGCTAACGTTCGATATGAGCTATATCGATTTTCTAAAATCATTGACACAAAGCAGTAATAAGCGGTTGCGTACTGTCTCCGCCAATACACTCGCGGAGATAGATGCACTCATGGGTATTGAAGTGCCCAGTGAAATAGATAAATTTACCGCGCGGCTGAACACCTCAATTTTTGGATTTACTTTATCAGTAGGCGAAAGCCGCCATAGCAAAATTTTTGCTGCGGTGGACAATGACAGTCATTTAAAAAATGTGACCCAAAAAACCAATATCCCTACCGTATCTGGGCTTGAGAACAACGAAATCGTACAGATTTCACCCGAAAATCGACCCTCAATTCTCGACCACAGCAAAAATTTTGCTATGGAGAATGTTCACCAAAGTAAAATTCTTTCTTCGGAAATAAATTTTTTTACTTCCTCGCGTAGTAGTAATAATAATTATATTAATAATAAATATATCAATGCGCCTGCGCGCGAAGTATTGCCTGCACAACCGGAAAAAATAGCACGCATCGATAACCCCAATCCAAATCCGAGCATGGATCAAGAAAAAACATTCACTCTAGCGATTGAAAAATTTCCGCAACTGGCAAGCAATACCGTTAAGACATACGTCATTGCGTTATTTATTGCCAAAGAATCCATGATTCCAGTAATACATCGAATCATCAGCAAGCTTCCAGAACCACTGCAAACTGATGTGTTACTACAACTCGTTGGACGTAAAGCCGCTGACTATCACGGTTGGACAGAAAATAGATTAATTAACGCCATTGCGTTTACAAAAGCCTTGGCTAATCGCGCGCTGAACGATGAGTTCTTTCCCGACGAGTGGGCTCTGGGTTTGAAAACAGCCATAGCATCCGGCGTTGCGCCTTTCTTTTTTGATAGTCCAGAACAAATACGCAAACACCGTTATTACCAAGGTTTGGATGACGACGAAACCATTGAATAAATGTTGGGTCGGCGACCCAACATTTTAAAACATAAAAACAGAGTTAAAAATTTCTAACATCGATAGTTGGGTCGCCGACCCAACATTTAAAAATTATCTATAGGGCAAAACCATGAATGACTTAATTAGAGAAACCGATACCACAACACAAAAAACTGTAGCGAATTATGAATCTGAAAACGGCATAGAAAACACTGATGTAAAAAATCGTCAGCAACATGAGCGTGCCAGTGCACGTACCGCCACTAAAACATGGAATCAACCCAATATCGCTGATCCATTAGTTGGCCCAGGCACAGCAGGTATGACACCGGGCAATATGCAAATGTCAGCCGTAGTGAAATTGCATTCACGCTTGTCGATCAACTTATTTCGTGGCCGCAAAGGTGATCCCGACACCAACACTAGACCGATTATTGGCTTAGCGCGTTTTGGGCGGCAAGTCGCATTAGTTTGGTCAGCCGCAAGCTTGGATGATCCCTTTGCCGATCAATGCTTGATGGATATTGAAATTGCCTATGAGCAAGCCGTTACAACATTGAATTCAAAAATGAAATCTATGGAGCAGTTATTGGCTATGGAAGAATTTGAGATCACCTTGCAAGCCAGCGAAAAACCGGTTGATCTTGAACTGAAGTTTTTCAGCCCGTGGGGATTCCGTGGCGCTACCTTGCTAAAGCAATTCGACAAGCTGGTACGCATGGCACTCACTGCACGTCATTTAGGTTTATTCACCGAAGATGATTGGAAGTCTGTTATCCACGAATCTCAGCGTGTATTGCGCCACATGTTTAATGAGGTGGACGGTTGGGTTTCTACCAGTGTAAGACGCGTCGATATCCGCACTGGCAATCCATTAGCAGCACGGGCGCAAGCACGCTACACAGAGTTAAAGAAAGGCTATCTAGTGCTGGATGAGGAAGTTATCAGTGGCAAGCTCAGAGCCAAACTGAGCCCACCCAATCGGATACTGGAAAATTATTGGGCTGATACTGCTAAAAATACTCTTGCTAAAACTGAAGTGCTCGACGCTCCAGCACAGAACAAATCACCCATGTTTGGTTTTGAAAAAAACACCCAAAATTTGGTGAAAGCCAAAGCCACGCGTAACCGCAAATCAACCACAGCCGGTGAAGCATAATGCGCAGAGCGGAGCGAATTATTCAGGATTCACTAACACCGAATCAGCGGATGGCGGACGATGCTTTAAAAGGCCTTTTAAGGGATAAGGGGGCAGCCGATGCCGAGCGACACACTCAGATCATTCAGCGCAAAATGACGCGCGTACAACAAGCCATGGTGCGCCTAGTGAATGCGCAACGTTCAAGCAGCAAAACCGCGCAATGCGACTGCATGGATTTGTATTTAGCTACCAATAAAAACACAGACGTTTTAACCGTAGAGAAAATGGATCGCTCAGCAGATCAACTTATTTTTGAAGATGTTAAAGCACCTTGTGTGCTGGAGTGGCGCGCGAAGAATAGTTTTGCGCAAAAGCATCATTTACATTCGTCTTGTCGCTTACACCCGTTTGATGCGCAACACAGAACTCATGCGCTAGTGCGCGATTACATTCAGCAATCTTCACCGGGGTTTTACAAAGTCCTGGCCGCTTATGAAACCGCACGATTGACACTGAACTTTTCATTAAAAGCTCTACGAAAAATTGCGCTCGATTTACATAAGCTGCGTGCAGATGCAGAAGGCTTGTCATTGGATATTTTCGATAGAGAAACTGCACACTTAAGTCGTAAATTGCTGGGTGATATTGATACGTCTGGCGAACTCACATGGATACTGCAAGGCCTTTATTTTGAGATGTAATGTCATACTGCAATATCAATTTACGCACTGAAATCACTAGCCCGCTTTAATACACTGCCCGTGCTGATATGATTTTCATGTCGGCACTGTAACGTCACGTCAAACCCTGCTTGGGCGCTCACTGAGCGCCTTTTTTTATGGTGGAATCTGTACACGCTAAATTCAATTATCGCCTAGAGCCTGTGCATCATTCACGGCAAGATGACCCCATGATTTTTAGCCAACCTTTATCTCACCGCAAGCAGAGAAGATGATGCAAAATATTTTTGTAAACGAAGGCAACTTAGGTTCAAATCCTGTATTGAAATATGTTCCTGTTGCGAAAGGTAATGGCACTGAATCTAAAGCTGTTGTGGAGTTTGATATCTATTGCAGTGTTCAGAAACTTAATAAGAAAAATGAGTATGAAGACCTCGGCGGATTCTGGGCGAAAATACAATGTTGGGGAAAACGCGCGGAGTATCTGAACAAACATTTAAAGAAAGGTTGCCGCGTGTTAGTCGTCGGCGAATATGCACAGCATTGGTATACCGCAAGCAAAGGCGCGAAAGCCGGTCAAGAAGTTGCTAACAATGAAATTATCGCCAGCCATATTGGTTTAGTTATGCTGGGCGTGGAATCGATTATATTTGAAAATCGCAAAGAAAAAATGGCTACAGACAGTACATCAAATTCTGGTAGCATGCCAAATGCTGGAACTGTGCCCGAGGATCAACCCCGCGCGCGCATGACCGCTGATAACACACTGCAACACTAACCACGGATTGGTCATAAAACATGAACGTTTTATTTATTGTCGAAACCCCCAACAAAGCCAAACGCATTCGCGAACTCTTTCCTGAGTTTGTTGTATTCGCCACGCTCGGCCATTTTATTGATCTTATTCCTGAAGGGATGGGGACTAGACTACCTGAACACACTATTCAATATGCCGTTGTTGATGGTAAGCAACAAGTGCTCGCCAAACTGCGCGCAGCCGCTAAAAATGCCGATGTTATTTATGTGGCCACCAATCCTGATGATGAAGGCGAAGCCATTGCCGCGCAGGTTTTTAACGCGCTGGATAAGCCCCACGATCAAAAAGTACAGCGCATTACCCCTATTGCCATTACTCACTCAGCCATTCAAACAGCATTACTTCATAAACGTGAAATTGATTGGTCACAAGTGCGTGCTTATGAAGCGCGACGCGTTGTAAATCGCTATATAGGCCATTGTGTTTCGGCTGAAGTAACCAATAAATTTACACCGCTTGGCTTCACATCGTTTATGACTTCTGGGCGCGTGCAATCCATTGCCTTACAGTTAATTGTTGAGCGCCAAACCGCTATTGACGCTTTTGTTCCGACTGAAACATTTGGTATTACAGCATCCATAGACATTGCCACTAAAAAATTAACCGCACACTGGAAACCTGAAGTAGGCGAGGGCGAATTAATAAAAAATATCCATGACGCCGAAACAGTTCTAACAAGAACCCAATCCTTAAAGCTCGTAGATACTCATACAAAAACACACCACATAGCACCGCCAAAACCACTCAATACCTGCCGTTATTTGAGCTTGGCCGCTAACACATTGAACCTGACAGTTAAGCAAACCATGGATGCTGCGCAAACTCTATATGAGCAAGGTTTAATTACTTACCACCGAACAAACAGCACACAACTTTCAACCGAATTTGCAGTTACTGTGCGCGAATTTGCAGAGCGTTATGCACTGCCGTTATTGGAAATAAAACCAGAAGAGAAAACACAAAGCAGTGTACGCAATGATGCTCATGTTGGAGAATGCTTACGCGTTACCGATATTGATGCAATGGAACCTTTTGCAATTAAACAGGATGAAGTGCTAAACGCAATCTATCGGAAGATATGGCTCAGCACATTGGAATCACAATTAGCGTTTGGAGAGAACAAAGAAACCCATTGCACCTTCGAGAACAATCATCAAGATCAATTTGTTGCCACAGAAACTACAGCAGAACTTTTAGACTGGTGCGAAGCTGATAAACTTTTTAGCCTAGAAAGAAGCAGGGATACTACACAAAAAATAATTGATATTGATACAACTGAATTACACCAAGGTGAATCAGTACACATAAGCGCTATTCAAATAAACACACATAGCGCTGAATCACCAACGACGTATACCGAATTGAGGCTTATAGAAAAACTGGATGCATTAGGCATAGGAAGCCCTAGCATCTACACAGAAACGCTTGAGCGCATTATCGGCAAACAATATGTAAGCCGCTGCGAAAACACCTTACAACTACGCCCAACTGCTATAGGCATTGCGTTAATTGATACGTTAGCAAAACACTTTTCATTTATGGATTACCACTACGCCACAAATATTGAAACTGCCTTTAGCAATATTGCACACAACCGCACAAGCTATGCAGCCGTCGTCAACGCGGCATGGCTCCACCTAGAACATGAAATAGCAGCATTCAAGTGCGCACCGCTCACACCAAGCGTTAAGCAACAAATAGAATTTCTCAGCGATAGAGTAATGAAACCTGCGCACAGAAATATTACCCCCGTGAAAACACACACGGAGAAGCACAACCCATGCTCAACAGTTGATAAATGCCCAACCTGCCAGAAGGGTAATTTGCGCGTAACGCAATTTACTCAAGGTGAGCATATTGGAAAATATTTTGTAGGCTGCTCTATTTTCCCCACCTGCAATTATTTTCAATTAGTTCAGTAACTCGCTGCTAAAACCATTTACCGAAACAATATTAACGAAACCAGAATTCATAGGAAACCAATTATGCAAAAAGCTTATCTACAGAAATTTTATTTTGCATGCATCATGCTGATGACAATAACGTCGTCAAGTGTGCAGGCGGAATCTGAATATATTCCAACTGACCGCTACACCTTAGTGAAGATAGAAGCACATAGCGATCAAAAAGCACCGCTCACCACCATAACGACACTGTCGTTTGGCGCAAACATTCAAACCATAGGCCAAGCGATTCAAGAATTATTACAAGGTTCTGGTTATCGTTGGATAAACCCAACGGAAACACCAGACGACCAACTACTCAATGAATTACCTTTGCCTGCAATCGACAGGACTCTCGGCCCCATTCATTTGAACGATGCATTAGAAACCGTTGCCGGTGAAGCTTGGAATTTAATGATTGATGAAACACATCGGACGGTTTGGTTTACATCCTCCAAAACAAAAAACACTCACTCATAAGTTAACGTAAGGATTACACACATGTTGGTATTATCGCGTCGCATTTCAGAATCATTGATAATTCGTGGTGACATCACCATCACCATTCTCGGCATGAAAGGCAATCAAATTCGCATTGGCATCACTGCACCAAAAAATACGGCGGTGGATCGCGAAGAAATTTATTTAAAAAAGAAAAGAGAGATTGCTTTAGAAAAAGAACCAGTTAAAGCAACCAGATTCAACCCCATCAAACGATTTATAACAACGCCAGAATCTAATCGCATTTGACGAAACTTGTTTGAACATGAAGCGCCAGCTTCAATAGGTTACATTCACACAAATAGTATCAACGACTTATCGTTGAACTTTACCAAGATCCCCATAAGTGCTGCAAAGGGATCGCGTCGCAAGACGGCACTTATCTTCACACACTGAAACATCACGTTTCACCTCTTGCCCGTTGGGATACTTGAACCCAACGGGATCAATCTATCTCACGGGCTTTTTAACTCTCGGAGATACACTATGAATGAACCACTACACGCTGACGCCATTATCACGGCTACACAAGTAGCACCTGAAAATCGCCTCAATACCTTACCGACATTTTTTCCAAAAAATTATATGCAATTTGAAAATATCGTTTACACAGTGATGGACAAAATTTGCGGAAATTATACCGGTGGATTCTGGGGATTTTATGAACTATCAAACGGTGGCTTTTACATGGTACCGGACATGACTGAACCCTGTGTTATATCAGTTCCGTTTGGCAATGGTTACGAAGGCAACATGTCGGCAGAAGCTGTTGGCATAACCGCGTGTATTTATGCTTATTGTTTTTTATCAGAAACTGATTCTGCCATGGCAGATCACTACTGGCGACTACGTGACTTTGCCAATAATCACGCGGAAGCTGGAGAGATTTGGCGAGCAATTGATTAAAAGGGGAATCACGATGGATACAACACTTTCATCTCAACTTGTTGATCCAGAAAAAGCAAAAATGATACAACCATTTTTTCACGGGTATTACCCAAACACTTACGTTTCACCGGGGCAACTTGTTAAAGGTGAAGTGGAGTCGCGGGAAATGGAAGTAGCAATTCTTGCCGCATACGACTATGGGATAGCATCATTAAATGAAAGCGGCCTAAAATCGCTGCAACGATTTATTGATGATGTTGCTTTGCGTATTGCGGGGAAGCTTTAAAAGTTAATAGAGCATGTTTTTCTGCCGACGACCCTGTCGGCTTTTTTATTTATGACACGAATTTCCAGATGCGGGCATGTTGGGCTCGCCTGTAATTACTATAAACATCTATACTGATGCTAATAAATTTTCTTAAATTTCATTCCCTTAAGCCTAGCAAGAACCAAGAAAGAGTCTCGCTCTTCATCCGTGTTGAAGTCTATCTGCCAAGTAAAGTCGCCATTTTTATAATGAACAACTTTATGATTCACATTTTTGTTTTTAAAGTTTCCAAGTAAATAATTGTGGGAATCTATTTCTGACCTTGAAAAATATCCTGCAAACCTATATTTTTTAGCACACATAAAAATCAACTCATGCTGCCACCCGATCAGCCAAAATCGGACGTTAAATATTAAGGACGAATATCAATTAATCCTGATGATCATCAAAATGCATCAAACAGTGCGCACTATATTAGAGGGTAATCCTAAGCCTTCTTGCTCGTTCAGAAAATGCCTCTTTCCCGCCCTCAAGAATTTCACAAACAGCCGCACGAATTTCCGAGTTTTCCAGACTACCACTTTTATAAAAAATGTCAGGTAATGCATTTTTTCTATGCTCACCACGTGATGCAATAATCACCTGATCTGCATCTGTATTGACCACTAGATTTGCATTATGAGTCACAATAATAATTTGACGTCTTGTCTTTGCTTCTTTAAACCGTTCAACAAGTTCTTGATAAATTGATTTAGGGTCAAGATTTTCTTCTGGCTGATCAATTATCAGAGGCCGTTCGTCATTTGTATCAATCGATAGATAAAGCAAAAGCAATACGATACCCCTTGTTCCGGGAGACAATAGCTTGATATCTACATCCTCATATTCGAGCCCGTACGACACCACCACATGATTAATACTGTATAACCATGCGGAAACTTGATGGCTCCAGTTTTTTCTAACTTCCCGATTTTTCTTTGCATCCTCAAATGCATGGTTCCAAAACTCAGGGCTGTACTCTGCACGAAATGTGGACATTGCTTCTGAGATTTCTTTGGCTGTACCTGTTTTCCAAACATCTTCAAGCGCGTCTTTAATAATCTGTGTAAGCGTTCCAATCCCTCGAAAGCGACCTGCTTTTGATTTATCGATTAACCTTTCGCCAGCTTCCGCCCAAGCATCAATATCTACCTTTCGGATAACTGAAAATCTTAACTTCTGAAGTGTTCCTTTTTCGCTATCAAGACGATCTTGTAATGGTTGATATAATGTTTCAAGCAATTTGGTTTCCACATCAATTTGAGCAATTAAATCTGAATAGGTGACCTCGCGCCGCTTTATAAGTTCAGCAATTTTAACTGGAGCAGCCTCTCCTTTTTTTATCTCTGCATCCCTTTGAGCCAACAATGATTCTCCGCGCGCAATTTTGCTTGAGAGTTCTGTGTATTGACGTCGCCGACTCACGTCAATGCCAATTATTGCCTCCAATCTTCTTTGCTCTTTTAATAGAAGAGAATAAGTTAAATCCTTCATGTTTATGTTATTGCTAAAATATTCAAGCGCCTTCGATTTATCAGTTTCCTCAACGGGCTCGCCAATTGCTGGCCCTTTATGTT
>Ga0209067_10001746_pt1 | contig 13181 bp, 10 predicted proteins | sample ColStrG_CSR_2013_FD_187199 | JGI IMG/M metagenome (GOLD analysis project Ga0209067, IMG submission 187199) | Freshwater sediment microbial communities in response to fracking from Pennsylvania, USA - Cold Stream Run_MetaG_CSR_2013 (SPAdes)... | ecosystem: Environmental > Aquatic > Freshwater >... | reverse complement strand
GTCGCCGCGGTGCACACCGCGTTCGGCCTGGACGGGGACGGCGAGGCCGTCGTGTACGGCGGGACGGGTCGGTGAGCCGCCCCACCCTCGCCGTCGTCGGCGCCACCGGCGCCGTCGGGACGGTGATGCTGGACCTGCTCAGCACCCGGCCGGACGTGTGGGGGGAGATCCGGCTCGTGGCCTCCGCGCGGTCCGCCGGCCGCGAGCTGGTCGTGCGCGGGGAGAAGGTCACCGTGGCGGCGCTGACGCCGGAGGTGTTCGACGGCGTCGACGTGGCCATGTTCGACGTGCCCGACGAGGTGAGCGCGGACTGGGCGCCGGTCGCTGCGGCCCGCGGCGCGGTGGCGGTGGACAACTCCGGGGCGTTCCGGATGGACGCCGACGTCCCGCTGGTGGTCCCCGAGGTCAACCCCGACCAGGTGCGCAACCGTCCGCGCGGGATCGTCGCCAACCCCAACTGCACGACCCTGTCGATGATCGTCGTGATGGGGGCTTTGCACCGCACCTACACGCTGACCTCGCTGGTGGTCGCGTCCTACCAGGCGGCGTCCGGGGCGGGGCAGCCCGGCATCGACACCCTGCGCGCCCAGCTGGCCAGCGTCGTCGCAGCCGGTGACCTGGGGACGGTCAGCGGCGACGTGCGTGCGGCGCTGGGCGACGGGCTGGGCCCGTTCCCCGCGCCGCTGGCGCTGAACGTGGTGCCGTGGGCGGGGTCGCTGCGTGCTGACGGCTGGTCCAGCGAGGAGCTGAAGGTGCGCAACGAGTCGCGCAAGATCCTGGGCCTGCCCGACCTGGCGGTGTCGGCGACCTGCGTCCGGGTCCCGGTCGTGACCGGGCACAGCCTCGCGGTGCACGCCACCTTCGCCGAGGCCCCCGACGCGGACGCGGCCCGGGCCCTGCTCGCAACCTCGGCGGGGGTGCGGCTGGCCGATGACCCGGCGGCCGCGGTGTTCCCGACCCCGGGCGACGCGGTGGGCACCGACCCCACCTGGGTGGGCCGGGTCCGCCGCTCGCTGGACGACCCGTTCTCCCTCGACCTGTTCGTCGTGGGGGACAACCTGCGCAAGGGCGCGGCCCTGAACACCGCGCAGATCGCCGAGCTCGTCGCCGCGGAGCTCACCGGCTGACCGTGCCGGGCTCAGCCGGTGTGGGTGACCGCCTCCACGTTGTTGCCGTCCGGGTCGCGCACGAACGCGGCGTAGTACCCAGGGTGGTACTGCGGCCACTCCCGCGGTGCGTGCAGCACCGGTGCGCCCTGGGCGACTGCCGCCCGCGCGAACGCCGTCACGCTCGCCCGGTCGGCGGCGTGGAACGCCAGGTGCGCCTCGCGGGCGACCCCCTGGCCGGTCGACGGGCCCAGCCAGAAGCACGGCAGGCCGGCGACGCCGTAGCCGATGATGTCGGGCGCGGGCGACATCACCCGCGCCGCCCCGAGCGGGGCGAGGACGGCGTCGTAGAACCGGGCGGCCGCCGCGACGTCCGCGCACTGGATGGCGATGTGGTCAAGCACCTCGCCAGCCTGCGCCGCCGCCCGGTCCGCGGGGCAGGGCCGGTGGTCCCCCGTCGCTGGCCCGACCCCCACGGGGTGGCTAGGTTGCCGTCCGTGGAGCCCCTGGATCCTGCGGAGCCTGTCGCCCCCGTGGACCCGGTGGACCCGGTGGACCCGGTGGACCCGGTGGACCCGGTGGACTCGGTCGACCCGGGGGACCAGCCGGACCACGGCCAGCCTGCGGGCGGACGGGTGGCCCCGCGCACCCGCGCGTACACCTGGCCGGACCCCGCACCGGGGGTAGCCGCTGCGAGGGCCGCGGCCGGTCTGGACCTGTTGCAGGCGATGCTCGCGGGAGCCGTGTCAGCGCCGCCCTTTTCCGCGACGCTGGCGATAGACGCCGTGGAGTTCGGCCCGGGGCTGGCCCGGTTTGCGATGGACCCGGCCGAGTGGCACTACAACCCGCTGGGCACCGTCCATGGCGGGGTCATCGCCGCGCTGCTCGACTCCGCCGCCGGCTGCGCCGTGCACACGCTGCTCCCCGCCGGGGTCGGGTACACCTCGGTCGACCTCGTCACCCGCTTCCTGCGCCCGGTCTCGGTGGCGACGGGGCGGGTGGAGGCCACCGGCACGGTGCTCTCCCAGGGCAAGACCACCGTGCTGGCCGAGGCGCGGCTCACCGACGCCGGCGGCCGGCTGCTCGCCCACGCCACCTCCACCTGCATGGTGCTGCCTGCGGCCCGCACCCCCTAGGGGCCGCGGTCAGGGGGTGGGCAGCGCGGCGACGCCGGTGAGGGCCTGCGACGCCGCCCACAGCGCGGCCGCCGCGCCCACGTCGCGGGCGGCGGCACTGGGCATCTCCCGCACGGGGTAGCCGTACAGCAGGAACCGCGGGCCGTAGAACTCCCCGTTGGCCACCGCCGGGTCGGTCGCCGCCCGCAGCATCGGCAGGGCGCCGGTGATCGCGGACTGGGAGGTGTAGGGGGCCATCACCCGTGACACCGCGCCACTCCACCCGTCGCTGTCGTGGGACAGCTCGGTGCGCGCGAACCCCGGGTGGGCCGCGACGGCGATGGTCTGCGCACCGGCAGCGCTGAGCCGGCGCGCGAGCTCCGCGGTGAACAGCAGGTTCGCCAGCTTCGAGGCGAAGTAGGCCTGCCAGCGGTCGTAGCCACGGGCGTCGAACATCAGGTCGGCGACGTCCAGGCGCCCGGCCCGGTGGCCGACGCTGGACTGGGTGGCCACCCGCGAGCCGGGCACGTCCACCATCAGCGGGAGCAGTCGCGCGGTGAGGGCGAAGTGTCCGAGGTGGTTCACCCCGAACTGGGTCTCGAAGCCGTCCGCCGTCCGCGACGGCGCCACGGCCATCAGCCCGGCGTTGTTGACCAGGATGTCCAGCCGGTCGGTATCGGCGGCGACGCCGTCGGCGAACGCCTGCACCGATGCCAGCGACGCGAGGTCCAGCGCGCGCACCTGCAGCCGCGCGCCGGGCACCGCGTCGCCGATGCGCGCCGCCGCCGCGTGGCCCTTGTCCAGGTTGCGACAGGCCAGCACGACCGAGGCGCCGCGCGTCGCCAGGCCGCGGGCCACCTCGTAGCCCAGGCCGGCGTTCGCGCCGGTCACCACCGCCAGCCGTCCCGACTGGTCGGGGATCCGCGTCGCGTCCCAGTGCCCCACCGCTGTCCTCCTCGCTCGCCTGCTCGCCAACCCTAGGCGGGGCCGGCGCCGCCCGCTGGCCCGGCGCCGGGGCGTGGCAGCGCGGGGTCGGCCAGCGCCGCGGCCAGCAGGGCGCGGCAGTGCTCCACCGCGGAGTCGACCAGCGGCAGCACCGCCTCGGGGTCGCCCGGCTGGGCGAGCATGCCCAGCTCGGTGCAGGCCAGCAGCGCCACCTGGGCGCCACGGCCCGCGCAGTCGGCGACGATCTCCAGCAGTGTCTGCCGGGAGGACGGGCGGACAACCCCGCGGACCAGCTCCTCGACGATGATCGTGTGCAGGGCGGCCCGCAGCGCGGCACCGGGCACCACCACCTGCAGGCCGCGTGCGGTGAGCCCGTCGGCGTAGAAGGGCTTCTCCATGGTGAACGAGGTGCCGAGCAGCGCGACGGTCCCTGCGCCGCTGGCATGGGCGGCGGCCGCCACCGCGTCGACGACATGCACCAGCTCAGCCCCCGCCCCCGCGTGGGCGACCTCGTCGGCGACCAGGTGCATCGTGTTGGCGCAGATGCCGAGCACCTGCGCCCCACCGCTGACCAGCGCGCGGGTGGCGGCGGCGTAGCGCGCGGCCAGCTCCGTCCAGTCCCCGGCGTCCTGCAGCTCGGCGACCGCGGCGAAGTCGAAGGAGTGCAGCAGGAGGGGGGGCTGGCGGCCGGGGCCCAGCGCCTCGGCGGTGGCGCGGTTCAGCCAGGCGTAGTACACCGCGGTGGACTCCCACGACGTCCCACCGAGCAGTCCCAGGGTCCGCACCCCGGCACCCTAGCGACGCCCGCACGCGTCGGGGCCGGTCAGGACAGCAGGGCCGTCAGGTCCGGCGGCGGGGCCGAGGCGTGCGCCGCCATGGCGGCCGGGGCGGGCGCGGGTCGGGGGGCGGCCACCACGTCCAGGGTGGCCAGCGCGGCGTCGTCGAGGAACCGGGACCGGGGGGCGTAGCTGTGCCGGTCGTCGCGCCCGCGCCGGTGGTGCGGCATCCGCAGCGGGGTGTACAGGGTGAGGGTGTCGCGGGCCCGGGTGACAGCCACGTAGGCCAGGCGGGCCTCCTCGGCCAGCCCGTCCTCGCTGCGTAGTGCCATGTCCGAGGGCAGGGCACCGTCGACGGCGTGGATGACGTGGACGCGCCGCCACTCCAGGCCTTTGGCTGCGTGGATGGTCGACAGGGTGAGGTAGTCCTCGTCCAGGTGCGGGGCGCCGGCAGTGTCGGAGGTGCTGCGGGGCGGGTCGATGGTGACGTCGGCAACGAAGTCGGCGACCGTCGCCGCGGCAGCGGCGGCGGTCGCCAGTCGCTCCAGGTCGCCCAGGCGCGCCGGGGCGTCGGGGTAGCGCGCGGCGAGCAACGGGCGCAGGGCCGTCAGGCAGGACTGCACTGTCACGGCGGGCGGCGCTCCCCGGGCCCCGCTGACGGCGGACAGGGTGGTCGCCAGGGCGGAGCGCGCGGCTGCCGGCGCGTGCGCGACGACGGAGTTGGCGTCCGGGTGCTGGCCGGGGTCCACCAGCAGGGGCAGCAGCCGCCCGGCCGTCGCGGGACCCACCCCCTCGTGCAGGCGCAGCAGGCGGAACCAGGCGAGCTCGTCACGGGGGTTGGTCACCACCCGCAGGGTGGCGAGCAGGTCCTTGACGTGCGCGGCCTCCAGGAAGCGCAGGCCGCCGTACTTCACGAACGGCACCCGTCGAGCGGTGAGCTCGAGCTCGAGCAGGTCGCTGTGCGTGGACGAGCGCATCAGCACCGCCTGGTCGCGCAGCCGCTCGCCGTCGACGGCGGCTGCGAGCACCGCGTCGACGACCAGCCGGGCCTCCTGCGCGGCGTCGTGGCACTCCACCAGCTGGGGGCGCGGGCCCCGGTCGCCTGCCGCGGCGCGCAGCTCCAGCCGGTGGCCGGCGCTCGGCGGGCGCAGCACGTTCGCCAGGTCCAGGACGGGTTGGTGGGAGCGGAAGTTGCGCTCCAGGCACACGACGCGCGCGTCAGGGTAGGCCGTGACCAGCTCCGCGAGGTGGCTGGCCCGCGACCCGCGGAAGCCGTAGATGGCCTGCCCCTCGTCCCCCACCACCGTCAGGCCACGCCCGCCGGGGCGCAGCGCGGTGACGATGTCGACCTGCACCTGGTTGACGTCTTGGTACTCGTCGAGCAGCACCGCGTCCCACCGGGCGACGAGCTGTTCGCCGAGCACCGGGGACTGCATCAGTGCCCGCCACAGCAGCAGCAGGTCGTCAAAGTCGACCATCGAACGGGCGCGTTTGCGCGCCACGTAGGCGCGCAGGAGGGCGAGCACGGCGTCGGTGTGCGGCTCGCACCACGGGAAGTCGACGGTGATCACGTCGCGGGCGCCGGTCCCGGTGTTCACCGCGCGGGAGTAGATGTCGACCAAGGTGGCCGCGCGCGGCGTGCGGGTGGTGGTGTCCGCGAGGCCGTGCTCCTCGCGCAGCAGGTCCATCAGCGTCGTGGCGTCGCCGGGGTCGAGCACGGAGAAGTCGGTCAGGCCCAGTGCCTGGGCATGCTCGGCCACCAGACGGTAGGCCACCGAGTGGAAGGTGCCGCCCCACAGCCGGCGGGCCGCGTCCGGCTCGCGGCACAACGACGCGGCCCTGGCCATCATGTCCTCGGCGGCCCGCCGGGTGAACGTCAGCAGCAGCAGCCGTTCAGGCGCGACGCCGCGATCGACGAGGGCCGCCACGCGGCTGGTCAGGGTGCGGGTCTTGCCGGTGCCCGCGCCGGCGAGGACGACCAGCGGGTCCATGCCGTGGGTCACGGCCGCCAGCTGCTGGTCGTCCAGGCCGGCGTCCCAGGCGGAGTCGAACATGTGTTCGACCCTACAACGTCCAGTGGGGTGGCCGGGAGTCCCGCGCCGCGGGCTCCCGGCCGTCGCCTCAGGCGGCGGCCGGTGGGGTGTACCGACCAGCGGCCAGGTCGTCCAACAGGCTGGGGTGGGTGGGCTGCCAGCCGAGCAGCTGTCGGGTGAGGGCGCTCGATGCCCGCACGTCCACGCCGAGGAAGGCGGCCAGGAAGCCGAAGTGCTCGGCGGCCGCCGCCTCGGGCACCGGCGCCACGGGGACGCCTAGCTGCTCGCCGATCACGTCCGCGACCGCGCGCAGCGACACCCCCTCTTCGGCCACCCCGTGCAGGGTGGACGCTGCCGGCGCGGACTCCAGGCCCAGCCGGACCAAGGTGGCGGCGTCCAGCCGGTGCACCGCCGGCCAGTGGGCGTCGCCTTGGCCGATGAAGCCGGACATCCCCCGCTGCCGCGCGATCGCCACGATGGCGGCCATGAAGCCGTTGTCCCCGGCGCCATGGACAGTGGGGCTGAGCCGCACGACCACGGACCGCACGCCCCGCTCGGCCAGACCCAGCGTGTACTCCGCGGTGGCCTGCCTGGCGGCCGGCCCGGGGGGCAGAGCGTCGACGGCCGGGTCTGCGGCGTGGCCGTCCCGCTCCGTGCGGACCGCGCCTGGAGCCAGTCCCAGGACGCCGGAGGCGATGAGCAGCGGGCGATCCGACCCGGCGAGCACCTCCCCGAAGGTCTCGACCGCCGTCCGGTCACTGTCGGCCGCGCCCTGGAAGTCCCCGGCGAAGGCCACGTCGTGGCGGAAGGCGAGGTGGATCACCCCGTCGCTGTCGGCGGCCGCGGCGGCCAGGACGTCCAGGCTGCCCAGGTCGCCCCGCACGACCTCAGCACCGGCCGCGGCCAGCGCATCAGCCGAGGCCTGCGACCGGGCGAGGCCGACGACCTCGTGGCCGGCGGCGATCAGGTCGGGGACCACAGCGGAGCCGATCCAGCCGGAAGCCCCGGTAACGAATACGCGCACGGTGAATCTCCTTCGCGAGAGTCCCCGTCACGGGACTGTGATGTCAGTAACTGCCATCGACCGTACCACGGCATGTCAGTGACTGTCATCGAGGCTAGGATGGCGTCCATGGCGCGGTGGGAGCCCGACAGCCGCGGCAGGCTGGAGACCGCTGCGATGCAGCTGTTTGCCGAGCACGGGTTCGACGCCACGACGGTCGCGGAGATCGCCGCTCGCGCTGGCCTGACCGAGCGGACCTTCTTCCGGTACTTCACCGACAAGCGCGAGGTGCTGTTCTGGGGCGCCGCGGGACTGCAGGACCTGCTCGTGACCCAGGTGGCCGACGCGCCGCCGGGGACGCGGCCGCTGACTGCCGTGGTCGACGCGCTGGTCGCGGCGGGTGGGATGTTCGAGCAGCGTCGGGACTTCGCCCGGGAGCGGCAACGAGTGATCGCCGGCAGCGCGGAGCTGCGGGAACGGGAGCTGATCAAGCTCGCCGCACTGGCCGCGGCCTTGGCGCAGGCGCTGCGCGACCGCGGCATCCCCGACACTGCCGCTGAGCTCGCGGCCGAGGCTGGCGTCGCGGTGTTCCGCGTGTCCTTCGGGCGGTGGACGGAGGACCCGACGCGCGAATTGCCCGACGTCATCCGTGACTGCGTGACCGAGCTCAAGGGCGTCGCCGCGGCCTCGTGACGGGCGGGACCCGCCGCTCCTCGACGTTGCAGTCTGCGCCCGGTCACGGGCCGTGCGCCCGCTGGGTCGGCTACAGGCGTGGCAGCAGCGAGGCAGTGAGCCGCTTCTCCGCAGCCTCGGCGCACGGACGGCACCTGCTCCCCGGAGCGCCGCCCGACAACGTCGGAGGCGGGCAGGAGCCTGCCGCTACTCCTCGCGCGGCTGGCGGGAGATGAACGCGGCCATCCCCGGGACGGTGAACGCGACCCGCCCGTGCTCAGGGGCGTAGATGAGGCCCTTACTGATGAGACTGGCGCGCGCCGGGCCAAGGGAGGAAACCGCCCGACCCATTCGCCCGGCTACCGCGGCGGCGGCGGACCCGTCGTCGCCGTCGATCGCCATGGCGCGCAGATAGCGCTGCTCCGCGCGCGTAGCGCGGTCCCAGCGGGCCCGGTAGAACCCGGTGTCCAGGGCGGCCTGCCCGGTCGCGGTCCCGATGCGGGCGTCGGTGAGGGTGATGCGGTCAGGTCCGGTCGCGCAGTCCCAGGAGTCCTTTCCGAATTGCTGTAGGAAGTACGGGAACCCGGCAGCGGCTACCAAGACGCACTCGACGGCGTCGTCGTCCCACTCCACCGATTCCGCCAGCGCCGGTTCGGTGAGGGCGAGGGCAGCCTCCGGCTCAGGGAGGGCGTAGATGCGATGGAAGGCGAACAGCCGCTCGCTGTAGGACTTCGCCTCGGCCAGCACCCGGGGCAGGCTGGGGAGCCCGGCCAGCGAGATGAGGACCCGCCAGTCCTCCTGACCGGCTTGATGGGCCAGCGAACACAGCGCGACGAGTTCGTCCTCCGTGAGGTCCTGGGCCTCGTCGATGAGGATCGCGACCCCGACCCCTTCCTCGACGGCCAGCTCCGACAGGTCGTGGATGGATCGGGCCAGGTCGAACTCCAAGGCCCCGGTGTTGGCTCCGCCACCGCCGGCGCCATCGAGGTCCAGGCCGAAGGTCCAGGTGCCTGCGGCGTCCACGGAGGCACGCAGACTGACGACGGTCTTGATCGCACGCAGTAGCCGCGCGGTGCGCAAGGGCCGAGTGGTGCGGTCGGTGAGCGGGGTGCGCAGTGCCTCGGTCAGCGAGGCGCGCAGCGGCTTGTCAGTGGCGGCCTCGAGCTTTGCCACGATCCAGCCCCGGTCCCGGGCGGCCTTCGCCTGAGTGTTGAGCAGCACGGTCTTTCCGACCCCGCGCAGCCCGTAGAGGACGACGGGCTGGGCGTTGCGGCCGTCCTCGATTCGGGTAAGGGCAATGTCCCAGCCGGCGATCTGCTCGTCGCGGCCGACCAACGCAGCCGGGCGCAAGCCTGCCCCGGGCTGGTACGGGTTGCGCACTGGATCCACCGACCCACCCCGTCTCTAGCGATGTGTAGCCATGTGTAGCGAAATCTTATACCTGTTTATACTTCCCTACATCCTGCTGGTGATGGCCGCGTAGGCTGCCCACGTCGGAGCGCAAGTTGACGGCCAGCACCCGTAGGCGGCCATCGTGGTCGCCGCCCAGGACAACTTCCTGCTCGACGACGCGACTGTGCATGGTCGTGAAGAGGTCCTTGTTGTGTGTCGCCGTCCACGACACCTGGACGCCCCGGCTGCGAGCTAGCGCCGCACCCAGAACGTCCTCGAGAATTCCGCAATCCGTGCGACCTCGCCGACCCACCGGGCGGGCGGCCCGTCGAGCAGGTCAGGCAGCGGGCCTGGACGAGTGGCGACGTCCCACGCTTCCCACGACCCACTCCTCCGGCCGCTACTCAGCGCTCTGGCGCCTCATCGCCGCCACCGGGATGCGACCAGGCGAAGCGCTCGGCCGTGGATGGCCATCGACCTCGCGGCGGGACGACTCTCGATCAACCGCATGCTCGTTCAGTCCCACGACTACGCGAGCGGCGACACCGGGCTGAGCTGGGACCCCCAAAACCGCCCGCGGCCGCCGCGCGATCTCGCTCGATCCGGACACACTCGCAGCGCTCCCCGCTCACCGAAGGGCACAGCTCGCGGAGCGGCTGAAGGCTGGCGACGACCACGTCGTCAACGACCTCGTCGTCTGCACCGGCAGCGGCGAACCGCTGCAGCCCAAGATCGCCTCGAACCTGTTCCGCAAGGCCGTGATCCAGCACGACATGCCGAGGCTGTCCGCGCACGGACTCCGACACACCTGGACTCCCGCTGGCACTTCCAGCGGGAGTCCACCCCAAGATCGTCCAGGAGCGGCTCGGCCACTCCACCATCGCCATCACGCTCGACATCTACAGCCACGTGAGCCCCGCGATGGACGCCGAGGCCGCCAACACCGTGGCCGCGCTCATCCGCGAGCGGAGCTGAACCGTCCGGGCAGATGGGGCACGTGCCGGTGACTGCTGCGGACGTCCGCGCAGCTCCTGTGACCACGTCTGCGACCAACGGGCCATCCAGCCCCGAATCACACCCGCCGGTGCCTCTGACCTGCAGAGACACCGGCTGGATTCCTGTCGGGGTGGCGGGATTCGAACTCCGAAAGGGGGGGTTGTCCGGTGGTGGACGATGGTGCCTTGTCGGGCATCGCCGCAGGTCAGAGGCTTGTGGCGTCCGAAGGGTGGTGCGGCGTGCCGCCTGTTCCCGCAGCGTCCGTGACCATTTCTGTGACCACTCTGACGGGCGCGTTGGCCCATCCGTCGGGGTGCCGGGGCGCCCCCTCAACGAGGAGCAGAGGGGATGCGTCCTCGTGGTCGCGAGGCGCGGAACGCGTGGCCTGGCCCGCTCGCGGTGACCGCTGCAGGTCTCCAGGGCGAGCCTCGGGTCCAGGGTCGTGTAGCGCTCCGACTCTGGGAATTCGGGCCCACGCGGCGCCGGCGGCCTCTCAACGCGGCCCCACCAACGGTGCCGCTGCAACTCCGAAAGGGGCGGGCCGTCGGGTGCTGTCGCATCGCGTGCTCCGGGGCATCGCCACAGGTCAGAGCGTTGTAGAGCCCGCGCAGTGGGGCGAGGCCCCGCGTGATCTCCATGCGTCCGTGGCCACGCCTGTGACCACCTCGACCTCCTCGAACGGCTCGTCGGGGCGTTGGGCCGGTCCGACCGAGCAACGAAGGGGGGCCTCGTAGGGCCTGCGGCACAGACACCTTCATACCGACCGAGCTTATTTAGGGTTATGCTCTAAACCTAAATAGGGGGCTGTGTGGGCAGGTACATCGAGAAGGTGTGGCCGGGCAACCCCTCGGGTGCGACCCGGGCCGAGCGCACGCCGTGCCGGTATCGAGCGTACGTCCCCCCTCCACTCGTAGGAGCGGAGGTCGCCTTGCCCGCGTCGGTGGCCGCCGACCTGGTCGACGTCGAGCAGATGGTCCGCCAGCTCAACACGGACCACCCGGGTCTAGCCAACCTCGAGCCATTGGCACGGTTCCTCTTGCGTGCGGAGGCTGTGGCGAGCTCCAACATCGAAGGATTGCGGATGAATGTGAGGCGCCTGGCCCGCAGCGAAGCCTCGCAGCGCGAGGGGGTCGAGGTCACCGACGCCACCGCACGCGCCGTCCTCGGCAACATTCGCGCCCTCGACGAGGCGCTCGGCCTCGCGGCCGACTCGGGTGGGCCCTTGACCGTGGCCAACCTCACCGCCATCCATCGAGCGCTCCTCCTCGGGACGCGCGAGGAGCCGTGGGCCGGACTGGTGCGCACGGAGCAGAACTGGGTGGGCGGGGTAAGCCCATGCTCCGCTGCCTTCGTGCCACCACCAGCTGATGACGTCAACGGCCTGCTGACTGACCTCGCCACCTACCTGTCCGGCGATGACCACCCGGCCCTCCTGCAGGCAGCCATTGCGCACGCTCAGTTCGAAACGATTCACCCCTTCGCGGACGGCAACGGGCGGACAGGGCGTGCCGTCATCCAGCTGGTCATGCGCCGGCGGGGTGTCGCGACACGTGTGATCCCGCCCGTCAGTCTCGTTCTGGCGACCCGGGCCAGCGACTACGTCGCGGCGCTGGACGGGACCCGGACCGAGGGCGATCCCACGCCGGGGCTGTTGCGGTGGGTGGAGCTGTTCTTATCCGCGACGGGACGCGCGTGCCGAGACGCGGAACGGTTCTCCCGCGATCTGGCACAACTCGAGGCCAACAGCAGGCAGCGGCTGGGTCGCGTGCGCACCAACTCCGCGGTCGACCTTCTCGTGCGGGCGCTACCGTCGATCCCCGTCTTCTCGGTGGCGACTGCTGCCGCCCACATTGGCCGCTCGTTCCCCGTCACGTCCGACGCGGTGGAACGTCTGGCAGGTGCCGACGTGATCAGGCAGGTCACGCTTGGACGGCGCAATCGTGCATTCGAAGCAGTCGGGATCTTCGAGGCCTTCACCGGCTTCGAGCGAGTGCTCGCCAGTCCGGACGCGGACACTCAACTCTCGCCTCCAAATCGACCCGCACCAGCACGGCCGCAGCGGAGTTAGGGTGCCGGGCAGAACGTGTTTGCATGCGATGTAAATGATCATGTACTTGGGGGTTGGGATACCGGGAGTGCGTTTGATGGAGCGGGACCGCCAGGCGATCGAGTGGTGTTGGCGGTAGAAGATGCCCTTGGCGGACATCGCGCAGGCGGTGGGTGAGAGCTGAACCACGATAGTCCGGACGGACGAGGTGCCGGTGACCTCTCGACCCGGCCCGCCAGCGGTGTCACGTGAACTCTGAGAAGAGGAGTCATCCGGTGTTGGACGACTTATGGTGCTACGACTCTCGGACTCCGGGCCCACGCCAGTTGAGTCCACCAAGGTGGTGTACGTCCGGCCCGGTGATGGGCGTGGCGTAGGCGTGTAGGGCGGCCACCGCGTGATCCTTTCGAAGACCTCTCACAGTGCTTCGAAGGAGCCCGCGATGACCGCACCGAGCAGTATCGACCCTGCCCGTTTCCTGCACGAGCAGCTGGAGTCCGCGTCGCCGGACCTGCTGCGTCAGATGTTGACGGTGTTCGTCAACACATTGATGTCGGCTGAGGCCGACGCCCTGTGCGGCGCCCCCTACGGGACGTCGAGCCCGGAGCGCAGCAACGTCCGCAACGGGTACCGGCGCCGGGACTTCGACACCCGGGTCGGCACGTTGGACGTGGCGATCCCCAAGCTGCGCGCCGGCTCGTACTTCCCGGACTGGCTACTCGAGCGACGCCGCCGCGCCGAGGCCGCCCTGACCTCGGTGGTCGCCACCTGCTACCTGCTCGGGGTCTCGACCCGGCGGATGGAGAAACTGGTCGAGTCGTTGGGAATCACCCGGCTGTCCAAGTCGCAGGTCTCGGTGATGGCCCGTGACCTGGACGAGCACGTGGAGTCGTTTCGGACCCGGCCGCTGGACGCCGGCCCGTACACCTTCGTCGCCGCCGATGCCCTGGTGCTGAAGGTCCGCGAGGGTGGCCGCGTCGTCGGGGTGCATGCCTTGGTCGCCTCTGGGGTCAACGCCGACGGTCACCGAGAAATCCTGGGCCTGGCTGTCACCTCGGCCGAGGACGGCGCCGGCTGGCTGGCGTTCTTCAGGGAC
>Ga0209067_10001745_pt1 | contig 13196 bp, 8 predicted proteins | sample ColStrG_CSR_2013_FD_187199 | JGI IMG/M metagenome (GOLD analysis project Ga0209067, IMG submission 187199) | Freshwater sediment microbial communities in response to fracking from Pennsylvania, USA - Cold Stream Run_MetaG_CSR_2013 (SPAdes)... | ecosystem: Environmental > Aquatic > Freshwater >... | reverse complement strand
TAAAAATCTATATTTTCAAGCTCCACATTATTCAAAATCGCCCCACCAAAACTTTCTTTCAAGTCTTTAAGGAAGGTAATGGAGTTTGAATCACTTTGCTTTATAATAGAGTTTGCTGAGAATACCGATATCACACTATCGCTGAACTCTGCCAATTCCTTACTATCGGCATATTGATTTAAATTGGCTCCTTCCAGAAATATATAATCGTAATATATGGTGAGTTTACTCAAGGCACTAAAAAAGCCTCTTTTCAGGAAGATTTCAGAAGGGGAATAATTACCTCCCTTACAACCGATGATATCAATATTTTTATTGCTGGTTTTCCCAATCATTTTATTAATCACCTCATAATGTTCATCAAAATCCAGATTCCCAAAATCCTCCAAAGCCAGGGTGCTTCCGAATAATTGGGTTAATGAATTATGAGAAAAATTAGTGTCAATTAAAAGAATGCGTTTGTTAATCGAGGCTAAAACCATGGCCAGGGCTGTGATTATCGTGGTTTTTCCTTCCCCTTGCTTATTACTGGTGAATAGGAATAATTTGCTATTCTTTTTATCCATTTCATAGCGAATTTTCTTGAGAAAATCCTTGAATTCGGGATTCACTTTTTCAGTATCCGGACCTCCCTGAACCAATAATTGCTCTAAACTTTCCTTTTTCAGATTCACCTTGTTGATAACGCCCAATAAAGGCAATCCTACCTCTTTCGAGAACATAAAAGGGGTTTTTATCGAAGCATCCAGGTATTCCAAAAGGATGATAATAAATACGCATAATAATAAGGAACTGGCTGCTGCAACCCCTACGATCAACCAACGCTTGGAGGGCTCATGCTCTACGGCCGGTTGTCCAAAAAGAGATTGTTTGATATCTTCATTTTGAGCAAACTTTGTATTAGTCGCCTGATTATATTTCTCCTCGGCATCTTTTAAATCCTGGGTAGCTATTTCCACCTCATGAACCATGGAATTGTTTACCGATTCTTTGGAAGCATATTGACCATAACTGGAGGTTAGTTGAGAAATTTTATGACGATAATCCGCAATGGATTGATCAGAAGCGGCCACTTTTACTTCAAGATCATTTTTTCTGGAAATTAAACGATCATGCTCGGTGACCCCGGTAGCGATAACATCCCCTCCCGGGTCTCTATGCTGCCCTAATTTATCGGCCAATTGTTTAGTAACATCCTGAATCTGAGCAGCAATCTTATCAGCATTTCCACTATGCAAGGATTGTTGGGTCCTTAAATTAGATAGCTTATTTTCCAAATCCACAATCTCTGAATTATTATTGGTAACCACAGCCGGTTTATTCATTTCGGCGGGATTATCACCCATATCCCTCAATTGCTTATTTACATTCTGCAATTCAATCCTAGCCTGGGTATTGGCCTGTTCCTGTTCGGTCAACTGACCGGTATATTCCTTAATTAGTTCCCCTTTATTTCGGGTTTCTTCAGGAATATTCACCACTCCCTGGGCATTTTTATAATTCGCCAGGGAATCGGTTACCCGTAATAATCTCAATCGCTTTGCCTTTACCAAATTGCCTATGGCTTCCAATGAGGCCACATTTTTCTGCGACTGGTCGGTATTATAAAATCGCAAAAACTGCTTGCAAAGTTCATTGACCATGAAAGCCGATTCTTCCGGATTATCTGTAATCGCCGATATATCAATAAAATCGGTATGTCCTACCCGGTTTATGGTTAATACCTTTTCGGTAAGATTTTTATAATCGTATTTATACAGCTTTAAATATTCTATCAGATTCTTCTCCTTCGGTATATACGAATTTAATAGGGACAGGGAGTCCAAATGTGTTTTATACAATTGGGCCGCCTCTACCGAATTCACCCGCTTATAGATCGAATCCGTTTTCTGTTTTGCCGTTAAACTCGTGAAGGGAAGGGGTTGGGTTAAATCATGGATCGCCAGTGAATACCCCAGATATCCGATTACTTTCGGTGAGGATAGCGTTTCCAATACATTGTTGAATCGAGCATCCGATACCGATTCATCCATTTTTGTATCCTTGATCTTGGTCGTCTCTACATCCGTAAAACCGGTGCTTAACTGTGCTCTGGATTTAAACTGATCCTTTAAATTGGTCGTAAGAAAAAAAGCGATAATCAGGGTAATTATCGGTATTAATATCAATAATAATTTTCTTCGAGATAAGGCTTTTAACAAATAGTTTAAATTCATACTTAGTCTATAAGGCGTTTATTTTGAATTAAAGTCAAAAATAGGGATTTCTGGCTAATTAATGGAATCATGGATTTGCCCCTTCTTACTGATTTGGATTCCATAAGGTTTCAATACCCACATCCCCGCCTATTTTAAACCCCATTTCCCAATTTTTAGGTTTTTTTACATACTTTTACCCTTATATTTTACACTATGCGTCTGAATATTTTTACTCTTTTTATTGGCCTTTCTATTTTGGCATTTTCTGCGAAAGCCCAGAATATTGATTATACCAAAATTATTCCTTCCGATTCGGCAGCCCAAAAAGATATCGCCGAAAAACTCGTCGCTTTAGCCTGGAAAAATAATCCCGATAATAAGCAGGTAATCGATGCCTCTGCCTATGCCTTATATGATTGGAAAACCTCCAAAGTAACCTTCCTAAACCAATTGGTCTTTACCGGTAACTTAAACGAATACAATATTAATCCCCCTGCCGGTCAAACCTCAAACCTCTTTTTCCCTCGATATAATATCAGTCTGGCCATTCCTCTCGGTTTATATCCTGTAAACCATTTTACCTCCAAATCCTTCCAGAAAAAATATGATGTTTCCACCGATAAAATCAATAGCCAGAAATTAGAAATACGAAATAAAGTATTGGTAAAATATCAGGATTATTTACTCGCCAAAGAATTATTACGAATCGAAACCATTTCCAGCGATGAGGCATCTGTACAATATTTGCTGGCTCAAAAGAAATTTAAGGAAAATAGAATTTCGCTCAAGGACTATACCGAAGCACAGCAAAAATTCAATGCCGAAACCATTGTTAAATTAACCTATCAAAGGAATTTAAATGTCGCCAAATATGACCTCGAAAGGTTAATTGGAGTGAATCTGGATTTTGTCATTCCTAATAATTAATATTTCCATTATTCACCCGCTTTATGATCCTAATAAAATACCTGGAAATAATCCTTTTTATTTATTTCGGCCTAATGGTCATACATACCTTTATCCTTTCTATGGGTGGGCTATTGTTTTATAAGGATCGTAGCGGAAATACCCTCGAACCACAGGAAAAAATTGCCATTATTATTCCCGCCTATAAAGAAGACGGCATAATTTTAAACTCCCTCAAGGAACATTTAACCTTGAATTACCCCAAGGAGCTTTACCATGTTTTCCTTTGTGCCGATTCCTTTGCACCCGAAACCATCCAGAAAATAAAAGAATTACCCGTTACCGTATTTGAAATATCCTTCGAGGTTTCTTCCGTGGTCAATTCAGTAAAATATGGCGTATCCCAATTAAATCCCGCCGAGTATCCTATCACCCTAATCTGTGATGCCGATAATGTTCTCGCCAAGGATTTCCTAACCATCGTCAATTCGGCCTTTCAAAATGGTATTCGAGCTATGCAGGGACGACGGTTTACCAAAAATGTCAATACACCCATGGCGATTCTCGATAGTATCAGCGAGGCCATTAACAATCATATTTTTAGAAAAGGAAATTATTCCATCGGATTTTCTTCCGCTTTAATCGGTTCGGGAATGGCCTTTGAAACCGCTCTTATTAAGGATTGCCTCATGAACCGGGTCATTATTTCCCTCGGTGGATATGACCGCGATTTACAATTATATCTTAGTGATAAGGATGTACGAATTCATTATGTAGAAAGTGCCGTTTGCCTCGATGAAAAAATTAGCAATATAAAAGCCTTCGGCAATCAAAGAAGGCGATGGATTAACAGCCAGTTTCTCGACCTCAGCTATCATTTCAAGGATAGCTTTGACCGATTATTCCGAAGAGGGGATTTGAATTATTTCAACCTCGCCTTTATCATGAATATCTTCTTTTCCAGACTGTTAAACCTCGGGTTTTTGTTCTCCTTTTCCTGCTTAAGCATCCTCCTATTTCTTATTTTCCATAATCCCGAACTATTACCCCCCATCGATTGGATCCTATTATTCATCGTTTACGGTATCTGCCTCATTGTCGGTATTCCCAAAAAATTCGTCAATAAGGATTTATGGTCCGCCATTTTATATATCCCCAAATCCTTTTTAACCATGTTTATCATGCTCTTTAGACAAAAGGATGTCAATAAAAAGTTCATCCATACCGAGCATACCGTCATTGAGGTGAGTGAAGATATTCTCGATAAAAAATAAAATGGAAGACTATCCCCTGGTTTCTTTAATCACCCTAAACTATAATACACCCGCCATTACCCTGGAGTTCCTGGATTCGGTCGCCCAATCAAACTATAAAAATTTTGAGGTCATTTTGGTTGACAATGGGTCGACACAGAAAATGGATAAGATCGCTCTGGAAAATCAATATCCTTGGTTAAACATTATCGTTTCTACCGAAAATTTAGGATTTACCGGAGGAAATAATCTCGGAATAGAGCAGGCAAAAGGGGATTACTTCCTCATTATCAATAATGATACGGTTTTAGGACCCAATCTCATTCATAATCTCCTTCAAGCTTTCAAACGCGATCCGCTAATCGGGGTGGTTTGCCCTAAAATTTTATACTTCGACGAACCCGATACCATTCAGTATGCGGGCTATACCGGGATTCACCCTATTACCTCCAGAAATAAAACCATCGGAAGCGGTCAAAAAGATAAGGGTCAATTCAATACCCCTGGATTTACCAAGGGAGCCCATGGTGCCTGTATGATGGTAAGCCGGGAAGTAGTCAATACCGTGGGGGCTTTTTATGAACCCTTTTTCCTGTATTATGAGGAAGTCGACTGGTCGGCCAGGATTTTAAGAAGCGGCTTTAAAATTTATTACGAACCCAGTGTTTATATTTTACATAAGGAATCCAGCTCTACCGGAAGGCTAAGCCCTTTAAAAACCTATTATTTAACACGGAACCGTATCCTGTATATGAAAAGGAATTCCAACGCCTTTGAATTTTTTGGATTTACCCTGTATTATCTATTTTTAGTGATCCCAAAAACCATACTGGTATTATATTTGAAAGAAAAAGATTCACGAAGAGGAGAAGCCTTTTGGAATGGAACCTTTGACGGTTTCAAAATAAAGTCTCAAACACTATAATTCATTTCTATGCAGACTTTATTCAGGTCAAAAACCTTAAATGAGAAGTTATACTCACCCATTGGAATTTTACTCTTCATCCTGGCTTCTGTTTTTATCACCTATATTATAGTAAAACTCGATTGGCCCTATGCCATTATAGTCATCGGAGGATTGATTTCCTTAATCGTTGTGCTATTATCGGTCATGGATCCCAAATATGCTTTCTTTCTGAATATCATTGCCGGATTTGCTTTGGGATTTGCCAGTAAAGTATATATTCAATTCCCCTGGGGTATTGTTTCCAATATATTTTCCGCTTTAATCTTTTTTGTCATTATTATTCAAAAATTAAGAACCTCTAATCTAAAATGGTCCCAATTTCATAGCCCCACCTCCTATGCCATTTTAATTTTTATCGTTTATTATTTCTTTGAAATCATCAATCCTGAAGCGAACTCCATTTTGGGATGGGCCCAAAATCTCAGAGAAGTGGTTGCGAATATTGTTATTTTCTATGCGGCCCTTGAACTCTTCACGAGTTATAAATTTCTTAAGGAATTCACCCAGGTTTGGTTAAGTTGCTCTATTTTATTTGCTATTTATGGGATTGTTCAGGAATTTCATGGATTATTTCCATTTGAATATTCTTGGCTGATTTCCGAATTTCCAGCTAGAATTGGATTAATTGTAGTGGACGGAGTGCTTCGGGTATTTTCAGGAGAAACCAGTCCGACTACTTTTGGGATTGGAATGTCAATGGCTGTGATTTTTGCCACTCCCCTTCTGGGAATTATAAAATCCAATTTAAATAAGTTTTTATTTACACTGGCTATCCTTATAATGACTATAAGCATGGCCTATTCGGGTACCCGAACGGCGGTGGCCATGTTACCGGCGGCCATGGTATTTTTTCTCTTTATCAATTTAAACAAGCCGAACCTGGTACTTCTGGCCTTGATTCCTATCAGCCTTTTCGTGATCGTTTTGATCCTACCTATTGAGGATAATTATACCTTAAACCGGTTTCGATCTACTTTTATCGGCAATAAAGATGCCTCCTATAACGGTAGGGATGTAAACCGTCATGCTATTCAACCCTATATGAAGGCTCATCCTATTGGAGGTGGGCTGGCTACTACGAATGTAGACGGGCAACGTTTCAATCCGGGGCATCCCCTGGCAGGTTGGAATACCGATAGTGGTTATGTAAAAATAGCCCTTGAGCAAGGGTGGATTGGACTTATCATAAATTGCATCGTGTATTGGATGATTGTCGTCACGGCGATTCGAAATTATACCCAATTAAAAAGCCCCATATTAAAAAATTACGGTATAGGTATGGTCATGGTTTTATATACCATGATTATCGCCCATTTTACACAGGATGCCATTTATGAACATCCCAATGTGCTCGTTTTCTTTACCATCGCAGCGATTATGGTGAAAATCCCTGAAATTGATGCCAAAATGGAAAGCCCAAACCCTATCCAATCCGTATCCTAAAATTTTAAATGGGCTTTGCGATCCTGGAGTCTGGATTTCTCAAAAAGAAAACCTGGGAGCATTTTGGATGAGTCCATCCGGAAAAAATTCTGAATTATTGTTTTACAATAATGGGATCTCCTGTTAGTATAATTCGGTTTTTAAACTCATAATAATATTCAAAACCATTCGCGGAGGAGTTCCAATAATACACTTTTTTCTTTCCTCGTAAAAATGACGGCAAAGTATAATGGCAGGCCGCTATTTCTGATAAATCGGTATGGGTCCTGGCCCATAAAATATAACGATATTCATTACCCTTACGAAAGGCCGCACCATCCATATCTTTACTTAATTCCAGACCTTTGGTTCTATTCGAATCATATCGATATCCTTTTAACAAAGTAGCCATGGTTTTAAAGGCAATACCGGCATCGGTTAATTGGGCTTCTCCAGGATGGATATATTTAATGGGCTTATATAAGCCCATATAGTTGGCCACATTAAATACACCCTTTTCCTCTTCTACTCCATCCGAGATAACAAATACATAAACCTGCTTAATATCCAGTTTTTGGGAAATGGTAAACATTTTCATTATATAATTTCTTTGTTCCTGAGGACTACCGATTAGACCGGGATTGGGGTTTTGGGGATTTTCAGAAATATTGGTTTCTGTGCAAATAATAGGTTTTGCTGGATAAATACTTCCATAACCATGTTCTTTTAAAACATCTTGAAAGCTTTGCAGGCATTGGCGATATAATTCTACACAGGTATCCGAATTCCTTCTGTATTTCATCGAGGAGGTTTTATTATCGTAATATTGAACGGCATATAAGGGATAATCGTGAAAGCATAATACATCAAAATAAGCCCCTCCTTTAAAGGGATATTCGGGAGTAATTTTACCATTGTCGGGATTGTCTGAATAGTTTAAACAAGCGGCAAGGAATCCGGGAAAGCCCAAACCCCCGGTGGTTATATACGAATCCGGAAAGGTTTTCTTAACCACCTCATAGGTAATTCTCATCATTCGGATGTAAAAATATATGGGGGCACGAAGGGCTGTAAGTTCCTGAGGATCTGGAGCATTTTCGTACCAATTACCGAATTCACCCTTTTGTTTAAATCCACTTTTCCCAAGAAAAAAATCGGGCTCATTCCAAACCTCCCAGAATTTCATGTTTTTTCCATACACCTTTACCATTTTATCAATATACACGGCATAGTAATTCTCAGGATTTACTTCTCCGTTAGGAAGCCAAATAGGCTTATATAGATTCTTAAAAACCAGGGAATGCTCCGGTTTATTTAAATGAATTCCAGGATTGGTATAAATGGTATAATCAGTATGATTATCGGAAGGCTGATTAAGAAAAACCGCATTATCGATTAATTTCAAAGGATTATAATAATAAGCAAATTCCTTTTCCCGTATATGAACCCCATATTGCTCAATAGCATTTTCATTCAAGCCCAAACGATAGGTACCGGCACCGGCTGCAGCAGCAAGTTTTGCGACTTCAATATCATTCCAATTATCACCATACCAACCCGCATTCACCCCATAAAGGAAGGGGGATTTATATTCTGGCATGAAGGTATTGGCGGTAAAATTTGGCTTTTGAGCTTTTAATAGACTTGGAATGGAAAAGAATACATTAATTATCAGGATTAGAAGGATCCCTTTTTCGGTTATTTTTTGAATTAGAGCCTTTTGGCATTTTTCATTATAATTTTTGGAATGAGTCCTCATAAAATGGATATAGCTAAAGGATTTTAAGTATAAATAACGTATTATTGAAACTGAAATAGGTTAATAAACATAAACCCAAATTAAGTTAAAATATGTTTGTTAATTATTTTTTGTTTGGATAAAAAAGGGTTTAAATCCCAATCCCTAATAAAAGCCTTTTAAAATCTAATTCGATACATGATTATCCAATTCGGACTTTCGATTAAAGAAAACCTGGAGAAAAATATTGGACCAGAAAATCAATCGGGTAAATCCAGGATTCAGGTAATTGACGCTTTAAGAGGATTTGCCATTTTAGGTATAGGTCTCACCCATTTTATTCATAGCTTTTACAGTACAAAAATCATAGAAACCCCTTCGCCTGGATTTTCACAAAGAATTGGGCATTTTATATTAGAATTAGACTATAGATTATTAGAAAGTAAATTTTTTACCATTTTTTGCTTTCTTTTTGGAATCTCTTTTATTATCCAAAAAAAGGGCTTCGAAATAAAAAAAGGATCCTTTGACCTTTGGTTTGTAAGAAGGATGATTATTTTAACCTTTATTGGGCTGGTTCATTATATTTTTTGGAGAGGGGATATCCTTATAACCTATGGATTATTTGGCTTTTTATTATTGGGATTCGATCATCTGCCAAGGATAGGGTACCAAATTATTCTTTGGGTATGTATGCTTAGTATACCTACTCTTATTTTCCTGTATTATTCTCAATCCATAAACCCTATTGAAAAACTAAAATGGATTCAGGAAAAGAATCAAACCGCAGAAATGTTTTTTAAACTGGCCCGTGAGGGAAATTTCTGGGAAGTAATTAAAGGAAATCTGGAGGGATATCAAGATAAAATCCATTATTTATTGGAAAGTGGCCGACTTTTTAGCATTACAGGGATATTTTTATTGGGTGCATGGGTTGGGAAACGAGGCCTTTTCGAAAATTTTGATAATAAAAGAAGCCTTTTTATCCATTTATTTAAAATTGTTTCTATTGTATTTCTAATTTCCTTTATAGGTTTATGGATATTTCAAAAGTTCATCAAAAATCACCCTTCCTCCAGATTGACTGTTCCTTTAAATTTTGAGATCAATGAAATAACCAATCTATTGCAATCCTTTTTATATATAATCAGCTTTTGCTTACTGTACTATATTCCATTCTTTCAAAAAGGCTTAAAATTCCTGGAACCTATTGGTAAAATGGCTTTAAGTAATTATTTATTTCAGAGTTTAATAGGTGTTCTGCTTTTTTATAATTTTGGCTTTGGATTATCCCAGAAAACATCCATATGGATGAATACAATAATGGTGATTCCTTTATTTGCTTTAGAATATTATTTAAGTTTATTTTGGTTAAATAAATTTAAACAGGGACCAGTAGAAAGTTTATGGAAATATTTATCCGGACTGAACTGGATTTTGATCGACAAAAAATAAAATACAAGGTGGTTTTGTCTGGGAAAATATTAAATATAATATGAAAATAGCCAATTTAATTTTAGTTCATAAACACCCTGACCAATTAAATCGGCTGATTAAAAACCTTCAGCATCCTGATATAATCAATTATATACATATTGATAGAAAGGTTGAGGCTGTACCTTTTTTAGATGTCCTTTTATTTCCCAACACTCATTTTATTAGAAACCGGGTGAAGGTTACCTGGGGAGGATATTCCATTTTAGCCGCCACTTTCTCCAGCATACAGGAAATACTAAGGGTTAATCCAAACATAACCCATATTAATGTTATGAGTGGGCAGGATTATCCCATTGAACCCATTGATTCCCTGGTAAAAATTGCAAAGGACCATCCAGATACTGAATTCATTGAATTCGATAATATTGAAAGGAGTTGGGAGTCAAACGCAAAAATCAACCAATATCATTTTTCTGAATGGCCATATCCCGGAGTATATACTTTCCAAAGATTTTTTAATTATTTAACAGGACCTAGAAAATTTCCTTACAGCATGCAAGTAATGGAAGGTCCCAATTGGATGATGCTAACCCGAAAAGCCTGCGAATACCTAATGGAATTCAATAGAAATAATCAAAATTTCTATCGCTATTTCAGGTTCGTATGGGTTCCTGAGGAGGTCTATATTCATACCGTATTATATAATTCTCCTTTCCGTGAAAAAATGGTTAAGGATAATTTCCGTTATATCGACTGGTCAGAAAAAAAGGCTTCCCCTAAAAATTTAACCCTTTCAGATCTCAGCAAAATAACTGAATCCGGTAAAATTATTGCCAGAAAATTTGATATATTCCTGGACGATAAGGTTTTGGATCTTTTAGATTCTAGACTTCAAACTTCTCCCATTAAGGAAGATTAACCAAAACAAAACTCGAAGAAGAGGCTCCCATTACCATTACAGCGATATAATTACCGGGTCCAAGATTTCCAACATATAATGGAGCCGTTAATACCGTATCGGTTTTTTGGTAGGTAGATTTATAGAATAGCCTTCCCGACATATCATAAATATAGAGTGTGGCAGTTCCAGTATTTGAATTCTGATAGGAAATAGTGGCATTTACTAATGCCGGGTTGGGGTAAATTTTAAAAAGAGTTCCTAGATCCGTTTTTTTTTTCAGCGTTGAATCCAGTACAGTAATGGAAACGAAGGCTGAATCCTTATTTCCTTTACTATCCCAAACCATTAATTGATAATTATAAACACCTGCTTTTGAAAACTTCACCATTGTAATCGAATCTGCACTATGGATTATAGTATCGCCGGTTGATTTTCCAACCTTAGTCCAGGCATATTTTACAATCTTTCCCGTTGGAGAATAGGATCCCGTTCCATTTAAATAGGTAGAATAGGCCTTTGGAATAACCACAGTTTGATTAGTACCAGCATTGGCAATAACCGGGAGATTGGCAGTTTGAACCCCTTCAATGATTAAGGGAGTTCCGCTTAGGTTTAAACTGGATCCATTATTGGTGGAGAAGGCAAGATTATTAATTCCTGCATCCCAATTATAAACCTTTAACTGGTCATAATTTAAAGCGGAAGGAAAAGTATAATTGGCTGAGGCCTTTTCATTTAGATCTTGGGATGTTTTAGCCCATAGAACATATCGATAAACCGTTCCATTGCTAAAAGCTGCTCCATCCATGCCCGATCCCAAAGCCAATTTTTTAGTGGCGGTTGAATCGTAAGCATATCCCGTCAATAAATTGCTCATGGTTTTAAAGGCAATCCCTTCCTGAGTAAAGGTTTCCTGCCCTTTATGCAAATTTTCTACATCATTGAATAGGCCCATCCAGGAAGCTACATCGGTGGCATTATTGGGGTCAGCTTGATTATTGGCAAGGGCAAACATATATAATTGCTTTACATCCAATTTTTGGGAGTAAACCATAGCCTTCATCATATAATTTCTTTGATAATCCGGAGTACCATTCATAGTCGTATCCGTGATAATCTTTGCACTTCCTACATTCGTTTCTGTGCAAATAAGAGGCTTTGCCGGAAATTTAGTTCCATCATAACCGAACTTGGCCAATTCCGCCCTAAAGGAATTCGTTTTTTGCATATAATCCGCCACACAGGCATCGGAATGTCGGGAATAGATTTGTTTATTTAACTGGTTACTATAGGTATGAACATTATATCCAGGGTAATCATGAAAGGAAATAATATCCAGGTAGGCACCTCCAGCCAAAGGATAATTCGGGGTAACCGAACCATCAACCGGGTTATCGGTATAGCGTAAAAGGCAATCTAAAAATTGAGGATAGCCAATTCCACCCGTACATACATACGCATTTGGGGAATAGCGATGGACAATTTCATAGGCAATTCGACACATACGTATATAATAATAAATTGGGCATTTAAGATTATACATATCCTGGGGTGAGGGTGCATTTTGATACCAATTTCCAGGTTGACCGAAAGCCGCAGAACCACCATAACCACTGTTTATATCGGGTTCATTCCAAACCTCGTAGAATTTTAAATTGGCACCGTAATATCGTACAATCGTATATACATAACTCGCAAAGGTATTGGCTGAATCTACCGATCCGTCAGCGTTCCAAATGGGTAAATAAATATTTTTAAAGCATAGGGATGGACCGGGTACATTGCCGGTTTGGGTAGAGGCAGGATAATTATAAATGGTACTATCGGTATGGGGCCCCGATGCTTCGTTCAAAAAGATTACATTATCCCTTAAATTGGTATTATTCTGATAATAGGAATAGAAGTTTTTATGAGAAGCCGGTCCGTATAAACTTAAAATCCAATCAAATAGCCCTACCCGAAGGGTTCCAGCACCCGCCTTATTGGCCAGGTATGCGGTAGAGGAATCATTCCAATTAGGACCTTCATATCCTGAATTTACACCATACTTAAAGGAACCTGTATAGGGTATAATTTTATCATTTGCGGTAAATCCGGGAGCTTGGGCTTCAGCTTTATTTAGGGAAAATTGAATTAAAATCCCAAGGATGGAAATAAATCGAAGGGCGAATTTTGGGCTCATTAAATTTTGAATAAATAGCATTTTTGGGACAAAGTCTTTAGTATTACCAATCATTCAGTTCTACGGATACCATTACACGTGGTTACATTTTTTAACTTAAAATTAATTTTTAGGAAAATCTAAGCAAATTATAGGCTGTAGACAGGAAAATTGGTTTTTTACAATGTCACAAAAGAAACGACATAACAATTC
>Ga0209067_10001744_pt1 | contig 13206 bp, 8 predicted proteins | sample ColStrG_CSR_2013_FD_187199 | JGI IMG/M metagenome (GOLD analysis project Ga0209067, IMG submission 187199) | Freshwater sediment microbial communities in response to fracking from Pennsylvania, USA - Cold Stream Run_MetaG_CSR_2013 (SPAdes)... | ecosystem: Environmental > Aquatic > Freshwater >... | reverse complement strand
GAAAAGGGCTCATCTTCAATGGCTTGAAAATTCTCCAAACTCCATCGATAAATTTTTTTGTTTTCAATATCCTGGATAGTCGGTTCCGGTACTTTATTTAATAATTTGTATCGGATTTGATAATTGGAGGGGCATTTAACCGTCAATGTGCTCTTTTCCAATGAAATTTTCTCGTTCTGAATAGGTGCCCAGGAGGGAAAAAATAAAAGACCATTCCATTGTTCGGTGATTTCATATTCGATAGTATAGGGATATATTTTCCAATTAAAATTTTGAACCTTATATCGATCATCATTCATTAAAGAAAACCCATCCGATGCGGATAAATCCTCCATATCGCTTTTTTTCATGCTTTTGATTTTTTTACCATGTGCATCGTAGAGTGTTCCGGATACACTCTCAATATTTATGAACTTATCATAATTACGAACTAGGTTGGAATATTTATCTCCAGCAGGATTTAAAATGGTATAGGCATAATGCAGTTTATAATATCCTCTACCAGAATCTTGGATTTCAAAGCTTTGATCCTTGGTCCGAACCACCAAATTGGCATTTTTAGTAAGATTTGCCGGAATTAGATCAGCTGAAAAGTCTTGTGCAAACAAGGAAAATGAAGTGCTTAATAAAGCGAATAAAATAAAGACTGTTTTTTTCACGATTTAGAGTTTTTTGAAAACAATAGGTTCGGCGGATTTTTTATATATATAATCGAAAAAGCTTCTTAGGTTGGAATAATCCTCGGGCAGGAACCTAGTCTTATTGATTTTAAGCCGGGTTTTTAGGTTGATGGTATTATCCTCCTGACTTATGGTATATTCAAAGCTACCTTCCTTTTCGTTTAAATTAACCCTGGCCGATTTGGGCAATTCATCCACTTTATAGCCATTGGGAATATCCATTTGAAAAGTATAGGTATTGTCAATCAGATTGTTTAATTCAACAGGGAATTTTCTTTCTGTAGATTTAAATGGATTTGAGTTCCCATCCAGATTCCAGGATGGAATAAAATACATTAAGTCGGATTCCTGGTTGCCATTGATTTTAAAGAAAAAGGACACCTTTAATGCATGGTCAAGGTCCTTAGGATTTTGAATTTGGAGGGAATCGAAGCTTGAAATACCGGCTTTTGTGGTTTTAAAAAACTCCTTCTGGTCACTTTTATATTTTTCCAAGCCTTTTTTTGAAATTCCATCCCTTTGGTCAAGGGTATTAAACAAGGTATATTGATGATTATACTGGCCCACCCATTGCAAAGGCTTCTTTTCATCATAGGTTAGAATCACCGAGGAATACTGAACCTGCCGTATGCTATCGGGCGATAAGGAAATAGAAATAGGTTTATCAGAAATGACTCTTCCCTGGTCGTTATAAAGCTCATCGGGTAATTGGCCAAAGCCTAAATTGGGACGACTAGCATCTAACAAATAGGATTTACCCTGAATATTTACCTGAGCCAGAAGATAATTATATTCCGCTAAAATGGGATATATTGAGTTGGTATTGCCATGGCTTCTGGTACTGAGAATAAATGGATTTGCGTTTAATTTCCCCTGGCGTAACATGGCTACTAATAACATATTAATATCCGCAATATTTCCTTCCCTTTTTTGAAAGGTTTCCCTTAAAGGTTTAGTAAGAAAAATATCATATTTATGGCTCCAGGTTAAATGATCCCGTATATAATTATAAATCCCTTTAGCAAGCTCCAGATCATTATCTGTGCTATTTTTTATAGTTTTCAAGCCTTCATTTAAAAATCCCGTTTCTCTTTTTAAATCCAAACCGAAATAGTCATTTTCATCCATGAGCTTGGAGGAAGTCTGAACCCAATCCTGTAATTTTGGAGAGTAAGGCTGGTCTTTAAAATTATATGCAGAGAGCTGAAATTCAATTCTTGAATAATAATTCCTTAAACTGGTTATATAATTTTCTTCCCGAATACCCGGTACATCCTTCATAACCCATCGGTTTAAGGTATTTATAGAACCCACCTGGTAACTTTCAGGCTCGTTATTGCTGGTAATATTATTCGCAAACTCTACGATTCGATAAGAAAAGGGATGTGTGGATGTTTTTCTAAAATAGAGTGGATTATAGCCATGGGTTAGGAATACATATTCAAAAAAATTTGGGATATCCAACGAATATTCAGACCAGATACGCGGATATTCACCTTGAAAGGACCAGGGTTGTAAATTAATAGGAAAGTCCGATGAAATAGTATAGGAATATTCAATAATACTGCCTTCCCTCGCATTTTCAAGAGCAAACTTCTTTTCTGTATAGTTTTTCTCTGTTTCCTCAGATAATATGGCATTTTTTGGTAGTTTATTTTCAACTACCTGTCCATTCACCAGATTAAAGGTGCTGGCTTTTACATCCTCCAGGATTTCAACCCCTCTTAGCTTATCAGAATGATATAACTCCACTATTATGGTGGCTAAATCCAACCCGTTTTTATTGGTGATTTTAATTCGGGTTTGCCTTTTATAAACCAATGTAAACCACCCCTTGGTATTTCCCTTAAAGGCACTGCTACCAACATCGGCAATAATAACAGCTCCCGGGCTGGTATCTACCTTGTACTTGGATAAGTTGAAATCCTCTGGGCTCACCTTTCCCCAGGTAATATCGGGCTTATCCTGTTTCTCTTCCTGGGCCTTGGCCAAAACCCAAACAAAAATGATGGCAATTATTAATATAGATTTTTTTAACATAAAATGGGGATTGGAATAAATAGGACTATAGTTTCTTCAAAACAATCTGTTCAGAATATTTCTTAACGATTAGATCAAAGAATTTTCTTAGAGATTCGTAATCCTCAGAAGGGAAAATGGTTTTATTCAATTTTACGCGGGAACGAAGCAGGATTTTTTCAGATTCCTGGGTTGCAAAATACTCAAAATAGGCTTCATTGCCCTCTAAGGCAACTTTTACGGATTTTGGCAATTCATCGGCGATATAGCCTTTAGGGATCTCTAGTTCAAAATTGTAAATATCATCGGATTTATAAGGCAGTTCAACAGGGTACTTCCTTTGGACTGATTTGAAGGGATTATAATTTCCATTCAATTGTACGATGGGATTAAAATAAATTATGGATGGATTGGATTCTGTACTATTAATTGATATTCTGGTTTTATAATTTAAGGATTTATCTAAATTCTTTTCATTTTCAAGAACTAAACTATCCGCTATAAATTCCCGGGGAATCGACGATTCAATACTCTTTTTTAAATAATCAGGCCCCTTCGTGGTCAAGTTTTCGCGAATTTTTGAGGATTCAAAATAACCTGGCAGGGCCGTTAAATTACCAACCCAGTTTCCTGGCTTTCCAGGTTTATTTCGTAAAACGAGTCCCGTTATTTTTGTTTCGGATGCACTCTCTGGAGAAATCGAAACAAATTTACCGGATGTGTCAATTAGAATTCCTGGGCCATTATAACAGTACAAGGGAAGTTTTCCAAATGCCAAATAGGGTTCGGTAGCGTCTAGTAAAAAGGTTGAGCTATCGGTTTTAACCTGTGCAATTACATAATTGAAACGGGTAATTAAGGGGTATTTTGGATTTATAAACCCATGTCCTCGGGTACTTAATAGAACCGGTTTAGCGTCAATATTCTTTTGTTTTAATAAGGCAATTAAGAGCATATTAATTTCATTGGAATAGCCTTGGCGGCTCTTGAATACATTTTTTAAAGGTTGGGTTAAATAAACCCCCTTGGCTCCAAGATCCTTAATATGATCTCTAACCCATTCATAAATTTTTTTGGCCTGAATCGTTTCGTTCGATGAGTTCCCTATTATTTTAGCCAGGTCTTCTGATGCCCAATTATTTTCAAAGGATAACGATTCTCCAAAATCCTCCTGTTTTAAAAGGTGTTGGGCAAAAGTAGGCCAAGTTTCCAGGAAATTCTTGGCAGGGGCTTCCCCAAATCTTTCCGAAATAAGCTGAAATTCAATCTCCGAAATGTAGTTGTTTTCAGAATAGGTATAATTTTCTTCCTTGAAAACCGGTACATTTTTAGCCAACCATCGGTTAATCGTATTCATGGATTGAATGGTATAAACCTGATCCTGTGCCCCCAAAGCCTGAGGGTTTTCGCTTACAATATATCCAGTGGCCTTGGTCTTATTCGAATTGGTTAAAGGGATAAAACCCCTCAAAATATATTCATATTCGAAAAAGGAAGGTATATTGACCGAATATTCAGACCAAACCTTGGGGTAATTTCCTTGAAAAGCCCAAGGCTGAAGATTAAAAACGAAATCGGATTTAACCGTATAGGAATATTCCAGAATGGAACCTTCTCTAAGGTCTGATAATGCAAATTTTTTAAGGATATGGTTTTTATCCTCTTTTTCGGTTAAAACTGCCTCTTTCCCCAATTTGGTTTCCACTACCTTTCCATCCACTAAATTAAAAGTGCTGGCTTTTATATTTTCAATCCATTCTTTTCCATCGTTATTGGAACTTATGTATAATGGGATTTCAACTTTACCCAAATCAAACCCTTTTTTATTATAGATTTTAATCAGGCAATGTCGCTTATAAATTAAATTAAACCATCCTTTTGTATTTCCTTCAAAAGAGCTGCTTCCAATATCGGCTAGGTAAACTGCCCCATAACTTGTATCAATATTATCTACCCTAGTTTTAAAAATTTCAATGGAAACCGGTTTGAATTTATACTCTTCCTGTTCTTGTGCATTGGCAAAAAAAGAAAGGGAAATACCAATAAGGATCAGGAATGGTTTTTTCATTGTATTTAGATTTTTTTGAAAACGATTTGTTCAGCATGCTTTTTTACAATCAAATCATAAAAATTCCTTAGGGTTTCATAATCCTCGGCTGAAAAATTGGCTTTATTTAATTTTATCCGGCTTCTTAATGCTACTGAATTCTCATCTACAGATAATAGGAATTCAAAATATCCATAATTATCATTCAGATTTACCCGAGCGGATTTGGGTACTTCATCCACTTTATATCCTTTGGGAATTTGCACCTGGAAGGAATAAATCTCATCCGAAGCATAAGGCATTTCTACCGGATAGAGTCTTTCGGCGCTTTTAAACGGATTTTCCTTATATCCTTCCGACATCATCGGATTTAAATAAATAATGTTTGAATTATCTTCTGATTTAATTTTTATCTTATAATTAACCGTAATCGGCTTTGAAAGAACATTTTCATCCACCAAATCAAGGCTATCCACGGTTGTTTCTCCTTTATAGGAATCCTTGATTTTTTTTATGAATTCCGTTTTTCCTTTCTCCAGAATAGTATATCGAACATTATTGGACGTAAACTCACCTAGAGTAGAGGTGAAATTTCCAACCCAGTTTCCTGGATTATTTCCGGAGTTCATTAATTGAATATTCGTTATTTGAACATTTTTAACTTTATCAGCCGATAAGTCCAGATTTTCCGGATTTTCCATTATAACCTTGGCCTGACCGTTATAGCATTCGGCGGGTATATTTCCGAATCCCAGGTAGTTTTTCGAAGCATCCAAAAGATATTGATCTGAATCGATGGTAACCCGACAAAGTGCATAATTATATCGATCCTCAAGTGGATATAATTGACTTACAAGCCCATGCGAACGGGTACTTAAAATTACCGGGTCGGCCTTAATTTTTTCATGACGCATCATAGCTACCAAAAGAAGGTTTATATCGGCCACATTGCCTGATTTTTTAGTAAAGGTTTCCTTTAAGCTTTGATCCATTTCATAAGAATTGAACTTATTCCATTTTAAATGAGACTGGACATAATTATAAACAGCCATGGCCTTCTCCAATAGTTTTTGAGTGCTATTATGAAGGGCCGATATTTCCTCATTCATCCAACTATTATCTCGATTTAAATCAGCCCCAAAACTGCTCCTTTGTAATAGTTTTTCTGCTGTAACTCTCCAATCACCCCGGTAATCATGATAGGGAGAATTCGGAAATCGGATCCCAGAAAGTTGGAATTCTATTTTTGAAACAAAGTTTTCAGTTGAGGAGATAAATTTTTCCTCCTTTAATGCGGGTACATCTTTTATAACCCAGCGATGATCGGCATTATTAGAAGTTAGATTTAAAATCTCAGGATGGGAGAAATTATCACTTACATTAATATGGTAATCATTTACTGAGGAACTGGTTTTGTTAATACTAAAAGGCAGGTAACCCTGGGCTTGGATATCGTAAATAAAATATTCCGGAATTTCTGCTTCATATTCCGACCAAATTCGCGGATAGGCGCCCTGAAAGGTCCAGGGTTGAAAATTGCCAAAATAATCAGAGGTAACGGTATAAGAATATTCCAGAATACAACCATCCTTAACATTTGGGAAGCTAAATTTCTTAACCACAATATGGTCGTTCAACTTATCGGTAAATTTTGCATCCTTTGGCATTTTGGTTTCTACAATTTTCCCGTTTTCCAAGGTATAGGTAGTGGCACGGAAGCTCGTAATCTTTTCTTCATTTCCATCAAAGCCTCTATAAAGTGGGATTTCGAAGTCTCCCAATGAATAGCCCTTTTTATTGATAATTTTTACTCGCCTATAATGATTGAATAATAAACTAAATCCACCCTTTTGATTTCCCTGAAAACTACTGTTCCCAACATCGGCTATAATAACCCCTCCATAGGAGGTATCTACCTGGGCACTATTGATTTGAAAATCCTCTGGGGATACTTTTCCGAATCGTATATTCAGTTTATCCTGTGCTTTTAATGCGCTGGAAAATAATGTTAGTAATAGTAATAATGTTAAACTGCTGGTTTTTAGGCTTGTTGGCATAAAAATTTGGGGTTTTTAATTTTTAGGGAATAAAATTCTGGCTATCTCTATTTTAAGGAGAAAATTTATAATTATTAAGCCCTATGTAACCAAAATGATAAATAGGGTGAAAACACCCTTTTTGGTTTTATCAAGAAAATAAAGTGGTAGAAAAATTGGAACTGCCTAATTATTTTTTACCGAAGGAAGGGTTTTGGGGCCGATAAAACGCTTGCCTAATTTTAAACCTTTGGTTTTAAAGGCGTTTAAGCGGGAAAAAATCCTTTATAATTCTAAAAAAAAATGGGAGCCAATCTATGCTCCCATTTTTATCGGTTTGAAAAAGTTTAAATGCCCAGATTGAGCTAAAAAAAGAAGGCTCTTACTTTTTTAAAGCGAACTTGCTTAAAGCGGAATAACATAATATAGACTTTACGGAATCTTCCGAAGGTTCTAGATGTATATCATTCAAGGCCGATTTAACCTGACAGAAATCCTCGAAATTATGACTCATTTTTTCGGAGCTGGAAATGAAGGCATCTACAGCCTCACCTTGTTGAGGGCTTTCTTCTGTGTATAAATGTCTTACGAGATCATCTTGAGTAAAAGTTTGCATCATACGCTAGGAATGGGTTTTTTGATTTAGTTTTATTAATTTAATAAAGATTTTCCTTATAAAAAATAAAACGTAAAGTCAAGAGGTTTATTTTTAGATATTCTAAATAATTGCAAATTAAATGCAATGAATTCTAAAAATGTTTTCCCAGCCTGAAGCAAAAAAAAGATAAGATCCTTACGAGTTGATTCTCAGGCTTTGCTCTTTTAAAACCATCATCTTCCGTAAATTATTTAGGGCATAACGCATACGACCTAAAGCGGTATTGATGCTTACATTGGTAATATCGGCAATCTCCTTGAAGCTTAAATCACCATAATGGCGCATAATTAGAACTTCTTTTTGCTCCTCCGGCAATTTCTCTACCAATTTCCTTAGTTCGGAATAATTTTGTTCGCGAATAATGCCATCTTCCACATTTTCATCCAAAACATGAATCACATCGAAAATGTCGAAACCTTCCTGAACATTGACCATGGGGGTTCTTTTTTCTTTTCGGAAATGATCGATGACCAGATTATGAGCAATTCGAATTACCCAAGGAAGAAATTTTCCTTCTTCATTATACTTTCCGGCTCTTAGGGTATTTATGACTTTGATAAAAGTGTCCTGAAATATGTCTTCAGCCAGATAATTATCCTTAACTAAAAGAAATATCGATGTATAAACTTTGGACTTGTGACGAAACACCAGGGTTTCTAGGGCACTTTCATTACCATCTAAATAAAGATGGATCAATTCATGGTCACTTAACGAAGGATACTGCATAGGACTTCTGTAAAATCTAAATAAAAAAATAGGTATTTAGTAGAAGTTGTTCTATGCGGTATGAATTTAGTTTCTGCCTCTAAAATAAATTGAATTTTTTGAATTCAAACAAAAATCTTATAAAATTACTTCTTATACGGAACGAATATCCTATTGTTGCATTGAAATTTACGAATGTCGGTCGGATTGGGCCAATTCCCTTATAATGAAAGATAGTCCATTGAAAGTAGAAAGCTCCCCATTTATTCTTATTAAAGGGGCGAGGATGCATAATTTAAAAAATATTGATGTTGAGATACCCAAAAATAAATTAGTGGTTATAACCGGTTTATCCGGATCCGGTAAATCCTCCTTGGCTTTCGATACCTTATACGCAGAAGGTCAAAGACGCTATGTGGAAAGTCTTTCTTCCTATGCCCGACAGTTTATGGGCAGAATGAATAAGCCAGAGGTGGATTATATTAAGGGTATTGCCCCCGCGATTGCGATTCAACAAAAGGTAATAACCAGTAATCCCCGATCTACGGTAGGAACCTCTACCGAGATTTACGATTATATAAAATTATTATTCGCTCGAATTGGCAAAACCTATTCTCCTATTTCGGGCGAGGAGGTAAAAAGGGATTCCGTTACAACGGTCGTAAACCGAATTTTAACGTTCTCGTCTGAGTTTCCCGTTGAGATTCTTAGCCCAATAGCCCCTCATAAAGAAAGGAGTATTAAGGAAGAGCTTTCCATTTTATTACAGAAGGGGTTTAAACGAGTTTATTATAAAGGCAAAGCTGAAAGAATTGAAGGCTTAATGGAGGATCCTAAAACCGAAAACTCCACTCTAGGGGCCAGGGACGATCTTCGAATTGTCATTGACCGGGTTATTTTATCCGATCAACCCAGTCAGGACGATGAAACCTTGCATCGTATAGCTGATTCGGTACAAACTGCATTTTTTGAAGGAAAAGGCGATGCCATAATTTTACAAAACGGAGAAGAACATATTTTTAGTGACCGGTTTGAATTGGATGGGATTCGATTCGAGGAGCCTAGTCCGGCATTATTTAGTTTCAATAATCCTTTTGGGGCTTGTAAGGTATGTGAAGGCTATGGAAAGGTTATTGGGATTGATGAGGATCTGGTGGTTCCTGATAAACGAAAATCGCTTTATGAAGGAGCTGTGGTTCCCTGGAAGGGAGAAAAAATGCGCGAATGGCTGGATAAGTTCATTTCGGGTTCCAATAAATTTAACTTCCCTATTCATAAGCCCTATAATGAACTAAATGAAGAGCAGAAATCTCTATTATGGGATGGCAAAGGGAGTTTAAAAGGAATTCGTTCGTTTTTCGCCTTTTTGGAGGAACAGAGCTATAAAATTCAATATAGAGTTATGCTCTCCCGTTATCGAGGCAAAACTACCTGTCCGGATTGTAAAGGAACGCGGCTTCGGAAAGATGCATCTTATGTAAAAATTGCCGGGCATTCTATCATGGATCTGGTCCTATTATCATTGGATAAGGCTCTAGCTTTTTTTAAGACTTTGGAATTAAGCGATTTTGATCAGAAAATAGCCAAACGCCTTTTGGAAGAAATTCAAAATCGAATGGGATTTTTGACGGATGTAGGCTTGGGATATTTGACCTTAAATCGTTTATCCTCGACCCTTTCTGGAGGGGAATCGCAGAGAATAAATCTGGCTACTTCCCTGGGAAGTAGCCTGGTGGGTTCGATTTATGTTTTGGACGAGCCCAGTATAGGTCTCCACCCCAAGGACACCCAACGCCTAATTAAAGTTTTATTGGCATTAAAGAGAGTAGGCAATACGGTTTTGGTAGTGGAACATGAGGAGGAAATTATGCAAGCCGCCGATTATATCCTGGATATTGGCCCATTGGCTGGAATTAATGGAGGTAATCTGGTGTTTGCAGGTACCTATGATGAGATTCTTAAGGATGAGAACAGTTTAACCGGGAAATATTTAAGCGGAAGGGAATCTATTCCCATTCCTGAACATCGTAGAAAATGGAATAATTATCTGGAAGTAGTTGGGGCAAGAGAAAACAATCTCAAAGGGTTTTCGGTGAAATTTCCCCTCCATGTTTTGACTGCTGTGACAGGGGTAAGTGGTTCAGGTAAAACCAGTTTGGTAAAACGAATTTTATATCCGGCTCTTCAAAAAATTATAGGGAATTATACTGGCGAACATTCTGGATTTTATGATTCCCTGGAGGGAGATTATTCTACCATTACCCAGGTGGAACTCGTGGATCAAAATCCTATTGGTCGATCATCCCGATCCAATCCGGTAACCTATGTGAAAGCCTATGATGATATTCGTAATCTATTTGCCTCTCAACCTTTAGCCAAGGCCTCCGGATTCAAACCCTCCCATTTTTCCTTTAATGTAGAGGGAGGTCGATGCGATACCTGTCAGGGAGAGGGTGAGGTGAAAATTGAAATGCAATTCATGGCCGATATTTTTCTGCCTTGTGAGGTTTGTCATGGAAAGCGGTTTAAGGATCCCATTCTGGAAGTAACCTATAGGGAGAAAAATATATCCGACGTTTTAGAAATGAGTGTAGAGGAGGCTTTGACCTTTTTTGAGGCAGAACCTAAAATTCTTCAAAAAATTAAACCTCTATTTGAAGTGGGTTTAGGCTATGTAAAATTGGGACAGTCCTCCAATACCCTTAGTGGGGGCGAGGCCCAGAGAATTAAACTTGCCTATTTCCTAATCAAAGGGAATAATTCAGGCCATACCGTTTTTATTTTCGATGAACCGACTACGGGGCTTCATTTTCATGATATTCGAAAACTTCTTATTTCTTTCAATGCCCTTATTGCCAAAGGAAATACCATTATTGTCATTGAGCATAATCTGGACGTTATCAAATGTGCCGATTGGGTTATTGATATCGGACCAGTAGGAGGGGATGAAGGGGGATATCTATGCTTTGAAGGAACCCCCGAGGATATGATGAAATCCGATCATTCTCAAACCGGAATATTTTTAAAACAACGTTTGGTGGAAGGATTTACGGTTTAAGCCTTCAAATTCCTAAAGAATTCCTGGGTTTCGATTTTATCCTTTCCCATTTGTTCGATAAGGGGTTCAAGGCCTTTAAAATTCGCATCGGGTCGGATATAATGGTATAGATCTACCCGGATATTCTCGCCATAAATCTCATCCTGGAAGTCAAATAGGTTTACTTCTATGGAAAGGTTTATTTTATGCAATACGGGCCTTCTTCCGATATACAGCATTCCCAAATAGGTTTTATCCTTTAAATAAACCTTTACAGCATAAATCCCTTCCGCAGGAATCAATTTGTTAGGATCCTCCACGAAAATATTAGCAGTTGGATAGCCTAGGGTTCTTCCAATCTGGTCCCCTTTTATTACCGTCCCTTCCAAAGAATAGGGATATTGTAAATACGAATTGGCGGTTTGAATATCCCCATCTGCCAAGGCTTTTCGAATACGGGTGGAGCTTACCGCTATCGCATTTATATCTTGCTCAGGAATCTCTTCCACTTCGAAACCCAATCTTGGTCCCATTTTTACCAGACTGGCAAAATCCCCCTCCCGGTTTTTCCCAAACCGATGGTCATAGCCTATCACCAGCTTCCTGGTTTTTAAAGAATCGACCAAAATTTTCTGGACAAATTCATCGGAGCTCATATTCGAAAAATCCCTCGAAAAAGGAATGAGCAATAAATGATCAATGCCAAGACTTTCCATTAATCGAATTTTTTCGGCCTTAGAGTTTAGAAGTTTTAATTTTTCGTCCTCGGGATGAAGAATCATGCGGGGATGAGGGAAAAAGCTTAGAATAAGAGTTTCTCCTTCTATATTTCGAGCAATTTCCTGCATACGGGAAATAATTTTTTGATGGCCAAAATGAACCCCATCAAAGGTTCCTGTGGTAACTACTGCATTTTTTGCCCCTGTAAATTCTTCCAGGGAATAAGAGATCGTCATAGGCTCTAGGTTTGGTCCTGGGAATATAATCGGATTTGTTTATTTTCTTCAAGTGAAATAGGATGCCTTTTTAGATTGGTTCCCAATTGATTTTGAATCTCTTCAAATAAAGGGCCTAATTCCCAGGCATTTTCAAGGGTAAAATCTCCAATAGCTGTACGAGTAAGTTGGGATAAATAGGCCCCTGAATCCAAGGAATGACCTAGGTCTCGTGCAATCGATCGAATATAGGTTCCTTTACTACATTTTATACGGAACTGTACATCCGGTAAGTCAAAATCTAAAATTTCAAAAGCATCTATAAAAACTTCCCGAGGGGCAATTTCAATAGTTTCACCCAAACGAGCTTTTTCATAGGCTCTAACCCCCTGAGTTCTTCTGGCTGAATACGTTGGGGAAATTTGTTGGATGGCCCCTTTAAAGGTTTCGATTTTTTCTTCGAGGATCTTTCGATCGATATGTTCGTAGGGAAACCGGGCATCAATTTCCGTTTCCATATCAAAACTGGGCCGAGTAGCTCCCAATCGTAACTTTCCGGTATATTCCTTGGTAAGGGCTTGAAAATTATCTATTTGCTTGGTCATTTTCCCCGTACAAATTATCAATAATCCATCCGCCAGGGGATCCAAAGTGCCGGCATGGCCAACTTTTATGGACTTTCCCCCGATACACGATCGAATTTTGCCAACGATATCAAAAGAGGTCCAACGAATGGGTTTATTCACCAATAGGACTTCTCCACCATGAAAATCAAATATCTTTTTTTCCAAGCGAAGATTTATTTTTCAATTTTATTAAAATAGGAAAAGGATAGGGCATTCGCCTCCTTTTCGACGGTTAATTCCGAATGTAAGGGGATTATCTGATTTTTCCCGGAAATCCATTTCTCCAAACCCAGAAGAAATAGGTTCAATAAACTGGGAATGCCTACCTGAAAATAAAACCGAAAAAAGCCCCGGCTTTTATATTGAAGGATATGGCCAAATTCATGACGAATCAGGTCTTGGTTATGGTCAGGGCCAACTAAAATGCCGAAAGGTGGTAAGGCACAACCATGACCTTTCATAC
>Ga0209067_10001742_pt1 | contig 13216 bp, 10 predicted proteins | sample ColStrG_CSR_2013_FD_187199 | JGI IMG/M metagenome (GOLD analysis project Ga0209067, IMG submission 187199) | Freshwater sediment microbial communities in response to fracking from Pennsylvania, USA - Cold Stream Run_MetaG_CSR_2013 (SPAdes)... | ecosystem: Environmental > Aquatic > Freshwater >... | reverse complement strand
CGTTAAAGTTTTCAATAGCCTTTCCGATTTCAACAATAAATAATTCTAGAGATCTATTTATTTTTTCAAAGCTATTACTTGAACTTTCAATATAAAATTTATACCCATAAAACGAAGGAAAAATTAATGACTGGCTATAAAATTTATAGGACAATCTATCTCTTGTTCTTAGTTCATCAAAAATCCGTTCATTTATTATATTGTTGATAATTGCAATTGATGCTTCATTTATAATGTCTGTCTTTGAATGGAAAAATGCACACAAAAAGGCGTTCCCTTTATATTTGTCTTCACGGGGTATATTGATTGATTCATATGCACCAGGGGGCGATAGCTCGGAGTATAAAGGATGATCTAGTAGCTTATAGTTTTTTGATAAAAAGGACAGCTCCCGTCTTGCCTTTTCTATTTCTAAGCTGTTCAAATTACCAACAAAAAATGTTCTTAAAAACAAATGACTCTTAAGGGTTTTAACGTATTTATTAATTTCTAGTTCACTTAATGAATTGATAATTTTTTCATGGTTTTCCAGCCCAAATACGCTACTAAATAAATATCTACCGAAAGTTGATTCTAACTTTAATGACAGGCTGTTATTATATTCTTGGGATCTTTCAAAAATTATCGCTGCATCTTCATAATCATAATTAGAAATCTTTGAAAAGTTAAGAGTATCAACTATTTTTGATAAGTTTTTTATAACTTCATTTTTTCCCCCAAATATTTTTAAATTGATGATGTTAAATTTGTCTATCGAAACAAGAATATTTACGTCTTGCATTTTAATTTTATATATTAAATTAGTTAACTTATTTTGGTAAATGATTGCTAGCATGTTGGCTAAAAATCTGTTCTTTATATTGCTATTATCATCAATGCCGTTATTTAGCTCAATCAATAACTCTATATCATCAATATTGGCTTTGTTTGGCTTTGCTACAAAAGTTTCAACTCCGGATTTATTTGAATATAAATAGGGCATCATGAGACTTTCGATAGCTAATGGATTGCTTGGCGTTTTAAGCGGCTCCACATATATAGGAAATTTGAAATATGCTTTTCCTGCTTGTAATTTCCAGCTTATCAGATCAGCAGTAGTGATATCCGCTGTGCTATATTTTGCATCAAAAAAAGGGACATCCTGCGTGCCCACTTCATTTTTGCTCACAAACCATACTCTGCTGTTTTGTGGCCTCCATAAGCTTGTCAAGCTGTTTATTTCTGCTTTGTTAAATGGTGGGAGGTTTCTTGTTGCGTTTATGATATTCTCAATAGATAGGTATTCCACTTCTACCGCTAGATATAGTGCAAGACTTAGCGAATCTGGATTATTCAGCGGGGACGGATCATTAAGTAACTTAATTTTTAGTTTTTGGTAATAGTTATTTAATTTTTCAGATTTCTCTAAAATTCTTATGTAGTTGAATGTTGCGGCTATTATCTCATTACGATTTTGCATCCCAGAATCTGTTAGTAAAAATGCAATTCGATCAAATTCACTTTGATAGGTGATCTCATGTGAAGCACTAAAGTCGTTAATATAGTTTTTTGTCTTGAGCCAATCATATAACGAATATTTTTCACGCGAATTAAAAAGCGAATTAAAAAGCTGCAAATTTAGAGTGTTAATGTGGCTATTTTTTTGGATTGGAAGATCAATATACAATTTATTATCTTCAATTTTTTCCGCGACAAATATTTTTTTAGGATATAAAGAATCGGCTTCTATTTTTTTATTGGATTTATTTGTTTCTTGTGCTGTACCTTGGGGCTCCGAGAAATTTTCGTTTACTTCATATGTTAATTGTTCAATGGACTTTTCGCTTACAATAATTATTTGCATGTTTTTTGGTTGGTAATATGCAGCATAGAATTTTTTAGCTTCTTCTGTTATCAAAGACCCTTTTTTATCTTTTAGTGTTTCACTATTTCCAATGATAAATCGTGCATCAGGTGAAGAAGGAGATTTTGTTAAAGAATCAATTTGATTTTCAATATAGATATCGCTACCTCTATCCTTTGCCCATTCATCGTTAACAAGAAGAACCTCCTCTTTTGATTTTTGTGAGTCAAAAGAGGGTTTAAAAATCATATCAGAAAGCTTATATAAGCTTTCTGATAGGCTTTCATTTGATACCCTATAAAAATACCTAGTTTTATTTTTAAGAGTTTCAGCATTAAAATAACCGGATTGATTTCTAATAAACTTTCTAAAACTCTCTTTTCCTAAATAAGATCCATAATCAGTGGCAACAATATGCTCTACATAGTGAGCAAGGCCCAATTGTTGGTCCGGCTCATTTACAGATCCTGCATAAACAGTTATCACAACGGCAGCCGATTTGGCATTTTTATCAGAAATCAGCAATATTTTTAGGCCATTAGGTGCGGTATAAAATTTATATTTTTTACCTTCACTATTTGTAGATATATTTAAATTGGTTTCCGAATGGGAGCCATAGGAATCTTCAGCCAAAAGGTTGCTAACAAGAAGAAAGGCAATCAGCAAAAAATAATTTTTTGTATTCATTAGAAACCTTCACTAATATAAAAAACCGCCCCTGTGGGGCGGCAAATAAAAGCTTTGCATCAGAATTAATATTAAACTCGCTGCCAAAACCTATGTCATGAGCAAACTGAAAGAAAGCAGATTCGACAAGGAGTTTGTTTTAGGAAAGGAATTCACAATTGAGGACGCAGTATTACTGCCGAATAAACGGTTCCCTTCATTGAATCAACTAGAGTTATGTCCCTGCAGCCAGGTTTTCAAGATAAATCAACACCCGCATCATAAAGCAATTGAGGCAAACAATTAGGTAACAGCGCGTTTATCTGTTCCATATATCATTTCTGTGTCGCATAATTTCCACACAAATTGCCGACGAATACGTCACTAAACATTTACTTATTGTGTTTTTTTCGAATTGCAGTATCAATGCCGCACAATTTGCAACTCTGAAATACCATTCCCGAATTAACAATTTGACTAGTTAATTTCTAGATCAACCTCATCGGGTCAATAAATCCCCAGCGATTCCCGCAAAAACTGCCGCGCCCACCCAATTGTTATTCAAAAATGCCTTAAAGCAGGCGCTGCGTTCGCGGAAGCGGATGAGCCATTGTTGGTAGGCAAATAAGGCTGCTACCACTACAAGGCTCAGGTAGTAGACTTTGCCGAGCTGTGCGTGTTGGCCGACTAACACCAAGGTGTAGAGCGTCATGGCTTGTAGGGTGCCGGTGATAAAACGATCTTGGTCGCCGAACAGAATGGCGGTGGATTTCACGCCAATTTTCATATCGTCATCGCGGTCAACCATGGCGTAAAAGGTGTCGTAAACCACCGTCCAGAGCACCACCGCAAGGTAAATAAGCCACATGTCTTTATCTAAACTGCCTTTTTGGGCGGCATAGGCCATGGGGATTCCCCACGCGAAAGCTGCGCCCAGTACCACTTGTGGCAAATGTGTGTGGCGTTTCATAAAAGGGTAGGAAAAGGCGAGCAGTAAGCCGCCGATAGAAAGTTTTATGGTGAGCCAGTCGGTCATCAGCACCAGCCCAAAGGCCAATATACATAGGCAGATAAACAATCCAATCGCCTCGCGGCTGCTTACCGCGCCTGTAGCCAGTGGTCGTTCTTGAGTACGCTTGACTTGGCCGTCTATTTTGCGGTCGGCGAAGTCGTTAATTACGCAGCCAGCGGAGCGCATGACCACCACTCCCAGCACGAAAATCACCAGCAAATCCCCGCGTGGCATGCCTTTGGCGGCTAGCCACAGCGCCCACAGCGTGGGCCAGAGCAGCAGTAATATGCCGATGGGTTTATCTAAACGCATAAGTTTTACATAGTGCGACCATTTTAGGCGCAGGCTGCTAATGGCAGGTGGAAGAGGTTTGCGTCGACGGATTTTTGCGGCAGACTTTTTAGGAGCTGGAGCTGGAGCTGGAGCTGGGCTAGGTTGTACGTTGGTTGCCTGTTTAGTTGGCGTTGCTGCTGTAGGTTTTGCAGTGGTTGATTTGGCGGGTTTGACGGCTGCTTTAGCCGTGTTTGCTGCAACGGGTTTTGTAGCTGCAGGGGCGGTTTTAGTTGCCTTAGCTTCAGCAGACGTAGATATTTTGGTTTTATTGGCAGGCGTTTTGGCTTTAGCGGCGGGTTTTGCTGCAGATTTGGCTGGAGTCGTCGTTTTGGCTTGCGCTACGCTGGCCTTCTGAACTTTAGGTGCATCCGCCTTGGGTATTTCCTCTGTGGGGATTGGCTGGACTTTAGTTTGTGCTGGCGCTTTTGGGGTAGCTTTGCGAGCTGCTTTAGCGGGAGATGATGATCCGGCGCTGGCTACTGCTTTAGCCTGCGTATTGGAGGTTTGAGTGTCTTCGTTGTGGTTATTGTCGTTCATAAATAGGCCGCACAGATCAATCGGACGAGGTTGTTAATGATGCTACTGTTACTTAGGTGGCAGTTATGGCTCGATAAGGCAATTGGCCGCCCGACAAAAATCCGCTAAAAAAACCTCGCTGACCAGCAAGGGTCTATGTCTCAACGAAAATACCGAACGTCTTCCCCACACAGGGCTATCGCCCATGAGGTTTGTCGGTACGTAAGCATGATGGCGGCTAATCTGCGTCAGAGCAATGGGGCTGCGCTGCAAGTGTGGCTGACTGAACAAAAATGCGCCCAGCGGCTTGTTGGTTTGTTTGCGCAGGTGACGCAGTGGGCCGGTCAAGCTGGTCAGTGGCAGTAAACTGCGTGCAAATACCCATGGCTGGTTGCGGCCTTTCAGCACTACTTCGCGAATCAAGCAGCGCTGTTGAAGCGGAATTCCCAAGGCCAAAGCCTCATCGGTGTGGGCGCGTCCATGCCATTGACGTAATACTTCCACCTGAAAATCGCCTTGGCTGAGCCGTATCAACTTTGCCGTTAATGAGCCGGAATCCAGCAGCCAAGTGCGTAAACCTGAGCTAAACTGCAGGCGCGTTGGCAGGCGAGTGTGCCAGCGCAAGCCGCGCCGGATAGGTGAAAAGCATGGCAAGGTGAAAAACCTCAGGCGAAAGATTAAAGAAGCTGGCATTCTAGCAGCTCAGAATAAACGCAGGCAGAAAAGCCTAGCCACACAACAAACTCCTTAAAACACACACTTATATTTCCAAGGACATTTTATGAACAAATCCGATTTGGTGGCTGCAGTAGCGGCACAAGCTGACTTAAGCAAAGACAAAGCCGACGCTGCTGTGTCGTCCATTGTGGAGCAAATCACCAACGCCTTAAGCCGCGACGAAAGCGTAGCTATTTTGGGTTTTGGCACTTTCGCACAAAGCCACCGCGCGGCACGCACAGGTCGCAACCCCAAAACGGGTGCGGAAATTCAAATCGCTGCGTCTAACGGCGTAAATTTCAAGCCCGGCAAGGCGCTGAAAGATTCAGTAAACAGCTAATCAGAAAGCTGATAAAGACTTAAAAAGGCGCTCAATGGCGCCTTTTTTATGCTTGGGGTAAGTAGGTTTCTCATTTTGCAGAAAGCACTCGCTCTAGTTTTTCCATTCGCAGGTGCTAAACATGATGGATATGCAACTAAACAAACAACAACGGCGCCGCATTATTAATCAATGTTATTCCATCTTGGTTACGTCAATTTTAGTGGGATCAATTAAAAAGTGTTTGTAAGTTTCCGAAAGTGGTCCGGCGGAAGGATTTTCTAAATTAAAAATGCGGCGTTGTGATAAGTGGGCGAAAGCGAGATTTTCTTTGTTGTATGCCAAAAATAACTGACGCAATGAGCCATCGCGTGCGGCTATGTCCAAACCCTCCTGCAGACGTTTGATGGCTTCTGTACTTTGATGATTAAAATAAAAATACCAAGGCAGCGGGTAATGCAGAACAAAACTTTCGTCGTAGGTTAAATTTTTTATGTCGCCGTAAGTCTTAGCCTCTTCTTTCAGTTCACTTAAGCTGCGGCAGAACAAATCAACACGTCCCCGCGCAACCATTTTAAATAAGTTCGGGTAGTTAGCTGTTTCGGTTACTGTAAAACCATTGTGGCGCAAGATGGCCACATCATCCCACTTGGTGCCTTGCCCTACGGTGAATTGGGTTAAATCTTTCAGCGAAGTGACTTGGCTAATAGCGGCCTTTTTCTGTGGATTAACAAAACATACGCGATAGCCGAGTAGGCCAAAATCGGCAGGAAAATCAACGGGCGTGAGGCCATAGTGGTTGTATTCTGGATGGTTGTGAAAGTTACCCATCAAGAACAGATTTGGATAAGTATTGTTGCGTAGCGCCTGTATACCGCGGTTGAACGGTAATTGTTCGACCGGTGCCGGTTTGATTTCAAAGTCACCATACTGGTGTTGGGTTTTGCTCAGCCCTAGATTCAAAATAGCGATGGGAAGATCCATGCGGCGATCAGTTGCTAAGTCGAGTGGCGTATAGAAAATCACCAATTTTGCGTGCGCCCAATTGGCTTGGCAGAGTAAATAAATCGCTAAAAAAGCATAACTAACTCGTTTCATGCGTTAGCTCTCGCGTGTTGTCTTGCCTAAGTGTAGGTGGCTTTATGACGCTCGCCTAAAACCAGGCACGTACAGCATCGGGCAAGGCGACAGATTTGCCGGTCGCTTTTTCTACCCACACTATTTTGGAATAGCCCTCGCTACAGGGATTCTCGCGGTCAGCGCTGGTGTACACCTTGTAATGGGCCATAAAACTGGAGCGGCCGGGTTCAGAAATGAACACGTCAATACGCAAATTATCGGGGTGAAACACTGGCCGGAAAAAGGTACAACCGATGGTGACCACCACGGGATAACTATCGCCACCAATAGGAATGCCTTTTTGCAGCATCCATTGAAAGCGCGTCTCTTCAAAATAGCGAAAATAAACGGTGTTATTTACATGCCCAAAAGCATCCATATCGCCCCAGCGAACGGGGATTTCACAGCTAAAGAAGGGTTGGTTTTCCATTGGGACTCCGTTTAAGCGGCGGTTGGTCAAAACTGAGGAAGAGTATGCGCGGGCAGCCGGTGGTAGCAGCTTGTGGGCACCAGTAGGAGATGGTCATTAGTGCTTCGCAGCTCAGCTCTACGACATCGGGGTCTTTGGTTTTAGCGACATCGCAGCTTTTGCCGATGGCGCGGTCGAGCGATTCGCCTTGAAACAGGCCTTTGCGGCTGACCTCTTTGAGGATGCTATAAGATTTGGCTGGCGTTAACCCCCACGGGCGCATTTTGACTTCGCGACCATACAGATCCACCACTATTTCCAGCTGCGGTGGCGAACAGTCCCACTCACCTTGGATGAGATCGCACTCATCCACATAGCGCGCGGGTTTGCTCAGGAACTGGTCGTGTGCTTCACACTCCACATAAGCGGAGGTGCGCGCATCGAGGGGGCCGCTGGTATCAGTAGCCGCTGATGCTTGAAAGGCAAAGGCTTTGATTTTGCTGGCGTTGACATTGTATGCCGACTTACAGACGCGGTACTCCAAATAGTTGTAATCGCGTTTGGATAGGTTAAACGGCGTGCCGCCGGGTGTGGCGGCTTGGAGGTGGCCTGCCAGTAGCAAGAACAGGCCTAGAATGGACACTCGCTGGATACTTGCTAGGTATTTCATCCCCTACTCCTTACTTTCGTTATCGCTTCTCAGTAAAGCTCACTACCATGCTGCCAAAGTCACCATAATCTAACGTGATGTCCGTATTCATAGGTACCTCTAGCACACCCGCAAAAGAGCCGGTAATAATAGCTTGACCTGCCACTATACCCTGCCCCTGGTGGCGTAAAAACTCTACCAGCCAGTAAAGCGGTGCCCTTGGGTTGCCGTTGGGATGTTTGGCATTGTGCGTACTAGCTACGCCATTTTGACGAACATTTAACGTAAATTCGGCGGAGTTGTACGCTTTTTCGCTATCTACTTGGGGGCCAATAAACAGCCCTTGATTGACTAACCCATCGGCCAGCATTTCGGGGAAGGTGCATTCGCTCGGCTCAGTGTAGCGGCAATTAATCAGTTCAAGTGCCAAATGGGTACGGCTGATAGCAGCGTCCACCTCAGCGGAAGTATAGGGTTCGGTGCGAGCGGGTAAATTCTTGCCAAAGAAAAAGGCCAACTCCGGTTCAATGCGCGCTATCTGGCTATCGCTGGGCTTGGGCCAGAGCGCGACGGGCGGTACAGAATCGATAGTGCGCGTATAAATGGGGCCAAGGATTACTTTGTCTGCGGAGGGTAGCAAACATTTCCAACCGCCGATACTGTCGTCCATCAGGTCGCACCACCGCTCACTCACGGCGGCTTGAATGGCTAAGGCTTCATCTAGGTTGGTAGGGCGACAGCCTTCGGGTAATCGTGCGCCTTGGCGACCGGTTTGGCGGCGTTCAACTAAAATCGCTGCCGCTTGTTGGGCTTTATTCATTATTGGGTTTCATCCAAAAAACAAAACCCCTGCGTAAGGGGTTTTGGGGTGTTACAAAGCGTGAGGTGTCGCAACCTTTAGTGTTTGGGTTGCAGTTCTGCCGCAATATGTTTTAAATCGTCGCTGGATTCAAGAATATTCTGCACCGTTTGCTGGGCTTTCTCGGCATCTAAATGCAAATCATCAAACACAGATTGGGGAATTTCCAGTTTGGGGCCGGTGCCAATGTTGTGTTGATGTAGCAAGCGTTGAGCCACAAAAATGAGTTTGGCGTACTGGCCGTTTGCGCCTTGGTAGTTGGGGTTGTTTTGATGGCGCAGACCGACCACGACTTCCTCCGGCATAGACCAGAGCGACATAAGGGTACTCGCCAGTTGTTCACGGGTAACGCCGATCAAATGGCGCTCAATTGCTTGATGGGTAACATGAGGATTAGCATCGGCCATCTGACAATAGGAGTGAAAGTAAGGTGGAAACACTTCAGCCATAATCAAATAGCCAAAGTTATGTAACAGGCCACACAGATAGGCCATACCGAAACTGGGGCGATGATCGCGCGGAATAGCAGTGACCAATCCCTCAATTGTTGCCGCCATAAATACCGCTTGTTGCCAGTAAGGCAAGGTGCCATGCGGGCCTTCTTTGGGGATGGTCATGGTTTTGCCGAGCGACAAACCCAAGGCTAAATTGAGCACCATATCAAAACCCAATACGCGCACTATGGCATCGTGGATGGATTTAATTTTTCCTGGTGCTGAATAATAAGGTGATGCGGCCCAGCTCACCACTTGTGCAGCCAAACTAGGATCGGTTTCGACAATTTGCGCTAAATCACTGATATCCGCATTGGGGTTTACGCGCAGTTTGATGATGCGCTGAGCAGTATCCGACAAGGGTGGCAATTCCAGTGTTTCTTCTAGGCGCTGCTTAATACGCAATTGGGTGAAGTTGCGCACAGCCCCAAGAATTTGCTCATTGTCGCTTGTGTTTAGGTCTTCCTCTTCAAGCGGTGCGAGGGGTACAGAAATGTCGCACAGGGTGGCACCTTCTAAGATTTGTTCAAACTCACTGCGGTCAATGCGCACTAATTGTTCTTCGCTGCCTGAATCCAGCAAAAGCTCTTTGCGGTCGAGTAGGCTTTTATCGACCAAGGTTTGCAGTCCGGCCAGTTTAGGTAATGCGGGAATGGAGTCGAGATGGTGGCTGTTACAAAATTTGCGGATATCTTCAAGGCTAGTCGCCTGCAATTCACGCCCCAGCTGGCGGTTTACGGCTTTAAGGTCAAGCAGGCGATCAGCGGAGATAATGACCTGCACTCTGCCTTGCTCATCTTGCAAAATTAGTGATTTAGCGGCGCTCATATTGCGTAAATGTTGGTCATGCCACACCAAACGTTGATCCTCTTCGCTAAAAGGCGTGGTCGCTATGTCATAAGCGATATTGCGATTTTGCAAAAGGGTTTTAACGCTAGCGGGTACTGGCACGGCCTGCTCCTTTGGTTGATGTCGGCGAGTTACACTTTTTAAGTGGTTTTCATAAGAGCATAGTCGAAGATTTTAAACTTGCAGGTAAACATGGCTCTTTCCGAGCCAGCGTGCAATGATTTCTTGGCAAACTGTGAAATGGTGCGCCATTAAATAGTCGGCACCTTGTTTTACACTGGGTAGTAAATGAGCATCGCGCTGTAAATCGGCGATTTTAAATTGTATTTCCCCTGTCTGACGGGTGCCTAGCACTTCGCCCGGTCCGCGCAATTGCAAATCTTGCTCGGCAATATAAAAGCCGTCACTGCTTTCGCGCATCACCCGCAAGCGCTCTTTGCTGTGCTGGGAAAGTGGCGATCCATACAGCAGCACGCAATGGCTTGCAGTAGCGCCGCGTCCGATACGTCCGCGCAATTGGTGTAACTGTGCTAAACCCAGTCGCTCAGGGTTTTCAATGATCATGAGGCTGGCATTGGGCACGTCCACGCCCACTTCGATAACCGTCGTGGCTACCAGTAAATCCAGCGCATTGGCTTTAAATGCCTGCATGATTGCGTCTTTTTCTACAGATTTTAACCGTCCATGAATTAGACCTATGCGCAGCTCCGGTAGCGATTCGGCCAGCAGCAGCGCGGTTGCTTGCGCCGCTTGTGCCTCTAAGGCTTCCGATTCTTCGATCAGCGTGCACACCCAATAGGCTTGACGGCCTTGGGCACAGCCGGCACGAACACGCTCGATAATTTCTTCGCGGCGGTTATCGCTAATCACCACAGTGGTAATGGGGGTGCGGCCGGGGGGAAGTTCGTCGATGATGGAACAATCCAAGTCGGCGTAGGCACTCATGGCCAAGGTACGTGGAATAGGCGTGGCGGTCATAATAAGCTGATGAGGTCGAAGCTGGCCTGATGTGCCCTTGTTACGTAACGATAGCCGCTGATGCACGCCAAATCGATGCTGTTCATCAATTACAATCAGTCCCAAATCGGCAAACTCTACCGCTTCTTGAAATAGCGCATGGGTTCCTATCACCACTTGCGCCGTGCCATTGGCAATGGCAGCGAGTTGGGTGCGGCGCTCGCCCACTTTGAGTTTACCGGTGAGCCAGCCCACGCGAATACCCAGTGGCTCCAGCCAGCGGCTAAAGTTAAGACGATGCTGCTCCGCCAGAATTTCCGTGGGTGCCATAATCGCCGCTTGTTTGCCGCAGGATATAGCCGCCAGTGCGCTCAGTGCTGCGACCACCGTTTTGCCCGAGCCCACATCACCCTGTATCAAGCGCAGCATGGGGATGGGTTTGGCAAGGTCTTCGGCAATTTCACCGAGTACCCGGGTTTGGGCGCGGGTGAGTTGGAAGGGTAATTGGGCGAGAAAATTCCGTTTGAGTTCGGGCGTCAAGCGCAATTGGCTTGCGCCATCTGACTGGGTTTGGCGGCGCAACAATAACAAGCTGAGGTGGTGAGCGAGCAATTCTTCAAACGCCAAACGCTGCTGAAATGGATGTTCGCCTTCCATCAATAAATGTACATTGGCATTCACCGGCGGTTGGTGCAGGTACTGCAGCGCCTCTGACAGTGAGCGTTGGTTGAGTTGCTGACGCACTGCTTCCGGCAGTAACTCTCTCAGTTTGTGTGTGTTCAGCCATGTTAAAGCTTGGGCGGCAAGGCTGCGTAGGCGCGGTTGGGTTAGGCCTTCAGTGGCAGGGTAAATTGGCGTGAGATGTTGTTCCAATGGTAGGGGTGCGGCCTCGTTAAGCAAATCATATTCTGGATGATAAAACTCCAATCCAGCCGCACCACGGCGAGTCTCGCCAAATACCCGCAGTTGCGTTCCTTGAGTGAGTTTTTGTTTCTGTGCAGCGTTGAAGTGATAAAAACGCAGGGTAATATTGCCCGTGCTGTCTTGCATGCGCACCACCAAACTGCGGCGTTTGCCAAAGACAATATCGCAAGCGCGCACCTCACCTTCAATCACAGCATTTACATTGGGCTGCAACGCCCCAATTGGCGTGATGCGAGTGCGATCCATATAGCGCAGCGGCAAATGAAACAGAATATCTTGCAGCGTTAACAGGCCAATTTTTGCCAATTTCTGCGCAAGGCTCGCCCCCACACCTTTTAGTGCAGTTACGGGAATTTGGTCCAAGGTTTGAGGTAAATTCATGAGCGCGGGCGATGAAAAAATGAAAGCGTGGAGGATAGCATTTTGTTGCAGGTGTTTGTGGGTGAGCTGCTGTGCAGCTAGCGGAGCTCTCGGCAAACTGTTTGCCTAAGAGCCCAAACACTTGCGATATCCACCGCACAATTTGCAACTCACAACAGCCTCAAAATTATTTATTGTCGCTCGCACAGCGAGGCTGACCATAACAATTATTAGGAACTATTTTGTTCGCAGCAATAACAAGCTAGGCAGTTTGTTTTGATTTGCCCTTATAGACAGAGACCAGCAGCAATCCTGCAAACAATATTAAATCTATGCTCCCTCCACCGCTATAGCCTGCGGGTTTTTCAATTTTTATATCGGTGGGATTTTGTTTTGCCTTTTCGCGAAATGCAGCGAGTTGCTCATCAAGGTTTTCAATCATCTTTACGGTTGCCAGATCAAATCCTTTAACACTGTCTGAACGCAGCTCTTCGCTGAGATTGATAGGCGTAGCTCTACCTTTTACCAAGCTGGTGCCAGGTGCGCGGAACAACATTTTTTTGCTACTGATATCGTAGACTGCCGTATCCATTAAGGTGTTGGTATCATTTTTTTCACCCGAGACTACATAGGCACCAATTAAAGTCCAATAGCTCACAGAGAGAAAACTGCTATCGGTAAATTGCACTTGGTCGAATGAAACCAAAGCAATTACATCAACCCCGTACATAGTTTTTATTTGCTCCAAATTAGCAAAGCTGCCACCCGGGGTTAAATAATTGCTGGGGATTTCTTGAATCTCACCAATGAAGGTATATTTTTTAAAATGCTCAGACATGGTTTTGAGAATTTGCATTTTTTTGGTTTCGGTCAAACCGCTAGAGAATGCAGTTGTGCCAGCCCAAAAATTACTGCCGCTGCCGCGCGTGCCCTGATCAGGTACAAACGCGATACCAAGTTTGATGGGTAACTTTAAATAGGGAATGGAAGGCTCAACCGTTTTAGCGGATTCCTTGGGGTAAAGATAATCAACAACACTGCTTTTTTTACCTTGCTGTTGACTAGAGCAAGCGGTTAACACTAAAAGCATAACAGCAGCAAAGCAATAGTATATTTTGGAAGTAGTTTTCATTTTAAAACCTCTTGATGTTTATCCGTAATGGCAATTTTAATTAGGCAATTAACTAGAA
>Ga0209067_10001740_pt1 | contig 13216 bp, 11 predicted proteins | sample ColStrG_CSR_2013_FD_187199 | JGI IMG/M metagenome (GOLD analysis project Ga0209067, IMG submission 187199) | Freshwater sediment microbial communities in response to fracking from Pennsylvania, USA - Cold Stream Run_MetaG_CSR_2013 (SPAdes)... | ecosystem: Environmental > Aquatic > Freshwater >... | reverse complement strand
CGGCAACTGGAGCTTGGACCGCCTGGTGGTACCCGTGCTGCCCGCGCCCGACGTGCAGGAAAAGCTGGACGCGCTCTACAACAAGTTGTTATCGCGCACTTACGTGGATAACCAGGGCAGCAGGATCATGTTTGTCATTGCCTACGGCGCCGATCAGGCCGACCGGATGACGCTGGCGCATCTGCCGGAGGCCTGCTACTCATCACAGGGGTTTGAGGTGCAGCCGGCTGTGGCTGTGACAGTGCCGGTGGACAGGCAGCCATTTTCTCTTGTGCGGCTGCAAACGCGTAAGGGTTTGCGGGTAGAGCCCGTCACATACTGGACGACGGTGGGTGACGAAGTACTTGTCAATGAAGTGGCACGGCGCTGGGTGCGGGCGAAGTACTCGCTGAAGGGCATCATCCCGGACGGCATGCTGGTGCGCGTTTCGTCCATCGATAACAACGAAGCCCGGGCTTTTGAACTTCAAGCATTGTTCGTCAGCGACCTCTACAAGGGTATTGCCGCACCCACACGTGCGCGCCTTTTCGGATCCGCTGCCTGATCGCGTCCTTATACCGGTACCTGCGTCGGGGCAGTTTGCAGCAAACCTAATGCCATCGATGCAAGTAACTGGAATGCCCAAATGACGATGGCCAAAATGGAGACGCTGCCGGGTAAGCCAGCCGCAACAGGACCAAAGCCCGGACGATTAGCCAGCGTTCGTTTCGACGCGGCGGGCCTACGGGCACGGGTCCTGGCAAGCATGGGTGCATTGCTTGTTGGGCAGGGGGTAACGGCAGGCATACAACTGTTGTCCCTGCCGTTGTTTTTGCATTTCTGGGATGCTGCCCAATACGGTAAGTGGATCATGCTAACCGCCGTTCCGGCATATTTCTCGATGAGCGATGCCGGCATGCTTCCAGTGGCAGCTAATCGCATTTCAATGCTACGAGCCGGAAGCGATCCAACTGCAGCAAATGTGGTCTTTCAAAGCGCACTTGCTCTGGTACTGACGGCGATTGTGGTCATCGGCGGCGGGTCTGCACTTTTTTTGGCGTTGCTCGATTCGTCCGTGCTGGACAGTGACAGCAGGATCGCGCTTTGGCTGCTGATAGTAGCCACCCTTCTCAGCCTGTTTGGTGGCCTTTACGAGGCCGGTTTTCGCGCCTTTGGCAGCTTTGCGCAGAGCGTTCTCTATTCCAACGCCGCTCGGGCGCTGGAATTCTGCACGATGGGTTTGGGGCTGGCGATTGGCGGCACCTTTACGGATGCCGCACTGGGACTGCTGGCAGGCCGTGCGGTGGGCTCCCTTGTGATTGGCGCGCATTGCCGGAACGCCTTTCCCGATCTGCGCTGGAGCTTGGAACACGCCAGTCTCGCCGAATTGCGTAACCTGCTTCGCCCGGCCCTCACATTCATGGCATTTCCATTGGGCAACGCCCTCAGCATCCAGGCCATAACACTGGTTGTGGGATCCTTGTTTGGCACCGTTCTTGTGGCTACCTTCAACACCTATAGGACGCTTTCGCGGCTTGTGCTTCAATTAGTTTCCACCTTGGGCAACGCACTCTGGGCAGAGTTTTCGAGGCTTTACGGCGCCGGAAACCAACCAACCCTGCTGAACGTCTACCGGCGGGGGCTGGTTCTGGGCGGCGTCATCAGCCTGACCTGCTCCTTGGCGATGGTTCCCCTTGCGCCGCTCCTGCTGAAATGGTGGACACACGGAAAGATTGGTTTCGACGCACAGGTGTTTGTGCTGTTTGCACTCGTGACTCTTATCGGGGGATTGTCCACCGTGCCGCGGGTGCTTCTGCTGTCGACTAACACCCACAGTCGCTTGGGCATCTTCTACCTTGGGCTGTCCAGCGCAAGCGTATTAGTCACCTACGCAACGGGCAAGGTACTAGGGCCATCCGGTGCAGTACTTGCATCGGCTGCCCTGGAAGCGGCCATGTTGTTTCTGACAGTAAGCCTGGCCAAACGCATGCTGTCTGACATGTCGGTTAACAATCGGGACAGTAACTGAAATGGGTCCCAATTTAATTACTGCATCCAGCGTGCAAGCGCGAGCTTTGCCCACCGTTACAGAGAAAATGAATATCCAGGTAGCACTGTCTACTGCGGGGACCTTTCATTCGTTCGACATGGCACGCCAGTTGCAAAAGGCCGGAATGCTGGCCAGAATCCACACAGGCTATCCCCGCTTCAAGCTGCGTGCAACCGATCTTCCGCCATCTAAGATTCGCACCTTTCCGTGGCTAAAAGGTCCCTACATGGCCGGCTGGATACCTGCTTGGTTGCGACGAGACTGGGAATACTGGGACCGAATCACGTTCGACAGCTACGTTGCGTCGACGCTGCCGGAATGCCACGTCTTTTGCGGCCTTTCCGGTTCAGGGCTGCGGACCGGACGCGTCGCACAGGCACGTGGAGCACTGTACGTCTGCGATCGCGGTTCCTCACACATCCGCTACCAAGACCGGATACTTAGGGAAGAACATTCGCGGTGGGGCATACCCTTTCGCGGCGTGGATCCTCGCATCATTGACCGGGAAGAAGCCGAATACGAACAGGCCGACGCGATACTGGTGCCGTCGACATTCGTCCGGCAAAGCTTCGTGGCGATGGGTGTTGCAGAAAGCAAGCTTCGGCTTGCGCCCTACGGGGTGGACTTGACGCGCTTTGGCCCAGTAGCAAGTCCCACACGCGGCAACTTCGACATAATCTTTGTAGGCGGACTTTCCGTGCGCAAGGGAGCGCATTACTTGCTCGGTGCATACAAGGCATTGCAGCATCCCCGCAAGACCCTGACGATAGCCGGCACGCTTGGTGCGGAAATTGCTCCAATCCTCGAACGTTTCTGCCGGAGTAATGACGGCGTGCGTGTTTTGGGCCACGTGCCGCAGTCGCAACTTAAGGACCTGATGAGCCGGTCGCATGTGCTGGTGCTGCCCAGCGTGGAAGAAGGCTTGGCATTGGTTCAAGCGCAGGCAATGGCATGCGGATGTCCGGTGGTGGCAACGCGCAACACCGGCGCGCAAGATCTTTACGACGACGGCGTTGAGGGTTACATCGTTGCGCCCTTCGAGCAGGACGCATTGACGATGGCGGTGCAGCGACTTGCGGACCGGCCGGTTCTTAGAGATCAATTTTCACGCGCGTGCCGGCAGCGCGTTGTGCGCGTTGGCGGCTGGGATGGCTATGGCCGTACCGTGGTAAACGTATTTGCAGGACTCGCCGGAACGGGCCACGCGGACGGGAGCCTCGAAGTGGTGTCCGCATGACTCAGTTGCATCTCCAGTCCGACGTCAACATTCGCATATCGCTTGGCGGGCCCGGCGCCGTCTATGGGCTGGGAGCCTTCTGCCTGATGCTTGCCATGGTGCAGGTAATCATGGGATCGGATGCGGCGCCCGCACTGATGCTTTCCGGCGCGACATTCTTCGGGTTGTTGGCCGTGCATGCGGCCGGCCCTCTGACGGGCATCGGCATCCTCAATTTTGTCCTCGTTACCCGCATGCTGTTGGGCGCATATGTCGCCAAAAACGTCTTGTTGTTCCAGCCTGTTACGGAGAATCTGCTCTCACCGGATTCCACGGCCGATGTCATGTTTTTGGGCTTTTTTGCAGTTTGGCTCGCAACCGTCCTCACACATCGCCTGGTTCCACCGATTCCCTGGTTCACGCGCCATGAGGATCTTAAACACCTGCGCTCGATTCTTATCCTGATGCTTGTTGCCACAGTCGTTTCGAGCGTTGCGGTGCGATTCAATGCAACCGACGGAGAGGCGCTCACAGGCGGTGCATGGGGATTCGCAAAGGCGCTCAATTCCGTGCGCAATCTTTCCTTACCCATACTGATGGTCTACTTGTGGCGTAAGAATGCTGACCGATGGCTCCTGCACCCGGCAACCATAGCCTTGACGACGCTCCTATTCGTCATCGGCATACTTAGCAACAGCAAGCAGGCCATGGCCGAACCACTGGTCTTTTTCATCATGATGACTCTTGCCCGATATGGCTGGCGACATCCTGTCGGCTGGGTGGTCGTGCCGATCGGAATCGTCATGTTCCAATTTTTTATCTATCCGATATCGCAATACGCGCGCAACCAGGGCGGCGTAAACAAGGATCCAGTCGAGGCTGCAATCGCGACTGGCGATATCGTGAAGTCGTACCTCACGGAGCCTTCGTTCCGCGAATTTGTGCGCAAAAACGCCACATCTGGCGGGCATTGGGATGACGGCACCGCGTATCTGCCAGAAAACTTGGTTGCGATGGGGCGAGTGGCTCTGGTGGGGGAAGCCGACCGCCTTATCAGTGCATCCAATGTCTACCAGTACACAGAGTGGGAAACAATCACAAACTCACTATTGATCGCGATACCGCATTTCCTACTGCCAAGCAAGCCACAGTCCGGATCGGGTAATTACCTGGCGCGCTATTCGGGTGACCTGCCTCCCACAGACGAATCCACCCAGGTCTCCTACGGATTCATGGCTAATGCCTACAATGCATTTGGGATAGGGTGGGTTTTCCCTTTATCTCTCATAACTGCGCTCGTCGTTCTGATCCCTTTGTCGCTGATCTCTTCGGGCCCTGCGTACCTCAGCCCCTGGTCAATGTTCGCCATCGTCTCCATACATCAGACCTACATCGAATCGTCTTTTTCGGGACTTTTCGGCGCGTTTAATGTCCTTATCCTGGCAAGCATTCTGTACATCACAACGCGGGGTGTCGATTGGGTAATGAAGACCCGTGCCGCCCGCGCAGGGCAAGCGTCGCTCAGGCAAACTGCTCCGCGTCATCGCGGTGCGCATTAGGTTATGTGCGTTGCATACAGAGCGGTCCATTCACATAGACACCTACTCATGCCGTCAACCATTGATCCAACAGTAAAAGCGCAGATACTTCCTGTGAAACGTACCGGGCCCTTCGGTACCGGCGCAAGCTTCACGCTCGCAAACCGAGTTGTGCGTATCCTTTGGGCCGTTGTCTGGCTAACGTGCGCACGTTGGACGCCGGGATTCCTTAATCCGTGGCGGTTATTTCTGCTGACCTGCTTTGGCGCGAGAGTCTCCTCTCATTCCGCCATTGCCTCCTCGGCACGCATCTGGTTGCCCTCTAACCTTCAGATCGGTGCCCGATCGACTCTTGGTCCAGGGGTCGACTGCTACAACATGGCACTAATAACAATAGGCGAGAGAACGGTCGTCTCACAACGAGCATTCCTATGTGCCGGAACTCACGACATCCGCGACGCTGATTTCCAATTGGTCGCGAAACCGATCACCATTGGCAATGACGTCTGGATAGCTGCCGAGGCCTTTGTAGCGCCCGGTGTGAACGTTGGCGACGGAACTGTACTGGGCGCGCGCGCATGCGCATTCGGAAATCTGTCGGATTGGACCGTTTTCCGCGGAAACCCCGCCGTCGCATGCAAGGTTCGCGTCTGGAGCACGCCGCGCCACATCGCCCCGGATTGCGACTGATGCGAATCACCTGTGTGCTGGGGCCATACCTACCCGTACCTGCGGTCCTTGGCGGCGCCGTGGAGCGCGTGTGGCAGAACCTGACAGGCCAATTCGCGAAAAAGGGTCACGACGTTACATTGATATCGCGGCGATACGCTGACTTTCCTATTGCTGAAACCATTGAAAGCGTCCGGTACTTGCGTGTGCCGTCTAGAAATGTCCCGCGCTCACGCGTGCTTTACCGGCTTTTCGATGCGGTTTACGCCGCGCGCGTTGCAGCGATACTGCCGCCATCGGACGTCACAATAACGAACAGTGTGGCCCTGCCCTTGGTACTGCCGGGTAAGCGTGCGGGCAAGATCTACGTTAGTGTTGCGCGGTTTCCGAAGGGGCAAATGGCGATCTACCAGCGCGCTCACCGCCTCCAGGCAGTATCTAAGGCGGTTGCCGACGCGATTTCACGGCAGACCCCTTCGGTGGTCGATCGTGTACGTGTGCTGCCCAATGCGCTTTCCACAATTTTCTCTAGTCTCGAAGATAGTGGATGCCGGACGCGCAACAACGAAATTCTTTACGTTGGGCGCATCGCCCGTGAAAAAGGGCTTGAGTTGCTGATTCGGGCGTTTTTGGCTCTACCCAACCCGAACTCATGGACGCTCACGCTGCTTGGGCCTGTCGACTCGTACGCCGGCGGTGATGGCCCGGAATATCTCGATGAATTGAAGCAACTGGCGAGTTCGCGTCCCGGTCGGATTCGTTTTGAAGAAGCCATTTTCCATGAAGAACTGCTTGCCGCGCGGATGCAGCAAGCCGCGATATTCGCCTATCCGTCGGTCGCGGAACTCGGCGAATCCTTCGGCATGGCACCCCTCGAAGCGATGGCCTGCGGTTGCGCCGTCGTGGTTTCCGGGCTCGATTGCTTCCGAGATTTCATCGAAGATGGGGTCAATGGCCTCGTCTTTGATCACCACGACCCAAGTGGCCGGCCATTAACCATGCTGCTTCAGGCCCTGGTCGATCAACCTCATCAACGACGTCAGCTTGCCTCCGAGGCATTCAGAACAGCTCAAAAATTCTCGGCCGACAAAGTTGCGGACCTGTTCATCTCAGACTTCTCCGAGCTTGCCGGAATCGCAAGCTAAATTGACTTTCGGACTTTCAACCAAAGGCTCATTCTTACAGAATTGCCATGAAATTAACGAATACACAGCGGGTAAAGAAAGTTGTCGGCAACCTGGTCGCCAATCCGGACCTGATTTTTCCGTACTTTCAGGCCAGCATCTTCAGCAAGAAACTCCCCATCGATCTCGAAATGCCATGGTGGAGCTTCCGAGCCATAGAACGTGCCGACGCCCTTATGGCAGGCAAGCATGTCTTCGAGTATGGAACCGGCGGAAGCACGCTTCGATTCGCAAAAATGGCGAAACGCATCGTCAGCGTTGAGGATCACCCCGGTTGGGCCGAGGTTGTAAAGAAGCGCCTTGCCCTGGAAGCTATTTCAAATGTCGAGATCCGGCTACGCCCGTTTGATTTCAAGAGTCCAAGGGGCTTTGAGGGCAGCGAGTACATCGCTGCCGTTGATGACGAAGCATGGGACATTGTGATCATCGACGGCCAGGACTGGACGTTCAAGGAACGCATCGCATGCTTTCGGCGGGTCGAACCGAAGATGAAACCGGATTCCGTCATCATCGTCGATGACTTCTGGAGGTACGAAGAATTGCTTCAATCAAACAGGGCAAGCCGAGTTGAGATCCACGAATCGGTAGGCCCTGCGCGTCTTGGTGTGACAAGCACGGCATTCTTTTTTTACACTGCAGTACAAAAATAGGCCGGTAAGTTGCTGCAAATTAGTTGCCAATCTCCGCAAAGGCTAGCGCTTGTACCTCTCGAAATCACATCAATAAATTAATTTCATTACTAAAGCAAGGCGCGCCTTTCCAAATTTGATGGCGGATCGCGGTAATGCCCAAAACAAATTATGAGCCTGATGCGCTTTGACGTTAAGATCGACAACGCAAATGAAAGACGAGAATAGCGAAAGTACGCTCGTCCCGTGAGAGTTCCAAGATGTGTAAGCCGAACAGCAGTGGGTACTATCGCTGAAACTGCCTTACGAGAAAAATTTGCTTGATTGCATGCGGACGTGAACCTTCATAAACGGGCGTTCAAAAAGTCGGTAGCTGATTGGCGCAAGAAGGAGCCCAAAACAGAAGGTCAGAATTACTTTTGCGGTGGTTGGTACGGGAAATTCGAGGACTACCCAAAGAGCGACCGGATGAAACAAGTAAAGGGAATATGAACTTCTTCCGAGCCACTGAAATGGCTCAGACACAAGTATTCCTCCTTTCCCCGCGACCATAAAATATAAGCCAAGAGCGACCAAGAAGGGAAGGACGAAACGCTCCAATTGAAGCGAAATCCCGCTAGGAAATAGACAGATAGCCAGCGAACTTCCCCATATCAGGATATTTAACGTGGCATATGAATACCGTGCAGATGCGTTCAACTGACCTTTGACAACTTGCGCCACGATCGCACCCAGGCACCACGCCCAAAAAGTGGCAAGAAACGTGTGTTGGAGCATTACTCTTTCATCGCCTGGCGCCAATATTGTTACGGACGCTAGAAAGGTAGCCGCACTCAAAATTGTCGCAAAGACCGTAGATATGATTACGCCTCGCAATTCGATGAAATTCTTCCAGAAAAGACCGTAAAGTATATAGAACTGAACTTCAAGGACGACAGACCAAAGAACATTGTTTACCCCTACGCGGAACGATGGGAAAAAGCTGCTCAGCAAGAAGAAATGCATCGCTATTGCTTGGGGTAGTGATTGCGGAAGCAGATTCGACGTCCGCAACTGCCCAAGAGCGAGACACAATATTAGACAGGCACTAAAGGCGGGATAAATCCGCAAAAATCTCCTACAGAAATATTCTCGCTGGCTAAAGTTACCATTGCGCTCCTTTTGCAGAAGGCTTGCCCAATGGATGCAGAAGCCACTAAGTGCAAAAAATACCGCAACACCCCACGCGCCGAGGTGGCGGAACAGCGAGCTCAATGCATCAGTACTACTTGAATCGTAGTACTGCTGAAAAATATGGTGAGTAAAGACACTCATGGCCGCAACAGCTCGTAGCCCGTCAAGTTGGGCGAAATTTGTTCTCAAAGACATGACTGTGCTTCCACAATTTCTACAGAAAACTCAATTTCATGATCGAATCACCCACGTTTGGCGTATCCGACACACCGGTAGGCTTTTGAATTGAAGAGAGCGCCTCGAATAGCTTGGCGTTGAAGATTCGTAATATGGAATGCCACGACCAATCGAATTCGAATATCCCCAGGACATGAGCAAAAGCAACCATGCCGACGTGCATTGGGGCTCCAGGCAAAAGGTCGGACGGTTGACGCAAAGTCGCCTCGTAATGCAAGGCGTGGACACCCCCAATGAGAATTTTTCTACTTTTTAATCCCGACGATTAGAGAGTCTCTAAACAAAAGATTTTAGGGATAACTGTATTTGATTTTTGATGTCAACTGATCAGAGATCAGGTGCAGGAAACAATTTCCGGAACTTTGACCGTAGATGTTGGATAGCACTCTGACCAGTACGGCCGGTGAATTCTTAATAGAAGAACCCTTTGCATGCCGCAAGAAGCCCATCCGCTAATTCCAACATCACTCGTGTCGCTCGAATTGCCAAAACATAGCCATCCTCTGCTCGCATTCGACGCCATTCGTGGCATCGCGGCGCTGGCGGTTTCCGCAAGCCATCTGCGTGCATTTCTCTTTGTTGATTTCACAAGAATTCCAGAACCAACTGCCGCAGACCGCATCTTCTACTTCGCGACGGGCCTAGGTCACCAAGCCGTAATGGTCTTCTTCGTTATGAGCGGTTGGCTTGTAGGAGGGTCCGTTTCAAATCAACTTAAGTCAAACCAATTTCAATGGGGCGATTACGCTGTTGCTCGGCTAGCTCGTTTGTGGACCGTTCTTCTTCCGGCTTTACTATGGACAGCATTGTTAGATTACCTCGGCATCAGCCTTTCTTCTGCTTTCGGATATGACGGGAGTCAACTGGCAGTCATACATAGCGGGCCCGGCGGCGACTCCCCTATGGCATTTAACGTGCCGACTTTTCTCGGAAATCTCTTTTTCTTGCAAACAACCTTTTTCCCTGTATTTGGATCCAATGGACCGCTATGGAGTTTGGCCAGCGAATTTTGGTATTATTTTCTCTTCCCCGCTTTTTTGATCTCATGGCGCCACCGCCAATTACTGACTAATAATGCGTTGCCTGCGGCAGCCTTAATTGTGCTTATTCTTTTACCAAACGCCATCCAAATTGGTTTTGCCATTTGGCTAATCGGTTGGATCGGCTACGAAATATCAACGAAAATATCAACGGCACAAAATGTTCTTGTGATTACCGCATCCGCAATTGCCCTCGCATATGCGTTGCTGCAAAGCAAAATGCGTGCGTCGCCTGAATGGGATTTTGTCATTGCGGCTTTTACGACGTGCGCACTGTATGGGTTCTCCTTCACACCGAACACGCGATTTCAGAATGGAATATTTGCTTCGGTAGCTAAAGGCGTCGCAAATATCTCCTATTCTCTTTACCTATTTCACTTTCCGCTCCTAGCATTTATTTTCTTTTCTTCCGGTTTGCATCAAAGCTTGCCTTCAACGATCACCTATATTAAATTTTTAGCCCTCTTCGCCATGCTGATCTTCACATCTATTATCGCGTGGTATTTGTTTGAGAGAAACACTGGGAGGATGAGACAATTGATGAAGAATCTAATAGTGAAGATCAGGATCATGTCTCTCAGTTAATATTATCTTTCATAAATTAAATGGAGCTGCTGAACAAAATACTTTCAACACGAAAGGGGGCCGACAACTTTAGCTATCATCGACTCGTTCCCTACGCAATTTTTTCGAACCCGTTCCATCCCTCGCTCGCGAATACGAGTTCGCAAGGCATCATCGGAAACTAGTCTGCTAGCCGCCAAGTAGCACTCTTCGAAATTGGACCAGAATAGCGCTTCGCTGCCTTCGTTATAAAGTCCTGTGTGCTCAGGCGTTCGCTGGGCACAAAGAACTCCGCCCGCATAGGGGATTTCCATAGACCGAGTCGTATGTTCGTCTCGGTTGCGTGCAGCTAAGAGTCCAAGACATGCTTTAGCTCCTCGGATCGCGTCGACATATTCAGATCCGGTCAGGTTTCCACCACGGTGGAATGGTTCAAGCTTCTTCCAAACAGGTGATCTTTCCCAATGATCACCCCAAATCGCGAGCTTTAGCCCGCGATCGATCAAGTTTGCCAAGAAGTAGTCGCGATTTTCCCCCTTGTAATTAGCACCGATGAAACAGACATCCGATCTAAATCTTTCGCCAATTGGCGCATGCCCAGCTGGCGCCGCGTGAGCCACCTCGTCATAGGTCCTGTAGACCCGTACGACATCCTGGGCGCCATAGGCCTTGAATTCATCAACATTGAACGACCGAACTACAGCACACCGATGGTACGAAGAAATTGCGCTGCGTAGGGTGTAAAAGCGACGCCAATCGCGCTGTCCGGTAGGATCGTCGTGATTGAAAAGTATCGCGCTTCCGCATCGCTCGCGGAGAAGCCGAACCGAATTGGCCCCGAGCATCTCGCCACCATCGACCCAGCAAAGGTCAAAAGTGGGGCCGACGCCTATTTCCTTCCTCAGCCAATCCAATACCGCACCCCGCAACAATGTGTAGCCAGTGTGGTAGTGGAACCGCCCCGCATTTCCCCGCAAACGAGCGGCAAACGCGCGCAACGGGTCCAATTGCATGACCTCGTAGCCCAATCGGAGAAACGCCTTGGCGCGATGACTTGACGTTGAAGATTCGTGCCCGTCACCAATAAAGAGTACCCGCATGAAATCTGTAAATCCGCGTGTTCTTAATTCATTTGAGAAATTTGCACATGCCCGCGGCAATGCCGATGGCAGCAGCTCGCGAGCTGTAAAGCGCCATGTGCCCGTTCGCCCAATTAAAGTCACGGGAGTAGCCAGCTAGCCCCTCAATCTCAGCGGCCAAGTCACCGGCATTGCCCGTGTTTATGACGCGCACCCGATCGAGCATCGCGAATTCCAAATGGCATCCAACGGCCCTCGTAACGATGACGCCACATCCCGCGTTCAGCGCCTCGTTGACAACTAGCCCCCAGGTTTCCTCGTACGACGACGGCAGAACCGCAATATCCGCGGCAAGGTAGTAATCAGGCAGTTGGCTCTGGTTGACAAACCCAGTGAACGTTGTCGGAATTCCAAATTGCGCCTTTGCCCCCGCGGCCAGTGCCTGCAGCTGCGCCTGCAATTCCCCGGATCCCACGAATACAAGGTGCAGTCTAGGCCGCATGGTTTCCGCCAGATACGAAAGGGACGAGAAAATCAGGCTTGGCGACTTCTTGGGAATGAATTTTCCGAAAAAGCACAGCGCCACTTTGCCTTCGGCGATTCCCAAGTTTTGCCGCAAATCTGCGCGCCGTCGCGATTTCTCCGCGAGCGTTAGTTCGGCGAAGGGATTTGGCACCGAGAACCGCGCAAAGGTTATCCGATCTTTGGGCACGCCGTGGCGCAGCAAATGCCGATAGTTGAGTTCCCCAAATGCAAAGGCGTGGCGGCAGGGTGCATAAAGGGCACGATAGATCACGGCTCGCAGAGCAGACTTCACCAAGGGTCTGTTGCCGGCATAGAGTTCGTCTTGGGTTTCCTGCCGGATCAAAATCGGTATCCCCAGCAAGAGGGCGGACAGGAATGCCGTCTGGTCGAAACGGTATCGAAAGTGCGTCAGCACCACCGCGCGAGGGCGCTCCCGCTTTAACAGGGTAAAAATTCCGCGACCCGTGAGGCTGGTCGTTGTCGTGAACGGTGTCCCTTTCTCGTTGTTCAGAACCCGATTCGAATAGCCATCCATCAGAGGAACATCCCAAACCACCTCAGAACCAAAGCCCTGATCGATATTCCCGGCCCGTATCGATGCGTCACTTGCGTAGACAACTTCAAAGGCGTCGGGAAGAATCGTCTGCAACGCTTGGTAGACCGGCGCCTTGTACTGCACCGGATGGCTCTCGAAGAACAATACCTTCGCGGAATGGGATTTCGCACTCGATTTCATGGCTTGCCGCGATTACGCATTGCCCGTCGTCATCGTGCTCGACTGCGCAGGATTCGCGCGGCTCGCCTCTTTAAAGATGGCGTCCACCCGAACCGCCACGGTGGTCGGGGATATCTCGCGTATGCAGCGCTGCTGCTTCTCGACGCAAACCTCCAAACCACAGCCCCGGCAGTCGACGTTGTTGTAGAAGACGTTGCCTTCATTCCCTGCAGGAAACCAGATGCCCGGCATGTTGCGCGAGGAAAAAATGGCGACAGTGGGTATACCAACAGCGCTCGCAAGGTGCATCGGGCCACTATCGTGACCCACGTACAGATCCGCACGGGCCAATATGGCAGCACTCTGTCGCGGGGTCAGCTCGCCGCACAAATTGGCGGTGGCACCCGGCCAGTGCGCGAGTAGGGCAGCGCTACGCGCATGCTCAACCTGCGAACCTATAGCGACCAGTGCGCGGTCGCCGCCGCTTGCAGCCATTTTCCCCAAGAAATCCTGCCAGTTTGAATCGCCCCAATCTTTGACGGGAATCTTGGCGCCGATGCTCATCACAATGATCTTGCCGCGAACACCCGCCGATTGCAGCGCCTGACCTGCAAACTC
>Ga0209067_10001736_pt1 | contig 13227 bp, 14 predicted proteins | sample ColStrG_CSR_2013_FD_187199 | JGI IMG/M metagenome (GOLD analysis project Ga0209067, IMG submission 187199) | Freshwater sediment microbial communities in response to fracking from Pennsylvania, USA - Cold Stream Run_MetaG_CSR_2013 (SPAdes)... | ecosystem: Environmental > Aquatic > Freshwater >... | reverse complement strand
CCGGAATTACTATTAAATGCCTGCATTTTATAGACCACCCTTATTTTGCAATTTCCCAATTTTCCACCGGTATAATATAATAATCCCATTCCTCCATGTCCCCGAATCATACCATTCTCAATACTCATACTTCCAGGACCCACATGCTTCCAACCCTCCAGATCCTCCACCGGTATAATATAATAATCCCATTCCTCCATGTCCCCGAATCATACCATTCTCAATACTCATACTTCCAGGACCCACATGCTTCCAACCCTCCAGATCCTTTCCATTAAACAAGGATTTCCAGGGCTTTGAGCTAGAATCGGTATGTATATTTATAAAAACTTCTTTGTCAACCTTATTTTCTGATTTTGGAGAAGCCAATAGGGATAAACTACACAGTGTAGGGATGAGGGCGAATAGGAATTTTTTCATAAAATGGGGCTTGATTCTTACCTTAGTCTAACTTAAAATTACTTAATTTTCATTGTCAAATCTTTATTTATTAATGAGTTCTTTAAACTTAAGAAGATTTAAGTTAATGGATTCATATCCTGTTTTAAGGTTATTTGAAAAACTTTTTTTTGGTAGAAGCAACCATTTGAATGATTTTATTCGTTTGCTTATTTGGGAAATTTGCCTTTTTAATAATTCCTTAAAATCCTTTATTTCGATTAGAATTTTTCTCAAAACATTTTTTGTTAAAACGAATTAATGTTTAAACACTTTTTTTATGTCAAAAACAATTTTTCATTCTGCCGATTCAAGAGGTAAAGCCGACCATGGATGGCTGAAATCCTATCATACATTTAGTTTTGCTCGCTATTATAATCCTGAAAGAATGAATTTTGGGGCCTTAAGAGTTTTAAATGATGATACTGTAGAAGGAGGAAAAGGATTTGGTGAACATCCCCATGATAATATGGAAATCATTTCCATCCCTTTAAAAGGTTCTTTAAAGCATGAGGATAGTATGGATAATGTGGCGGTGATATCGGATGGTGAAATACAGGTAATGAGTGCCGGAACGGGAATTTATCATCAGGAAAATAATAATAGTTCAAATGAATCGGTTCAATTTCTTCAGATCTGGATTTATCCAAATGTTTTAAATGTAAAACCTCGGTATGATCAGATGAAGTTGGATAGAAAGGATCGTCATAATCAATTGCAGGAAATTCTATCCCCTTACCCAGGCGATTCCTCAAAAAAGACAGTTTGGATTTATCAAAAATCCTGGTTTCATTTAGCCGATCTGGATAAGGGTGTTCAGACCGATTATACAGTGAAAGCAGAAGGTAATGGGGTATATGTATTTATCATAAAAGGATCGGTGAAAATTGGTGAGCAAATTTTAAATACCCGCGATGGATATGGATTATGGGAGATAGAAAAATTCACCCTTGAAGCCTCCGAAAATTCGGAATTCCTTTTAATGGAGGTTCCAATGACTTTCTAAAATTCTAAATGCATGAAGGAAATTCAGATCCTGGTTTTATCCAGCCATGAAGAAATTTTAAAAACCGTTTTGCGTTTAATCCATTCCCAACCCGGTTGGGAGGCAAAAGGAGTTCATTCGTCCGAGGAAGCCTTAAATCTATGTAAGCAGAATCTCTTTGATCTGATTTTAATAGGATCCGGTATATCGGATCAGGAAACCTGGGACTTTAAAAAGGAAGTTTCAAAAATAAATCCAAGCCTTCCTATAATCCAACATTATGGGGGAGGAAGTGGACTTTTATTTGGTGAAATTAGTCAGGCATTAAACCTGGATCCTGCCTAAGGGGATTCATTCTATGGATGGGCAATTAATAGCCTTAATGAACCAATGAAGTTTTCCTGAAGGCGAAAATGTCCATATTTTTTATCCCATGCACCGGATTCCAGCTCGTCTTCCAATCGCTTAACCAATTTTTCCTCTTCTCCTGGATGAAGAAATCCCCATGCGGATTGTGATTTTCGAACCGAAGGCTCCAGAAAGCCTTCCGGCCTGCCATAAAAGGCTTCTTGAAATCCATCGCTACAATGGAGGGGGATACTTACGGGTTCAATATCCACCTTGCCGCCTAAATATTTTTTTAAAAGGTCGAGTTTGGGATACCTCTTTTTTTCAATAGCCACCAGCTCTGGAAAATATTCTGCATTCCAAAATCCATCTAATGCATCTGGGTCAAAGGTTAATATCAGGATTTGATTTCGGGTAACCCTTCTCAATTCACGTAAGCCTTTATGCAAATCAGCCCAATGATGAATGGTTACCATAGCCATGGAAGCATCAAAGGTTTGATCATCGAAAGGAATGAAATCGGAGCTACCCATAATGGCCGGAGGAATATTTTTTGGCCTTTGCGATCGCATCCTATAGGATGGTTCTATGGAGATCACATACCGATCGAGGGGTTCGTAGGACCCCGAACCCGCCCCCATATTCAAGATATATTTTGAATCTCCCAGTGCATTTAAAACCTGATTAAAAATTTGAGGATCGGTTTTTCTTACCCTGGAGTAATCCACCCCATTCAAGTCATAATCGAATGATTTTTCCATTCTGCAATCTTAAAAAAAAATTTAAAACCATGTCCAATTTTCATACTTCATTCGTCCTGAAAGAAAGACTTAAAAGAACAAAATTAATATGATTTGAAATTTTTAAGTTTTAAATTAAATAAGCTTAAATCATAATTAACCTCAAAAAATTTATGAAAGATCAAGGAAATGCTTTAAACTGGTTTGAAATCTCGGTTCAGGATTTAGATCGTGCAAAAAAGTTTTATGAAACCATTTTTGATATTGTAATGCCGGTGCAGGATATGGGAGGGGCTTTGATGGCATTTTTCCCCTATGCCCCTGGAAGTGGGAAGGTTTCAGGAGCCTTAGTAAAAGGACCCTCTCATACCCCAAGTAAGGATGGAGCGAAAATTTATTTGAATGGGAATCCGAATTTGGATACGGCATTATCCCTGGTGGAAGGATCGGGTGGAAAGGTTTTAGAACCCAAATTTAAAATAAGTGATGAGGTTGGTTTTATGGCCTGGTTTTCAGATACCGAAGGCAATGTTTTAGCCTTACATTCTAATCATTAAGCCATGAATGAATACATTTTAATTTTCCGAAATCCTAAAACCGGTATGGAGGAGCGACCCTCACCGGAGGAAATGCAGGCTATGATGAGAAAATGGTCAGACTGGATGGAGAGAATCGAAATGAAAAACCAGCTGGTCAATAGGGGGAACCAATTAGGGGATGAGGGAAGAATCATAAAGCCGGGTAAAACCATTTTGGATGGACCTTTTGTGGAAATGAAAGAGACCATTGGGGGATATATAATTGTCGGAGCCAATTCCTTGGATGAGGCCACCGTATTGTGTGAATCCTGTCCTATTTTTGATATGGGTGGCCAAATAGAGATTCGTCCATTGATTAAAATGGAATAGCTTCTTTATCCATAAGGGTCATTTTTATGGAAAACCAAGATATTTTACCCCATCTTTTTAAAACGGAATATCGAAAAATCATTTCCGTTTTAATTCGTTTTTTGGGTTTGGAGAATATTGAAATAGCCGAGGATATTGTTTCGGATACATTTCTTTTGGCTGCCGAAACCTGGGGTATAAAAGGCTTGCCTAGAAATCCTCCCGCTTGGCTAAGTACAGTTGCCAGAAATAAAACCCGAGATTATTTACGTAGGAATATGCATTTCTCTTTAAAAGTAAAAGGAGAATTCGTGTATTCTACCGATTGGGTAGAAAACCTGGATTTGGATATGTCAGAAAAAAACATCGAGGACAGTACCCTATCTATGATGTTTGCTCTTTCCCATCCATCCATTTCAAGGGATTCCCAAATTGCCTTATCCTTGAATATTTTATGTGGTTTTGGAGCCGAAGAAATCGCTTCGGCTTTTTTAACCAATAAAGAGGTTATATATAAACGAATTCATCGAGCCAAGGAAAAATTACGAATTGAAAATATTCAATTGCAGGGCCTCGAATCGAAGGTTTTGATGGCTCGATTACCCAGTGTTTTAACTACTTTATATTTATTGTTTAACGAAGGCTATTATTCCGTTTCTTCAAAATCTCCTATTCGCCGAGATTTATGCTTTGAAGCTCTTCGATTAAATCAAATGCTGGTCAACAATGTTTATACCCGTACTCCTGAGGTTTATGCCTTAATGGCTATAATGTGTTTTCATAGTTCCCGATTAAACGCCCGAACCGATCGGTTTGGGGGTGCCATTTTATACGAGGATCAAAATCAGGACCTATGGGATACCCATTTAATAGAAATGGGCGATTATTATTTGTTTCAATCTGCCTGGAATGAAACCGTATCCAAATATCATTTGGAGGCTTCCATAGCCTATTATCATAGTAGAAAGGAGATCACTTTAGATAAATGGAAAATAATTTTACAGCTCTATGAAAAATTATTGCAATTAGAATATTCCCCCTTGGTCGTGCTAAATTTGATATATGTAAAATATAAGGTATTTGGCCCCATGGAAGCCCTTGTCCAATTGGAAGATTTTTCCTTGGCTCCCAGTTTTCAATATTATTCATTACTGGGTATTTTGCATTCGGATTTGAATAAGGATATGGCCCTTTATTATTATGAAATGGCTTATCCATTAGCTAAATCAGAGGCAGATAGAAATACCATTCTAAAGAAGTTGAATTTTTTAGGCACTCCTTAAAATTTTATACATCCACCTATAGATTCTATCCTAAAAATCAGAATTAGGGGCTCAGTATATAGTTTTTCGACAAATTCGTAAAATAACTAGATCATTGGGGAAAGGGAAATTCAATTTTCTGAGCTTTCTCGCTTAAATTGGCCAAAAATCTGATTTAAATTAATGAACATGAAAAGAATCATCCTGGCTTTATCCGCTTGCTTTTTAATCTTAATCTTTACCAATGGTACCGTTCAACCAAAAATCAAAAACAAAGTATTCGTTTTTGACTATGAGAATGTTTTAGGTACTTCTTATGAAATAAAGGTTCTTACGAATCGTTCCGAAATTGCAAAGAATGCCGAAAATCTGGCTATGGCAGAAATTGACCGATTAAATCTGATTCTTAGTGGTTACGATTCAAAAAGTGAATTTAGTCGTTGGTCAATGGGACCCAAAACGCCGGTACTGGTAAGCCCTGAATTATTTGAAGTATTAGGCTTATTCGATAATTGGAAAAGCCGTACGCATGGAGCTTTGGATGCATCCGCTGAAAAGATTGTGAAATTATGGAAAGCCGCTGGCCAAAAGAATAAGGAACCTAGTGCGGAAGAACTGGCTGAAGCGGTTAAAGCGGTTCAGGGAGATCATTGGAGATTAGATCCAGTGGCTCATACGGCTTTACGTTTAGACGATGTACCCATCCGGTTGAATTCCTTTGCAAAATCCTATATTATCGAAAAAGCCTGTGAAAAGGTAATGAAGGTGGAAGGGGTTTCAGGAGTGGTAATGAATATTGGAGGAGATATTGTGGTTATGGGAAATCATACCGAACCGATCAATATTGCCAATCCAAAATCCGATGCCGAGAATGATGCTCCTTTGTCCAGAGTGAAGGTTTTCCAGGGAGCTATTGCTACCAGTGGTAATTATCGACGCGGTGAGCTTATAAATGGTGTTTGGCATTCTCATATTGTGGATCCTAGAAATGGTATGCCTTCCGATCAGATATTAAGTGCTACCGTTATAGCCCCCAAGGCATCTGATGCGGGTGCATTGGCTACCAGTTTCAATGTCCTGAGTCCAGACCAAAGTCGTGAGCTCGCTTCTCAAATTCCGGGAGTGGAATACTTAATTATCACCCGAGAGGGTAAAAGGTTTGAAAGCCAGGGATGGAAAAGTCGTGAATTGGAATTACCCGAATTAAAAAAGGAGAATAAATCCAATGCATTGGCTGGGGATAAAACCTGGGATCCTAAATATGAACTGGTTTTGAACCTTGAATTGGCCGAAATAGAAGGGATACGGGTTCATAGGCCCTTCGTTGCCGTTTGGTTGGTGGATAAGAACAAAAAACCAGTAAGAAATATTGCCTTATGGTATAATAAACCCAAGTATTTACATGATATGCATGCTTGGTATGATGCTTATTATAACCAGTTCTCAGAAGCCAATAATCCTATTAGTTCCACTACAAGTGCTACTCGCTCGCCCGGTAAGTATAAAATTAAATGGGATGGAAAGGATGATAAAGGAGAATGGGTGAAATTAGGAACCTATACCCTAATGGTAGAGGTGGCTCGTGAGCATGGTACCTACCAATTAATGAGTCAGGAATTTGATTTTACCAAAAAAATCAAGCCGGTTACCTTAAGTCCTAATACAGAAGTAAGTTCTGCGAGTATAGAATATAGTAAAAAAGCTGAATCAGAATAAGGTGGAAGAAAAATCCAATAAAACCGTAAAAACCAAGAGTTTTCAATTCATATCAAGATGGCTCCATACCTATTTATCTATGGTAAGTTTCCTGATTGTATTGTTCTTTGCCGTGACCGGTATTACCCTAAATCATGCGGAATGGTTTGATGGAAAAGAAAAAACCGAAAAATTTAAAGGAAAGCTTCCTTTAGAATGGGTAAAAGGGGATACCAGCAGAATTCCCAAGCTATCTATTGTAGAATGGTTTCGCAACAAACATCATATCCAGGGGTCTCTATCCGATTTCATCATCGAGGAAAACCAATGTAATATTTCCTTTAAAGGTCCTGGTTATACTGCCGATGCATTTTTAAGCAGGGATGATGGATCCTATACCCTAAAGGAAACTAAATTGGGTTTGGTGGCGGTTATGAATGATCTTCATAAGGGAAGGGATACCGGAAAGAAATGGGCCTTTTTTATCGATTTAGTAGCCCTATTTATGTGTCTGGTTTCCCTTACTGGATTGTGGATGATGGTTTATTTAAAGAAAAAAAGAGTGAATGGATTCCTTTTGCTAGGATTAGGGGCACTGGTTTCCTACCTTATTTATTTCTTTTTAGTTCCTTGATATTATTTTCTAATTTCCTGGAAATAAGATCTATAAAAGTTAAAATCTGCTTATATTGATATAGCAGATTTTAACTTTTTTATATGCAGAGTAAGGCCGATTCCCCTCTAAAATACATAGACGAATTACCTGATGAACGAAAAATACCCATCCTTAAAATCAGGGAAACTATATTAGAAAATATTCCATCAGGATTTGAGGAGACCATGGGGTATGGAATGATTGCTTATGTAGTTCCTTTTTCCCGCTTTCCCCAAGGTTACCATTGTAACCCTAATTTACCCCTTCCTTTCGTCAATTTAGCATCCCAGAAAAACTTCATTGCTTTATATCATATGGGTCTTTATTCGAGTCCTGAACGGATTGAATGGTTTAAAAAAGAGTATTCCTGTCAATGCAAAACTAAATTGGATATGGGTAAATCCTGTATTCGGTTTAAAAAAATGGACGATATACCCTATAAATTAATCGGAGAATTAATGAGGATGATAACCGTTTCAGAATGGATTGAGTATATGTCGAAGTTCCATCCTCCCAAAAAATAAAAGGGTTTTTAGGAATTTTTAAATTTCCTAAAAACCCCTTTATTTTTTGATTCAATTATACTTTTAATTTTTGGTTTACATAAGCAAAGCTGGACTTAATACTGGCCAAAGCATCTTTCGGCATATCATGTTCCACAAAGAAATGCTTCATTCCGGCAATTTTTGCGGCTTCAAATATGGGTTCAAAATGCAAGGTTCCTTCCCCTACAGGTAAAACCTGATTATGGGTAGCGTCTAAATCCTTTAAATGCCATAATGGGAATCTTCCGGGGTTCGATTTAAATAAACTTACCGGGTCGGCTCCTCCTTTAATAGCCCAGGCTAGATCCAATTCAAAAAGTACATTTTTAGAATCCAGGCCCGATATAAACAAATCATAAGGGATTTTACCTTCAACCGCCTTGAATTCTGCATCATGGTTATGATAGGCAAACTTCAATCCAGCCTTTTTACAGGCCTCTCCGGTTTTATTTAAAACCTCTATGGATGAATCAATCTCGGATAAAGTATGGATTGGGGTATTCGCACAAACCAGGAATTCTATGCCGCCCTCGGCAACCTCATCCACAATTTGTTGCATATTTTCCTTTAAATTCAATACGGTAGGAATAACGATGGGTTTTCCATCGGCGCCTAAGGGCATTTTGGCTCCCGGAGGCAATTTAAAAGGAGCACCCAATGCATGATGGGATTTCCAACTCATCCCTAAATCCTGAATGGTTTTTGAAAAATCCTTGGGGCTCAATCCATAATAGGCTCCCTTCCGGCTAAAGGCTGATTCAATTTCAAGAAATCCAACTTCGGAGATTTTCTTTAATGTGCCTTGAACATCATCATCAATAAGCCCAAAAAAGGTAAATAATTGAAGACCTACAGCATGGTTTTTGGGATAAGCCAAGGCATTTCCAAAAACTGAGGTTTTTGAAAGAAGAAGGGTCGATAATGCGGCCAGACCAGCCTCTTTAATAAATTTTCTGCGACTTTGCATTTGGGGTTTATTTAAATTGTGTATCCGTTAATCCAGTATTCACCTCGGCTTTTTTGACCTTATAATCAACTGGAATGCCCATTACGGTGGTTTTTTCCAAATAAGGAATCTTTACTCCATTGGTTAAGGCATGGTAATCATCATAGTACATAGCCCGGCTATTAGGGCCTAATACGTATTGCTTAATTTTTAAACCCGTTTTTTGATCATATATAAAATTCATTTTCAATCCGTCGGGATAGGTAGCGGTTATTTGATAAGCCAAAACTCCGTCAACTACCTTTAAATTGGGAGCTAACTCAAGGCTATAACCCGGCTTTGAAAAGTCTAATTCAGGAAAGAATTTATAATTCGCTTTTAAAGCCGGTTTTATTTCGGCATTTACCGGAACCACTTTATTCATTTGCATTAATCGAGCGGAATCACCCACCAGGCTGACCATGTTAAGTAAAGCATTATTATAGGCTGGAATTCTAACTTCGGATAGAACCTTATCGGTACCTTTATATTTATTGGTTCGTACAATTTGTGTGCCTTGTACTATTCCTTCCGATTGGACATTTAAGTCCTGTATGGAACGAACCTTAGCTTCTCCTCCAATGGCTTCCAGATAGGATTTAATTACCGTATTGGCCGTGGTTTTAGGATCTACCAAAATTCCACTATAGGAATTATTTTCAGGATTTATATCGGGCAGCACATGCTCTGGATCTAGAATTACATACGAAATTTTAGAGGTGGATTTATAAGCAAAGGTCCATGTTCCCCCTCTTTGCCATATTTCTGCCGGAAGATGTACTGTACCTGAATTACCGTTCTCTTCTTTAATAAAAGCAGTAACCGGTAAGGCCATAGACTCCAGGTTTTCGATAGTAATCAAGGAACCATTTTGCGGTAGATCATCCACATATTTAATTTCCTTAACCGATTGATCCAGTTTCCAGGTTGTAAAAAACCATTCATTCCAAAACCAGGAAAGGTCTTCACCGGCCACATTATCCATAGTATGGAAAAAATCCCAGGGGCTTGGATGTTTAAAGGCCCAGCGCCGGATATAGGTTTTAAACGCTAAATCGAATCGTTTTTCACCCAGAATTTGTTCTCTTAAAATGGTTAATCCAAGAGCCGGTTTTTCATAGGCAGCATATCCAAGATAATTAGCCTGGATCACATCCGGGGTATTCATTATGGCATCCGCTTTTTCAGAGAACATATTAGGAGCACCTTTTTCCTCATCACTGGGCTCAAAAAATTCACCCTTATTGAAAACCTTGGTATCGACCTTATTGATAAAAGTATTGAACCCCTCATCCATCCAGGCAAATTTTCTTTCATTCGATCCAACGATCATAGGAAACCAATTATGTCCAAATTCATGATTGGTAACCTCCCATAAGCTGGAACTGGTATTTTCTGATCCACAGAATACAATACCCGGATATTCCATTCCTCCAACAATTCCCGCTACATTGGTAGCCACCGGATACGTAAACTCGAACCATTCTTGTGAATATAATTCGATGGCTCCCTTCACAAATTCAGTTGAGCGCCCCCAATGATCCTGGCCTTTTACTTCAATAGGATAAACCGATTGGGCCAGAATTTTTTTACCGGAAGGTAAATTAATCCTAGCCGCGTCCCAAATAAAGGATCGGGATGCAGCCCAGGCTACATCCCGAGTGTTTTTACATAAAAAATGCCAGGTTAAATTCGGTTTTTGAATATGCGCCTTGGCTTGGTTTATTTCAGAGGAATCTTTAATAAAAATGGTTTTATCTGATTTGGCTGCCTGAGCCAAACGGGCGATGGCTGTGGGAGTAAGAACCTCATTGGGATTTAAAAGCTCTCCTGAACCCACCACTACCATATTGGAGGGTGCAGTTATGGTAAAATCAATATTGCCATATTCCAAATAAAATTCACTGGCTCCCATATAGGGAATTAAATTCCATCCTGTAATATCATCGTAAACTTCCATTCTGGGATACCATTGGGCTATTTCATAAATCCATCCATTTTTGGTAGATAAACGCCCCATTCTATCGGTACCATATTCCGGTACGGTAAAGGAGTATTCAATTTTGATTTGAATTTTGTTTCCACCAGACTTCAATGCATTCTTCAATTGTATTTGCATTCGGGTATCGTTTACGAAATATTCAGTATTCGATTCCTTGCCTTCTGTAAGGATTTTAACCGAATTTATGGTATAACCATCGGTATAGGATTTATTGGCAAAGCGACCTCCGGTAACAGGGCTAGTAGCCTGACCTCGGGAATCTTCCTTATAGATATTTTGATCGAGTTGTAACCAAAGAAAATCTAAATTATCGGGACTATTGTTGGTATAGCTAATCAAGGTGCTACCCTTTACTGTATGCTTTAGGGTATCTAGAATGACATGGATAGAATAATCGGCTCGATTTTGCCAATATTTAGGCCCCGGCAATCCAGATGCCTCTCGATAATCATTGATTTTTCCCTGGTAAAACAAAGGGCTAAAAACCTTATGTTGGTCAAATTTCGGGCTTTCCTTCGGGCTTTGAGCCTGAATTATTTGGGATGATAAAAGTAAAATAAATAAAAGGGATCTCGAAAGCTTCATATGGGTTTGAATTGGACAAATAATTTTTTTAATATCCACATTTCTGTGGTTTTTTCAAATACAGGCCGAAAACCGCCTTCCTATTTTTTTCCGGTGGCAGCCCAGAATATCCCTGCATACAAATGATTTAGGAATATAGGATCTGAATAAATAGAGGGTAAATGACCCAAGGCGGTGTAAAACGAACGACCTCCATCAAATTCGTGGTACCAGGAAATCGGATGGAGTTTCCCCATTCCTATTCCTTTTTTCGTTCCCCAGTCTGCTTTGGGATTATAAGTACTCTCATCCACAGAAAGGATATTATGCAATCCCTGTATTTTATCCGCATCAAATTCATACCATTCATCAGTCCATAATTTGCCTCCGGAAAATGCCTGCAATCCGGGAAATTCTGGATCTAGAACCTGGATTTTAGCTGTTTGAATAAGGGGATGAATATGAAACATCCTGCCCACCAGCTGGGTATACCAAGGCCAGTCGTATTCGGTATCGGAGGCACTATGGATGCCCACAAAACCCTTTCCTGAATGGATAAATCGCTCCATTACTTTTTGCTGGGTGGAATCAAAAATATCGCCTGTAGTATTTAAAAAAATTACCAGCTTATAAGATTCCAAGTTTTTATCGGTGAAGCTATTGGGATCCTCAAATAGGGTCAATTCAAAATTGTTTTTTACAGCTAATTGCTGAAGAGCCAATACTCCGGCATGGATGGACTCATGGTGCCAACCCTTGGTGGTTACAATTAATAAGGCTTTGAATTGTTTCTGTGCTTTTAAATCCTGAATATGGATGAATATAAAAGCACCTAGGAAAAGAAGGATTTTATAGATTTTCATACCTTAAGTTACTAGAAAATTATTAATTAGAATTTAATCATAATAATTTCCCCAGGTAATCTTTAATGGATTCATCCACATAGGTATTGGTCAAGACATTATTTAGGGCTTGGTTTTGAATGATCAATTTAATAGTAGGCCCTTTTAAATTATTGGAAACGACCATGGAGGTTAAACCTTTAATATGATATTGGGGATTATAAAATCGAAAATAAAGTATCCTTCCTTCTGCTGTATTTATACTGGCCAGGGGTATGATCTCATAATTTTTAAATATTTTCCTAATTCCAGATAATTCATTTTTAAAATCTTTTTTTTCTAGAAGTGGAATCTGATCCTTTTCAACCATTTTGATTAAACGGGTGGAATCCAATGACTGGGCCGCCAATTTGACTTTTTCAATAAAATCCGCAAAAGGGTTGATTGCGGGTTTTATAAAATTAAATGAAACGAAAAGGGTAGTATGATCCACCAAGGGGAATTGATTGGTAAATACCCATCTTCCCTCTTTACGAACATAGTAAAAGGCTACCATTTTACTGGTATCCACATTGGCTTCCAATTTATTATGAAAGTTTAATGGGGATAATGAACCAATTAAATTTAATGGCTCACTTAAATTTATGGCTTGGGATAAGTAAAAGGGCTTGGATTCATTACGAACCAGGGCGAAATAGGGATTGTATTTCTTATCAGTGGTAAAGTCGTATTTTACATAGGTGATATCACCCGTCTGAAATTTATGGATGAATCGGATTCCATCATAGGCTTTTCCTAAATTTAATAGCCTTTGGTCCTTACTTTCTGATCGATGATAGGTTGAATCAAATAATTTGGGAATTAAATTCAGTTTTTGAATCCTAATATCCTGAAATAAGGTTAATATCAGGTTTTCCGGATTCGCATAAGGATTCTGAATTTTCGTTTTCTTATCCACCTTATAGAATGAATGGGAATAAATAAACGTTTTAACATCCCCGGCCAAAATCGTTTTGCCATTGAATTGATGTATAGGATAGGGCTTATAGAAATATTGATCGAGTATTTCCTGTCCGTTTGCATTGGAAAATAATCCCAATAGAAGCATGAGGCTTTCTAAAATAATGAATGTCTTTTTCATGTTTTAAAATGTAAAATCGTAACCATCTAGAACGGGATATTCATAGGAATAATCAAATCCAATAATTCCCAGTTCAAAGCCTAGTTTGAGGTTTAGTTTGCATTTACCAATATTGAAGGTTCCATGAAATCCGGGTTT
>Ga0209067_10001735_pt1 | contig 13227 bp, 8 predicted proteins | sample ColStrG_CSR_2013_FD_187199 | JGI IMG/M metagenome (GOLD analysis project Ga0209067, IMG submission 187199) | Freshwater sediment microbial communities in response to fracking from Pennsylvania, USA - Cold Stream Run_MetaG_CSR_2013 (SPAdes)... | ecosystem: Environmental > Aquatic > Freshwater >... | reverse complement strand
CCTCAACTGCCTTGAGTGCGTATGCCCGGCGACTTCCCGGGCTCAGAGCTTTTTTTCGCATACGAATTTGAGAACTCGGTTCTCTAGCAGGGAGTCCGCCAGCATTTTCTTGAGCTCTGTGTTCTCCTGACATGACGCAGGTGATTTGAGCCAGGTGGTATTAGTCTTCGGAGATTTCAAATTTAGAGTCAAGAATGTAGTTTGCCAGTTTGGGGCAGATGTTTCACCTTTTTGAAATGCTCCTCTGTCTGGCAGAGGAGTTCAGTGTCGGATTCTGTTTGCGCCGGTTTCTCAGCGCACCACTGTATGCCCACTACACGAATCGACGACTCGCTTGTCGTCTGCTACAGCTGTATTCCACTGAGTGAATCCGAATCCTTCTCTCGTGCCGACTTTGTTCTGGCGCTTTTCTGAACCTCCTTGGGCTTCAAGGCTGTATTTTTCCATTTTTCAAACTCTCGATAGAGTTTTCCAATTCGCTGATTTGCTTCTTCAACGACTCGATAGAATTCTTGGAAATGCTCAACTGCCCGACGGATTTTTCGATTGAGGATATGAATTGACCCAATAAAAAATCCAATCTTTTGATCTCTTTCTCCAAATTCGTCAACCGACGGGCCGACTCTTCCTCCAAGGCCATCAACTCCTCCAACGCTTTTTCTAATAATTCTTCGGCAGAGCTCATGAAGACTTTTATCCCTCTTTTTTGGTTTTAGTGCCAACTTCTTTATCTTTTTTGATTTCTTGCCCTCTAGGTTACGAAGCTGGCGGGGTGCATGACGATACCGTACCGCATCCTTTTCCTTCCTTTTTTTGAGTTGTTTTTCTGCGGCTAGGAGCATCAAAAGCCGCTCATCCCGAGCAAGAGCACCCTTGTACTTGTTGGATGAATTCCAATCGAACTTTGCGTTCAGGCCTTCGCACAGATTGTCAAACCGGCTCCGATCGTTCCCATCAAAATAAGGTTGGAAAAGCTTTCCGGTTTCGGGATCGACCTGGGGCAACACAAAATGGATATGAATGGCCCTCTCGTCTGAACCCTTACGCTTCTTTTCGTGTTGCACCCAAAGCAACGGAATGTCTCGATCGCGGGTCAAATGCCGGGTGTAATAGTCGATTACCTCATCCAATTCTCCCTCGCTTGGTATCTCCCCCGGATCCCACGAAATTGATCCCGACATGAAGCGCTGCTTGAACCGGATCGCCGTAATCATTGCGGAGACCCAGACGGGATCCCCGGCCAAAATTTTTGCCGTTGGGTTTCGGAGTAGATAATCAATCCCCGCTTTTTCACCTCCATACCGGGTACAAATCATCGCTGCACCCCCCCCATCATTTCTTGCAGTTGGTTTTCAATGCGCACCAATTGGAGGGCAATATCCACACGATCTATAACAGTTCCTTGAAGCTTTGCGCTATTACATACCCTAGCGATCTGATTCACATTCGACCCAATTCGAGCTAGCTGGATGACTACATCACGGTGAATTCTTTTCTGTTCTGGGTCAAATTGTTGTTCCCCTCGGACTCCTTTTAGTATCAATTCCGCTGCAAAAAGAGATCTCTTTTTTTCTGGCCAAGCCTTCCTGATTTCATTCAACTCAACGGCCGTGAACCCTACTTTGAATCTTTTGTCCCGCTTAGGCTGATAAGGTTTTGGGGATTTCCTTTTCTTAGCAGCTACCGCCTTTCTAGTCTAATTTTATAGATTGAGGCAAGGAAAAACACAAGATATATTTTGAAAGCTAAAGCTGTAATCTTAACATTGCAGGACTATGCGAACGGGCCCACGCCGTGTTGCCCTAAAAACCGGTGGTTTTTTCGCAGTCCTGTGGGGGCTCTGCCCCTCAACCCCAGCAACCGGGGGGAGAGTTTTCTCTCCCCCTGCACCCCCCCTCGAGAGAGTGCAATCAATGCCTCTGGCTCGTCAGGGATTAAGGGGGCGACGACGGAAATCGGGAGTCATACCCTCCGGAAGACGTTTGCGAGGCTACTCTATGCCGCATTGGGGCATGATTTGGTTAGGACGAGCTATGCCTTGCGACATCGGTCAGTGGCCACGACCGTGGCGTACTACTTGAGTTTTCGGGAGGAGGAAGTGGATGCCGCGATCGTGGGGATTTGAGAAATAATCTTAATCAGTTCATCTCCGAACTCGTCAGTTGTCATGCAATCGGATAGATTTAAATTTCATGGCCAGTCCCAAGAAATCTATTTCCTCAAAGGACTCCTCGGCCAATCTCGGCTTTGAGGCAAAGCTCTGGCTCGCCGCCGATAAGCTCCGCAACAACATGGATGCTGCTGAGTACAAGCATGTCGTCCTCGGCCTCATCTTCCTGAAGTACATCTCAGACAGCTTCGAGGAGCACCATGCCAAGCTCATCGCCGGAGAGGGCGAGTTCGCTGGGGCCAATCCCGAGGACAAGGACGAGTACCTTGCTGCCAATGTCTTCTGGGTCCCGAAAGAGGCCCGCTGGTCCTTCCTCCAGGCCAACGCCAAGCTCCCCACCATCGGCAAGCTCGTCGACGATGCCATGGTCGCCCTCGAACGGGACAACCCCCGGCTCAAGGGCTCCCTGAACAAGAACTACGGTCGCGCCGACCTCGACAAGAACCGCCTCGGCGAGCTCATCGACCTCATCGGATCCATCCAGCTCGCCGATGCCGCCAGCCGGTCAAAGGACCTCCTCGGACGCGTCTTCGAGTACTTCCTCACCCAGTTCGCCAGTGCCGAGGGCAAGAACGGCGGCCAGTTCTACACCCCCTCCTGCGTCGTCCGCCTCCTCGTTGAGATGGTCGCCCCGTACAAGGGACGCATCTACGACCCCGCTTGCGGATCCGGCGGCATGTTCGTCCAGAGTGAGAAATTCGTGGAATCCCACGGCGGCAAGCTCGGCGACATCAGCGTCTACGGTCAGGAGAGCAACCCCACCACCCGCCGCCTCGCCATCATGAACCTCGCCCTCAGGGGCATCGAGGCAGACTTCGGAGCAGAGCACGCTGACACCTTCCGCCGACCGCTTCACCCCGACCTCCGGGCCGACTACGTCCTGGCCAATCCTCCCTTCAACGACTCCGACTGGTTTCGCAAGGACGACGACGTCCGCTGGCAGTACGGGGTCCCGCCGAAGGGGAATGCGAACTTCGCCTGGGTTCAGCACTTCATCCACCACCTCGCACCGCACGGCATGGCCGGCTTCGTCCTCGCGAATGGCTCCATGTCCTCGAACCAATCCGGCGAGGGAGAGATCCGGAAAGCCCTCATCGAGGCCGATCTCGTCGACTGCATGGTCGCTCTTCCTGGCAAACTCTTCTATAGCACACAGATCCCCGTCTGCCTCTGGTTCCTTACGAGGAGTAAGAACGACGGAAAGCGCCGCGACCGCCGTAAGGAAACCCTCTTCATCGACGCCCGGAAAATGGGCGCCCTAATTGATGCTGCACATCGGGAGCTTAGCGATATCGAACTCGAGAAAATCTCGTCAACCTATCACGCATGGCGCGGAGAGGGTGTCAGCTACGAAGATATTGCTGGCTTCTGCAAATCCGCCACCACTGCCGAGATAGCCGCCCACGGTCATGTCCTGACACCGGGTCGTTATGTCGGAGCCGAGGAGGTCGAGGATGATGGCGAGCCTTTCGAGGAGAAAATGCCCCGCCTCATCGCCGAACTGAACGCCCAGTTCACCGAGTCAGCCCGACTTGAACAGTCTATCAAAGCAAACCTAAAGGGACTGGGGTATGGCGGGTGAGTGGAAAACGGTACGGGTTCAGGAAATCGCAAAACGGACGGCAACAGGTCCCTTTGGCTCGGCAATAAGTTCGAAACATTTCACGGATTCCGGGGTGCCAGTAATTCGGGGTAGTAATCTCAGTCAGATAGTAAGCACAAGACTCGATGATAACGGCCTTGTCTTTGTGAGTGAAGAAAAGGCACGGGAATTCAGTCGATCTGAAGTTAGACATGGAGACTTAGTTTTCACCTGCTGGGGCACTATCGACCAAGTTGGCCTCATTGATTCACGCGCAAAATACGAGCGTTACATTGTTTCAAACAAGCAGATGCTTCTGACGCCAGACGATTCAAAAGCCGATAGCCTCTATCTCTACTACTACTTTGCTTCGCCAGATGTGCGCAGTCAGATTCTCAACGAGGGCATAGGTAGTTCGGTTCCTGGATTCAACCTCGGGCAGCTTCGTTCATTCGAGATTCCTCTCCCACCCCTTCCAGAGCAAAAGCGGATTGCCGAGGTGCTGGGAGCATTGGATGACAAGATCGAGTTGAACCGTAGGATGAATGCCACCCTCGAGGCCACCGCCCGAGCCCTATTCCAGAGCTGGTTCGTCGACTTCGACCCCGTCCGTGCAAAGCTCGACGGCTGCCAACCCTCCGGCATGGACACCGCCACCGCTGACCTCTTCCCCGACTCCTTCGAGGAATCTGCCCTCGGACATATTCCGAAGGGGTGGGAAGTGAAGACCGCACACGAAGTTTCAACGGTCGGAATCGGTAAAACTCCACCACGCAAAGAGCACCACTGGTTTTCAGAGAACCCGGCTGATGTGCCTTGGATGTCAATTCGTGACCTTGGGGAGGCGGGTGTTTTCATTTCCCATACATCGGAGTTTTTAACTACTGAAGCTGTTGAGCAGTTCCGGGTTCGCAGGATTCCTGACAACACAGTCGTTCTGAGTTTCAAACTGACGATGGGTCGAGTCGCGATTACGGATGGCGAGATGTTGTCAAATGAGGCGATTGCGCACTTTCGACTCAATCCTGAAACGCCATTCGGCTCTGCCTACCTATACTGCTATCTCAAAGGTTTTGGTTTCGACCAACTTGGCAGCACGTCATCAATCGCAACTGCAATCAACTCGGATATGGTGCGAGGAATCAAAATCCTCGTGCCTTTCAGAGAGGTTGCTGACGCATTCGAGAGAATGATTTCACCGCTGTTTGCTCAGATGAAATCCATCCAGAAGCAATCCCGTACCCTTGCCGCTCTCCGCGACACCCTCCTCCCAAAACTCCTGACCGGGGAGTTGAGCGTGTCGGTTTTGGAAAACGCGGAAAGGAAGGACGTACGTGACCACGAAGAAACAGAACCAGACTAGAAAGAAGCCCGCACGGTCGATTCTCCAGATGACTGCAACGCAAGCACGGGCGTTCCTGCTGAAGCCTGAGAGCTACTGCGGAATAGACCTGCCGGTTTACTTCACTTTCGCACGCGTGCTTTCATCGGTGACTAAAGAGCTTTCCGGCAAGGCTCTTTCATCAATGTCATCGAAACCGTGCGACCACGAGGGTGTGAACTATTCAATGCTATCAAACAAGGATGGGCGTCACGCTTGGCGACCGCTTCAACTCGTTCATCCTGCACTTTATGTTTCGCTCGTCCAAAAACTCACCGAGCCCGTGAATTGGAAAGTGATTCGAGACCGATTCAGAGAATTCCAGAAGTCAGCAAACTTGAAGTGCCTCAGTATTCCGATTGAGGCCTCGACCTCGCAAAAAGACAAGGCCGCACAGATTCTCAACTGGTGGCAAGGAATCGAGCAGGGTTCGATTGAATTCGCTCTCGACTACAACTACGCGTTTCACGCCGACATCACTGACTGCTATTCGGCGATCTACACACACTCGATTGCGTGGGCTGTTCACGGCAAAGCGAACGCCAAAGCCGCGCGCAAAAACAAGACCCTCATTGGAAACATCATCGACTCCCACATTCAGGACATGCGACATGGGCAGACCAATGGAATTCCTCAAGGCTCGACGCTAATGGATTTTATTTCTGAGCTGGTGCTAGGTTATGCCGATCTAAAATTAAGCAGCCGATTGAAGAAAGACGGAATCACGGAGTTTCGCATTCTACGCTACCGCGACGATTATCGAATTTTCGTTCTGAACCCGCAAATTGGTGAAGCAATCTTGAAATGTTTGACTGAGGTGCTGATTGATCTCGGCCTGAAGCTAAACGCGTCGAAGACGACCAGTTCTCAGCTCATGGTCAGCAATGCGATCAAGCCGGACAAGCGGGCTTGGCTTAGAGGCAGACAAGGGGACCAAAACCTCCAAAAGCACCTGCTCGTCATCCACGCTCACGGTCACGATTTTCCGAATTCTGGGAGCCTCACTGTTTCTCTTGCTAATTTTCACGAACGCCTCAGCGCGACGAAACGCATTAGTAATCCGCTTGTGTTGATCAGTATCGCAACGGACATCGCATACCACAGTCCAAAGGCTTTTCCCGTGTGTTCGGCAATCATCAGCAAGCTCCTGAGTGTGCTTCCGAACAAGGCGGCACGAAAGGATGCGATACAGAAAATTCACGCCAAACTCTCTCAACTTCCCAATACTGGTCATATGGAAGTTTGGCTCCAACGAATTAGCCATTCGTTCGTCCCTAAACTGGGTTATAAGGAATCCCTGTGCCGGTTAGTGAAGGGTGATTCAGTCGCCCTTTGGAACAATGACTGGATTACCTCTGCGACACTCAGGGCGGCAGTCGATTCTACTAAGATCGTGAACAAGGCGAAGCTCCGATCGCTCAAACCAATCGTCAGACCCAAAGAAATCGAGCTATTTGCTTCAGAGCGTTACTGAGATGTCCCTAAACGAATCTCATATCGAAGAGGCTGCCCTCACCCGGTCTCTCCCAAGGGGCTATGACCAAGCGATTGCCCAAGTAGCTGAAAACCAATGAAATAGGACGCAACTACTAATCATAAATATTTTAGTAGTTGATTACCAAGATAGAGGGATCTACTAATCATAAACGTTTTAGTACTTGGTTCACCATATCCGATGAAGATCCCCCAGACACCCCCGCCACTGAATGAGCTGATGACTCGTCTTCAGAAGCCGGATCGGATGATTCAGCTCTTCTCCCTCATGCAGGCTCAGAAGACTCGGGGGGAATATCTGCACTGGGACAAGCTGAGGAGGCATCCGGTACCGGACGGCTTTACGCATGAGGAGTGGTGGCTGGCGACGAAGCTCTCGCGGATGGATGGACTCCGGCCAATCGGTCTGAAGGATAAGAAGGGGAGGCCGTTCTTTTTTTCCGTGCCGGAACTAGTGATGGAGGAGTTGCACCAGATCGATCTGGGTTCTGGGGGGCAGGTAAGTCTGCCGGATCAGATTACCAATCCGCAGACGAGGGATCGGTATCTGGTGAGTTCGCTGATGGAGGAGGCGATTACCTCAAGTCAGCTGGAGGGGGCGGTGACGACTCGTGAGGTGGCTAAGGAGATGATCCGCACCGGGAGGAAGCCGAGGGACAACAGTGAGCGGATGATTCTGAACAACTATGTGACGATGCAGCGGATCCGTGAGCTGAAGGATCGGGGTCTGACGCCGGAGCTGGTTCTGGAGATTCATCGGCTGGTGACCGACGGCACGATGGAGGATCCGACGGCAGCAGGGAGGTTCCGTCATCAAGATGAAAAGAGGGTGGTCGGCGATGACTATGACCAGATCGTCCATATTCCCCCTCCGGCGGAGGAGTTGGAGGAGCGGATGAAGGCGATGTGTGCCTTTGCGAATGTCGAGACCCCGGATTACTTCATCCACCCTGCGGTGAGAGCGATCCTGCTGCACTTCTGGCTGGCCTATGATCACCCGTTCTATGACGGGAACGGACGGACAGCACGGGCTCTCTTTTACTGGGCGATGATTCGTAGGGGATACTGGCTCTTTGAGTTTATCTCGATCTCAAAGATCATTAAGAAGGCTCCTATGAAATACAGTCTGTCATTCCTGCATACGGAGACGGACGACAATGATCTGACCTATTTCTTGCTGGCTCAGACTCGAGTGATCCGGCAAGCGATCGCGGAGTTGCACGCCTACATCCAGCGGAAGACTGAGGAGTTCCATGATGCCGAGTCGCATATGAAGGCGCTCGATCTGTTCAATCACCGACAGGTGGAGCTTCTTCTCCATGCGATCAAGCATCCGAATCATCGATACACCTTCGCCAGTCATGGAAAGAGTCACGGGATTGTCTATCAGACGGCCCGGGCAGATCTGATCGATCTGTCAGCACGGGGCATGCTGGATTCTCAAAAAAAGGGGAAGCAGTGGATCTTCATTTCGCCATCGGATCTCTCGGAGCGTTTGATGAAGCTCGGAAAGGAAGCCCAAACCTGATTCTAAATGATGCCCCTCAACGAATCCCATATCGAAGAAGCCGCCTTGGAATGGCTCGGTGAGCTGGGCTATGCCCTCGGTCATGGTCCCGATATGGCACCAGGGGAGCCTGATGCCGAGCGGGATTCATTCTCCGATGTGATACTCAAGGGGAGATTGCGTGAGGCAATTCATCGGCTGAATCCTACCATCCCTGAAGAGTCCCGAGAGGAAGCTTTCCGAAAAGTCCTACTTCATGAGACGACCTCCCTAATAGGAAACAACCGAGCCTTCCACCATCTGCTCAGAGATGGAGTGCCAGTAGAATACAAACGCCCTGATGGCTCGATTGCCGGAGATCGCGTTCGCTTGGTGGATTTCGCCGATGTGCAGGTAAACGACTGGCTGGCGGTCAACCAATTTACCATCATCGAAGGACAACATAATCGTCGGCCCGACATTATCCTCTTCCTGAATGGTCTGCCTCTGGCTGTTATCGAGCTCAAAAATGCCGCCGATGAGGATGCCACCATCTGGAGTGCTTTCTCTCAGCTCCAGACTTACAAGGCGGAAATCCCCTCGTTGATGAACTACAACGAGATGCTTGTAGTTTCCGATGGACTCCAGGCGAGGGTTGGTTCACTCACAGCCAATCAGGAATGGTTCAAGGTTTGGCGCACCATTGATGGAGAGACAGAGGCTCCAAAAACATCTCTGGAACTGGAGGTGCTGATTCGCGGAGTCTTCGACCGAAATCGTTTCCTTCAACTACTCCAACATTTTGTCGTCTTCGAAGAAGATCCGGATAGTGGGGCTCTCCACAAGATTATCGCAGGGTATCATCAGTTTCATGCGGTGAATGCCGCCGTGCTGGAAACTGTTCGTGCCAGTGGAATGGCCGAGGAGGGGCGTACCAAGGAAGAACTCGGTAGCTATTGGGCGGGGCGGATGAATGAGGGAAAACCCGGAGACCGTCGTGCCGGTGTCGTTTGGCATACTCAGGGGAGCGGTAAGAGCTTCACGATGCTTTTTTTCACTGGATGCATTGCCCGGCATCCCGCGATGCAGAATCCTACTATGGTGGTGTTGACCGACCGAAACGATTTGGATGACCAACTCTTCGGTCAATTTCAGCGTTGTCATGAAATCCTGGGCCAGATGCCAGTTCAGGCAGAAAGTAGGGAACATTTGAGGGAATTGCTGAACCGTGCGAGCGGCGGAGTCATTTTTACCACAATTCACAAATTTGCCTCGGAAGCTGGGAACGGCAGCGATGCAGCCCTTTCCCAACGCCAGAACATCATCGTCATCGCTGATGAGGCTCACCGGAGCCAATACGATCTCATCGACGGCTTTGCTCGTGACATGAGGGATGCGCTACCTCGCGCCTCATTCATTGGATTCACCGGGACTCCGGTTGAGAAAGCAGATGCTAACACGCGGGCCATTTTCGGAGATTACATCAGTATCTACGACATCCAGAGAGCCGTTGCGGACAAGGCCACCGTCCCGATTTATTACGAAAGCCGAATCGCCAAGTTGGGGCTGAATGCCGCTGAGCTTCCGACCCTTGATGCAGAGTTTGAGCAAATTACCGAGGGAGAGGAGGAGCGGACACGCCTCCAACTACAAACCAAATGGGCTGCCCTGGAGGCATTGGTTGGAGATCCAAAGCGCATCGAACTCGTGGCGAAGGATTTGGTCACCCACTTCGAAAAACGACTGGAGGGGATGAATGGGAAGGCCATGGTCGTCTGCATGAGTCGCCGCATTTGTGTGGAACTTAACAATGCTATCCTGAAGTTGCGTCCCGAGTGGGCCAGTGCCAAGGATGACGATACCGAGGTGGAGAAGGGAAAAGAGTGTGTGGTCAAGGTGGTGATGACCGGTAGTGCCAGTGATGGCCCGGAATGGCAGCAGCATATCCGCAACAAAGAGAAGCGGAGAAAGCTCGCCAACCGTTTCAAGGATAGCAAAGACCCTTTTCGCATCGTGATTGTTCGGGATATGTGGCTGACGGGCTTTGATGCTCCCTGCCTTCACACAATGTATGTGGATAAGCCGATGAGAGGCCATGGCCTGATGCAGGCCATTGCACGGGTAAATAGGGTCTTCCGGGATAAACCGGGTGGGCTCGTTGTCGATTACCTGGGACTGGCAGACCAACTCAAACATGCCTTGGCAATCTATACGGAGAGTGGAGGAAAAGGAGATCCAACCTACGACACACGGAAAGCCATTGCTCTTCTTCTGGAAAAGCATGGCATTGCCTGCGACATGCTGCATGGGTTTGACTGGTCGAAGTGGAGAACAGGAACTCCCAAGGAACAGCTTTCCTTAATTCCGGCGGCACAGGAACATATTCTGGAACAGGAGGAGGGCAAAAAACGCTTTGTGCAACTGGTCTCCGATATTTCCAAAGCATTTGCCCTATGTGCCGCCAGTGACGAAGCCACGGCTATCCGTGATGACATCGCATTTTTTCAGACTCTCCAGACGGCATTGAACAAGCAGGAGAGTAAGAGTGGGAGAACTCCCGACCAGCTCGATGCGGCTGTTCGGCAGCTCGTTTCAAAGGCCATCGTCACCGATGGTCAGGTCATTGATGTCTTTACTGCGGCAGGGCTTTCCAAGCCGGACATCAGCATTTTATCAGACCAGTTCCTCACGGAAGTCCGGGGACTCAAATACAAGAATGTTGCCGCCGAGCTTCTGGAAAAATTACTCAAGGATGAAATCAGGGGACGCTCGAAGCGGAACTTTGTGCAGGCCCAAAACTTCAGCGAGAAGCTCAAGCAAAGCCTCAATGCCTATCACAACCGCGCCATCTCCACGATGGAAGTCATTGAGGAACTCATTAAGTTGGCCAAGGAGTTAGATTTGGAAACCAAGAGGGGTGTCGATTTGGGACTGACCGATGACGAGGTGGCGTTCTACGATGCCCTGGCAGCCAACGAATCTGCTGTTCGAGCTATGGGTAATGACCAACTCAAGGTTATTGCTGCTGAACTCATCACTCAGGTTCGCAAGAGCACAACCATTGACTGGACTCTACGGGAGAGTGCTCGTGCTAGAATCAGGGTCATCGTGAAACGCATTCTGAATAAATACGGCTATCCTCCCGACCTCCAGGATGAGGCGGTGAAAACAGTGCTCCGGCAGGCTGAGCTGCTTTGTACGGATTGTGCGTGAGTGTTTAGCAATCCCCACGCACCCTTTCCCGCAAATGGGTGCGCCCTCTCTATTTTCCGAACGCCCCAAATTCCTTTTTACACCGGTTCACCCGCTCGGAAATAGTCTCAACCAGGAGGTTGACAACAGAGTGGATGATTCCCTCCTCTCTCAAAAGATCGGCTGTTACGCGGCACTTTTGCGGTACTTCCTCCAATAGATGCGCGATGCGTCCCCGAAGACCTTTTTGGCTGAGCTTGTTTTCGGATGCAAACTTCTCCCAGCTACGACTTCCAATTTCCCTCAATCGGTAGGATCCACCGATTTTCATGGCGAGATTTGCTCGGCGCAGATCCACCTGTTTTGGATAGGGGAGGGCACTTGAAATATCGTAGAGAGGTGCAAGACGGACTTGCGCCCCGGGAGCAATCAGGAGAGAAAAATTCTTGGCATGGGCATCGGTTGCCCCGATCAGCCACCCTAGGATCAAGGCATCAACAAAGCGCCCTTCATCCTCGGCGCGGTTGGAGGAATACTGCCTAATTAAGCTCAGGATTTCAGAGGCTGAAGGGCCTCCCTCATTTTGATATTTTTGCTGGGGAGCGCGACCCAAGGCCTGAGCGAAATCCTCTTGATGGATGCGGATTACCTCCTTGCCCTGCCGCAAGCGGTCATAACGCTCCACAATGATCACTGGGCACTCCCCAAAGTATTCGACCCTGGAGGAGGCTGTGGCAAAGCCGTATTCCTGTGCCAGACGCAGGCAGAAGTGCTCATTTTCAGCCAACCCGTCGAAAGCACCGGTCGCCGGCTTTAAAATATGGGTGGTTGGCTTCGATCCCGAGGGAATCCCCCACCGATTTTTTCCTTCGTCATAGAAAAGAGCAATTTTTGGTTGGGCTCCGGCCAGGCTGAATTGCCCCAAGTCGGAACCGGATCTGGTGGCACTATGATCAGCTAGGAGGAGTGCCACCCGCTCGTCCAACTCCGCGCGGCTCAACCAATCGATCTTGCCTTTGGGTGGCGAAGCCTTCCAGCTTTCCAACTTCTCAGAGCGTACAAACTGGATGCCTCCTGCGCAGTCTTCCCCGACATGGGAAAGGAGGGCGAAGGTGTTCTTGGGCGAAACCTGAAACTTTGCACCCCAGCGACGCAGAACCCCATCATTGTCGGGAAGTAGTCCCCAAAGAAAAGGCTCAATGACATCATGCCGATGTTCGCTGGCAGTCAGGGGCATCGAGAGTGAGAGGGGAAAGGAGTCTGGGTGTGACTGCCAAGACTGCTCGTATCGAAACAGCAGTTTATTGCGGCGGGACTCACGGATGACCCGCCCCATGACATTGCTACCACAAAAGAGATGGAGTTCCTCGCTCATGCCTTCTTTCTGTTGGCACTCTTCGTATTGGCCTTGATAATCGCTTCCAGATTGATCCCCATTGAGGAGGAAACAGGGTTTTCGGAATCCACCCTCAGTGACAAGCCCAGCTCACGGAGTATTCTCAGCACCAAATCAACCTGGGCAGAGGGTTTGCCTTTTTCAAGAGCTACGATCCAGGCCCGACTGACACCGGCTTTATCCCCAAGTTCCTGCTGGGTGATTTTGAGCTTGTTTCGCCGATCTCGGATCAGAGCTCCCAAGTCGTTTGCTGCCCGAATGTTCATTTGGGGTAAGCGTAGTATGTCAACGAACGAAGACAAATCAAAAAAGTTAACGATCGTTCTCTTTATGAATATGTCAACGAGCATAGACATGCCGTTTCAAAGTACTGAAAGCGTTTTTCAAAACGCTTTTCTCTGGAGGCCGCTGGCGTAAGCCCCTCTTTCGAGGGGCTCGCCACTGCGGTGAATGGTTCTGATTGTCACTAAAGGCAATCAAGGTTCTGAAAAAGTTTCTGAATTATTGGCTCTCTGAAGTGGCGTTA
>Ga0209067_10001734_pt1 | contig 13233 bp, 11 predicted proteins | sample ColStrG_CSR_2013_FD_187199 | JGI IMG/M metagenome (GOLD analysis project Ga0209067, IMG submission 187199) | Freshwater sediment microbial communities in response to fracking from Pennsylvania, USA - Cold Stream Run_MetaG_CSR_2013 (SPAdes)... | ecosystem: Environmental > Aquatic > Freshwater >... | reverse complement strand
TTGTTTTTAATATAATCGTAGCTAACGGCTATACTTTCGAATGGTGATTTAGGACAACGATCTTGTTCAACAAAGAAATATTTCATTCCTGCATCGCCAACATGATCGAAAATTTGAATAAAATCAATGGTTCCATTTCCTACTTCGGTAAATACTTTTTCAGGCGTATTGGACATATCCTTTACATGCCAAAGAGCAAACCGATGAGGATGAGCTTTGAATAAATCTACTGGATTATAGCCCGCCTTATTTACCCAATATAGATCCATCTCCATTTTAACAAGATTTTTATCGGTTTCATTCAATAAAATATCATATCCCATTTTTCCATTTTGTTTTTCAAATTCAAAATCGTGGTTATGATAGCAAAGCTGAATTCCAGATTTTTTACAAATCTCACCAGCCTTATTCAATTGATCGGCAACCTTTTTATAATGATCTAATCCGCCTCTTTCAGTTACGGATAGATAGGCACAAACCATATACTTTAATCCAATAGAAGCTCCATCATCCACAGCCTTTTCCCATCCATGCATAATGGTTCCTGGAATTTCATTCCCAGAAGGATCCTTATCCTCTCCAAAACGATAATGGGATGAGGGAATAACTAAACCGTTATCATCCAAGAGTTTAAGAAAATCTTTAGGTTTCATACCATAAAACATCCCATCTGGAGTATATCCTGCGGCTTCGACAGAATTATAACCAATTTTCGCAACTTTTTGAATGGTCCCAGTAGGGTCGGTGGTCATGGTATCCCTAACCGTATACAGTTGTAAGCCTATTTTCTTCTTTTCTAAGGAGAATAAGGAAGGAGAAACTAAAGCCGCGGCCGAAAGCATAGCCGTCGATTTAAGAAACGAACGTCTCGTAGTCATAATACAGGTTTTTGATTGATGTGGTTAAATTTAAAATAATAATATGGAAAAGAAACAAAACCTTAATCCCTTATTGTAACTACTTAGATAGATTAATTAGTACCCAATAGGATCGGCAATCTCCCAATTAATCTATATTTTTAGTTACCCTTTCCCTTGCCAGAAATTATGGAAAACCTATCCGAAAATTGCGTTCATATCTCCGAAATAAAAACCATGAAAGAAGCCAAAGCCTATGTATGCGATGAATGCATAAAAACAGGCTCTACATGGGTGCATTTACGAACCTGCCAAACTTGTGGAACTACCCTTTGCTGTGATAATTCCCCCCATAAACATGCTACTGCCCATTACCATTCTAGCCATCATCCGGTGGTAGCTTCTGCCGAACCCCATGAAAAATGGCTTTGGTGTTATGCCGATGAACTTTTTGTAGAATACCAATAGAACCTAGAATGGCTTAAACCCGATTAGATTAAAATCGGGGTATAATTGTACCCTTCTGATTATTTTTTATACTGAAAATGGATTATAAAGCTCGGTTTCCACTGGCATTTCCAAAACTGAATGAAAGTCAGTTAAAAACCATTTCCGAACTTGCCGAAAGGCATACCTACGAAAATGGGGAGTACTTATTCCATTCAGGGGAAATTGAGTTTAAATTCCATGTGGTTATAAGTGGGAAAATTGAAATTATTGACCGATCCGGCCTGGAGCCCAAGGTATTATTGGTACATGACCCTGGTGAATTTACTGGGGATCTCGCGAATTTATCGAAGCGAAGTTCTAATGCCGATGCAAGAGCCTTGGGTAAAGTAGTCGTTTTTGAGATCTGTCAGGAGGAACTTAGAAAGATAATTGCAGAAAGACCTGAACTGAGCGAAACGATTTTAAATGCTATGATTGTTCGGAGTCAGGCATTAAGTGAAACTGATTTTAAAGGCCTAAGCCTCATTGGATCCTTATCCAATCGGGATACCTTTCGGATTAGAAACTTCTTATCTAAAAACAGGGTTCTTTTCACCCTGATCGATTTAGATCATAACCCGGAAATGGATACCATATTTACCCATTTTGGAATTAATAACAACGAAATTCCACTGGTAGCGAATGGGAATGTATGGTTTTTAAAAAACCCAAGCTTAAATGAATTAGGAAAGAAAATAGGTCTGAAACAGGATTTTAAAACGGATTTATACGATTTAATAATTGTTGGAGGGGGTCCGGCTGGATTGGCGGCGGCGGTTTATGGGGCATCAGAAGGACTAAACACACAGGTAATGGAGGCATTGGCTCCTGGGGGACAGGCCGGAACCAGTTCAAAAATCGAGAATTACCTTGGATTTCCAACCGGAGTATCGGGTACAGAACTTGCCCAGCGAGCGGTTATGCAAGCTGAAAAGTTTGGTGCCATTATGAATATCCCATCGGAAGTGGTAAAACTTCGTTTGGAAAACCAAACCAAAATTCTCACTATGGATACCGGTGAAGAAATCCGTTGCAAAGCCTTGTTGATCGCCACCGGTGCCGAATATCGGAAACCAGAAATCCCTAATTGGGAGAAATTTGAAGGCAATGGGGTGTATTATGCAGCCACCAAAATGGAAGCCTCCTTATGCACCCAATTTCCAGTTATTGTAATTGGAGGAGGAAACTCAGCGGGTCAGGCGGCTATTTTTCTTTCTAATTTTGTACCTCGAATTTATATGGTCGTTAGAGGGAAAAGCCTCGAAGCTACCATGAGTCAATATCTTACCAAGCGGATCGATGAAATTCATACCATTGAGGTTTTATTAAATTCAGAAGTAAAGGAGATTCATGGGGATTCGCGTATTAGCTCCGTTTTAGTCAGGGATAATAAAGAGGAGGAAAATCGAACTTTACAGGTTGATTCTATTTTTTCCTTTATTGGCGCTATGCCCAGAACCGATTGGCTGGACGCAATTCTTCAAAAGGATTCCAAAGGATTTATTCTTACTGGGGCCTTGGTTGAAAAAAATGATTCCTGGACTCTTGATCGAGCCCCTTTTTTATTAGAAACCTCGGTTCCGGGTATATTTGCCGCTGGCGATGTTCGAAGTAATTCGGTAAAAAGGGTTGCATCCTCTGTAGGAGAAGGATCCATGTCCGTTCAATTTATTCATGAATATTTGAAGGATTGGGAATTCGCTAATAAAAAAGAAAGTACTCTTTCTTAGCCCTTTTATATAATCCTTCGAAAGGTCAAGTTAATTCGGGGAGTCAATAATTTAGGGGATTTGGGAATCCGGTGTTCCCAAAAATGATTGGTTTCTCCACGCATAACCAATCCACTGCCTGAACCCAAAGGAATATCCAGTCGAGGTTTCTTTTCCTTATATGGCCGAAATTGAAAAGTTCGGGTGGCCCCAAAACTAATGGAGCCAATAATAGGTTCTGGGCCTAATTCCTTTTCGTTATCCCGATGCCATCCCATACTATCCTGACCGGTCCTGTAAAAATTCAATAAAACCGAATTAAATTGAACCCCTGCCCTATTTTCTATCCGTTCCTTTATTTCAAGTAAAAATGAATTCCAGGATAAGGGGTTCATTTTAATGCCCGAGTATCGATAGGATTTTCCCGGATCCCCATACCAGGCAGTTAATCGAGGCTGCATAATTTCTTTTCCCATTATTTTTATGGGTTCCTGTTTCCAGGAAATATCGTTTTTGAGCAGTTCAAGATAAAGTATAGATTCAGTCGGACTGAATAAATCCGGGTAAAATTCCACCTTTCCCTGAAATGGAAGTATATTCAAACCGATACTTTCCGAAAATATTTCCCTTTGCATCATCAATCGAATTTAAATTCTAAGCCTTCCAGGGTATTTTAATGATCAAAGATGGATCATTATTCCGGGTATTTCCTATTAAGGGGCTTACCGGATATTCCATCATGAGCTCAGGATCATAAGGCTTAAGAACTGATGAAAGCTCGTCCATAGTGGACAAGGGATTCATCCAAATCTCCTCTGAATCTGGGGTCAATATTACCGGCATTCTATCGTGATAAAGCTTAACCAGATTATTGGGTTCTGTGGTAATAATGGTAAAACTGGGCTTAAACTGACCCGTTTCTGGATCCTTCCACGCATCCCATATTCCAGCAAACGAAAACGATTTTCCCGATTTTAATTTAAATAGATAAGGGGGCTGTCCTACTACCGGCTTAGAATTTATTTTGGGCCATTCATAAAAAAAATGGGCCGGAATTATACATCTCTGCTTGGGAAAAATTGAACTCCAGGGGTATATATGCTTTAAGCTTTCAGCCTTAGCATTAAAATAAGGGTATTTAGGCGATGGGGTTTTGGAATCATGGGGTATTAATCCCCATAAAAATAATTGTATTTCCTTGGGCTTGCTTAGGGTGATAATGGGTTGTATTTGTTTGGGGGCGGCATTATAGGTTGAAAACCCATATCCAAGCACTTGAATGGCCTCAATTTCCTGAGACCAATCCTTGCCTAGCCATTCCCCTTCACCCAACCTTCCAAATCGTCCACACATAGATCAATTTTTTTTGCAATTTAGGGATTATTAAAAATCTGATTTTATTACTATAATCAGGATAAATAAAAATAGCTTTATTCCTATGGAAATAATAGATTCAGCGCTGGATCCAAAACAATGGGTAGATACTCATGGAGATTATTTATTCTCCTTTGCCCGGGCAAGGGTAAAGGATGTGGAATATGCCAAGGATTTGGTTCAGGAAACTTTTTTATCGGCTCTAGCTAAAAGAGATGGATTTAAAGGCCAAAGTTCGATCCGAACCTGGTTAACCGCCATCCTAAAAAATAAAATTATAGATGGCTATCGTAAGCGTTCTATTGAAACCGTTTCCAATGAATCGGTTAACTGGGATACAAGCGTCGACTTTTTTGAAACGAATGGAGGATGGTCTGAAAAAACCAGACCTATTGCTTTCGGTTTCGAGGATGAAAAAGCGCTTGAAAATAAGGACCTAAAAAGAATCCTCGAATTTTGCTTCGATAAACTCCCCGAAATGTGGAGAATGGTGTTTGTCATGAAACATATTGATGATGAAAAATCGAACCATATTTGTAAGGAATTGAAAATAACCCCTTCTAACTTTTGGGTAATCATCCATAGAGCCAAATTGTCTCTAAGGGATTGCCTTCAAAAAAATGAAATATGAGTTCGGGTATGAAAGAGGAAAAATATGAAAATTGCCAAAAAGCTACTTTTCTTTTAGAAAAGAGGCAATATAAAAGCTTGTCCTTATGGGATTTAATATTCTTGAAATATCATTTGTTCAATTGTGCTTTATGCTCAATTTATGCTAAGCAAACCCTGATCATCAATGCCCTGATTCGAGATTTGATTACCCATAGAGAGACATCAGAAAGCCAATTAGATTCTAATACGAAGGAAAAAATTAAATCCGAAATCAATAATAAACTGGGTTAATCTCGATTCAATTTTTACTCGACACCATTTGTTTTAACATCCTTTCTACCCTATCCTCTGTTCGCTCAGAGGATAGATTGTTTCGGTTTAGACCATCTACCACAATAGGAAAGGATAGTGGGGTAAAATTATGGGGATGAGTGACCATAATTCGGCTAGAGTACATCCTATCGAAGGCATTTCTAAGCCGTACCTCTTCCATTTGTTGTTCTAAAACTTCTCGATAGGACTGTTGTAAAAGGACATTTCGAGGGTCGTATTCTTCAAAAACATTGAACAATAATCCTGCACTGCTTTGTAAATGGCGAGCTTTTACCTGCTCTCCCGGCATACCCTGAAAAATAAGCCCCCCTATTACGGCAATATCCCTAAATTTTCGTCTGGCCATTTCGGTACTGTTCACACTGTTCCGGATATCCTCAAATAAATTGTTAGAACTTAATAGGGCCCGGATATTGTTTTCATTGACCGGATTAGGAATATCGCTCAAAAGTTCGAATCCATAATCATTCATAGCAATTGAAAAGGTTATGGGTATAATCTGTCCAATACGGTAAGCTAAAATGGCACTCATGGCCTCATGAACCTGCCTTCCTTCAAATGGATAAACTAATAAATGAAATCCATCCCTGGAATGAATTTGTTCAATCAATACCTCATTTTCGCGGGGTATATGCGATAATTCGGCTTGAATGAGGAATAAGCTATGAAGGCTTTTCAGTTCCGGCGAATCTTCGTCGACCAAAACCTTGTTGAAGGTTTCGCGAAGAATTCTTCCCAGATTGGCCGTCAAGCTCATTCTACCCCCATTCCAGGAAGGAACAATGGATTTCTTAGAATTGGACTTGCGTACCAAAACGGTCATATCCTTGATCATTACCATTTCAAGATTCCTTCCTCCTAGGGTAAATACGGCTCCTGGCGATAATTTGGATATAAAACTTTCCTCAATTACCCCAATATAGCCCCCTGATAAAAACTTTACCCGCATCATGGAATCACTCACAATGGTGCCAATATGCATACGATGACGCATGGCTGTACGTCGATTGGTAATTTTATACAATCCCCCTACTATCTCCACCTTTTTAAACTCATCATAGCTACCCAAGGCCTTTCCCCCTTGATGAATCTGGAACAAAACTTCTTCCCATTCGGCTCGGGTCATATAGGAATATCCATAACAGGATTTTACCTCATTATAGGTAGATAATTCATCAAACCCATCCCCCAAAGCCAGAGTACATAAATATTGGACCAATACATCAAAGCATAGGTATAAAGGTTCACGGCTTTCCAGACTATTTTCTAAATAGGCCTGCTTTAAAGCTGCCGCCTCAATAAGTTCAAGGGAATGGGTAGGAAGAAAATAAATTTTTGAGGTTTCTCCGGGTCTATGACCACTCCTTCCGGCTCTTTGCAAAAATCGGGATACTCCTTTGGGCGAACCTACCTGAATGACCGTATCAACAGGCCTGAAATCTACTCCCAAATCCAAACTCGCCGTACAAACCACCACTTTTAATTTTCGGGTATGCAACGCCTCCTCGACCCATAACCGTAAATCCTGTTCAATGCTTCCATGATGCAGGGCTATCAAGCCGGCTAATTCAGGGGCAATTTCCAAAAGAGTTTGATACCAAGATTCACTCATTCCCCGGGTATTTATAAATATCAAGGTGGTGGTACTAGCCTGTATAATGGGTAATACTTTTTGGGCTAATTTTAAGCCCAAATGACCGGCCCAGGGGTACGTTTCAATTTGGTCAGGAATTATGGATTCTATTTCAATATTCTTATGAATATTGGCTCTTACAAAGTTTATTTCCTGAATCCAGCTTAAGGGGGCTAATAAAACCTCGGCTGCCTGTTGCAAATTACCTATGGTTGCCGATATTCCCCATACGGAAAAAGGCTGAAATTCCTGGGTTTTACCCGATGATCCTATATAACCCGCCAAACGAGAAATGGCCAGTTCAACTTGTACACCTCTTTTGGATCCTAAAAGCTCATGCCATTCGTCGACAGCAAGAATTTTAAGATGCTTGAAAATGCTTTTGGCATTTTTTTGACCTAAAAAAAGATGGAGGCTTTCAGGCGTTATAATAAGAATTTCGGGAACCTGACGCTTTTGTTGTTGTCGTATATTTTGAGGGGTATCCCCATTTCGAATCCCTACTTTCCAGGGAATTTCTAATTCGAATAAAACCTCCTCCATAGCCCTTCCTAAATCCTTCGCCAAGGCGCGAAGTGGGCTAATCCACAACAATTGTAAGCCATTCTGAATTAAGCTTTTATAATCTTCAGGATAGGCATTTACCCATTGTATCAAAGCCCCTAGAAAAACCGAAAAGGTTTTACCACAACCTGTAGGAGCATTAATTAAACCACTTTTATGATGGAGAATTTTTTCCCATGCCTCTTCCTGAAAAGCAAAAGGGCTTAATTCTTTCGATTTTAACCATTCAGAAATAAGGGTATATCCCGGAGAATCTTTTAAAAGCATGAAGGGATCAGGTAATCCATAAAATTACCCAATTAGGAAAGATTATTATTTTACAATTTTGCCAATTTTATTGGCATTTTCCATGAGTTCCCACAAGTACTCATAATTTTCCTTTTCCAGACAGGTTTTGAATTTACGGAGCTGACTTATATGTTCATTTAAAACATCCAATACATTTTCTCGATTTTGCTTAAAAACAGGACCCCACATAGATGGGCTGCTTTTTGCCAACCGAACGGTACTTTCAAAACCCCCACTGGCCAAACTAAATATGGCGTTTTCCTCTTTTTCCTTCTCCAAAACCGTATTAGCTAATGCGAAGGAAGTAATATGTGAAATATGACTTACATAGGCTGTATGAATATCATGATCCTTTGCGTTCATATAAACCAGGTTCATGCCCACCGCCTTATATAAAGATTCTATAATTTCAAGGGCATCCGGATCCGATTTCTCCTTTTCACAAATTACACAGGATCGACCAATGAAGGCATTCCGTACCGCTGCCTCTGGCCCACTAAACTCGGTACCCCACATAGGATGGGTAGCTACAAATCGGCCTCTTTGGGGATGATGGTTTATTGCCGAGCAAAGAGCGTATTTGGTTGATCCAGCGTCGGCCACTATTTGGTTAGGACCAATTTTATCCAGAATATCCATCACCATAGGTACCGTAGCATCTACCGGGATGGCTACATAAATCAAATCCGATTTAGCTATGGCCTCATTTAAAGGTAATGCCTCATCAATCAATCCTAGATCTTTGGCCTTATTCAAGGAAGCCTCGGTACGGCTTACCCCTATAACGTTTTTTACCAATCCCCGATCCTTTAAGGCCAGGCTCATGGAACCACTAATTAAACCTACCCCTACCAGGGTTATGGAATCAAACATGATATAATTTTAAATTTGAGATTTGGGATTGGATTCTCTCCATACTCTCTTCAAAAACCCCAACCGTACTACATAAACTAACTCGTATATAACGATCCCCTTCCGATCCAAATATCCCACCTGGGGTTATAAAAACCCGACAATGGGATAATATTTCATCGCTTAGATCATAGGCAGAATTATACATTTCGGGAATCTCCGCCCAAACAAACATGCCAGCCTGACCCGAATCAAAGGAACATTTCAAAATTTTCATCAATTCAAAAACCTTTTCTCTACGGATCCGATATTGATCATTTAAACTTTTATACCAGGACTCCGGCAAACTCAGAGCCTTAGCGGCGGCTAATTGAATAGGGAGAAACATTCCGCTATCCATATTGCTTTTAAAACTCAAAACTTCCTCTATCCGGTTTTTTGAGCCAATCATCATTCCAAGTCGCCATCCCGCCATATTTTGTGCCTTTGATAAAGAATTCAATTCAATACAGGTATCCATGGCTCCAGGTATTGATAAAATACTCATTGGATGATTATTCAGAATAAAGCTATACGGATTATCATGAACGATTAAAATCTGGTGTCTTTTTGAAAATTCAACCAGTTTCTCAAATAATTCCTGGGTGGGTAATTGACCGGTTGGCATTTGTGGATAATTCACCCAAAGGATTTTCACCTTAGATAAGTCCTGGGCGTTTAAATCATCGAAATCCGGAAACCAATGATTTTCCTTTTTTAAATGATATTCCCGCACAGTTGCACCCGCCAATTTAGAAGCCGCCCTATAAGTAGGATAACCCGGATTCGGTACCAGCACTTCATCACCGGGATTTAAATAGGTCATGCAAATATGCATTATCCCCTCCTTACTGCCCATTAGGGGAAGAATTTCAGTATTGGGATCCAGTTCTACAGAATACCAATTTCGATACCATTCCGAAACGGCGTACCTAAAAACCGGTGATCCTTTATAGCTTTGGTAGGCATGTACCGAACTTTTAGAACTCTCCTCATGCAATACCTTTAAAACATCGGGATGGGGTGGTAAATCGGGACTCCCTATACCTAAATTCAAAACCCTAATTCCTTCCTTATTTAGAGCCTCAATTTCCCTTAATTTTTTTGAGAAATAATATTCTCCAATTCCGTCCAGCCTCTTCGAAACTTCAATCATGTATAAAAAATCCTTACCTGCTAATAAACTCAAATAAAATGAATAATGAAACTAGGTAAAAAACCTTTGTATACAATAAAATCCCAGCCCCTTTTTTAAAGGAACTGGGATTGATTCATAATGTTTAATCGACTCGACTTATTTCATCCAATTAACCGATCCGGAGGATACTTCCTGAGAATTGGTGCCTATTTCAATATTAAACTTACCCGGCTCCCAGATATACTTTAATTCAGAATTATAGAATTTTAAAAGTTCAGGACTGATTTTAAAACTAATTTCCTGACTCTGACCCGGTTTCAAAGTAAGTTTTTTAAGTCCTTTCAATTCCTTCACCGATCTGGAGATACTGGCAACGGGTTGACCGATATAGAGTTGCGCGGTTTCCTCTCCCGTAAAATTACCGTTATTCGTGATCGTTACGCTAGCGATTAAGTCCTCATTACCTTTTAAACTGGTTTTATTAAACCGAATAGGTGAATAGGTAAAATGCGTATAGCTTAAACCAAAGCCAAATGGATAAAGGGGATCATTGGAAATATCCAGATAATCCGATTTGAATTTCTTTGGACCTTTTCCGGAATAAGGACGCCCGGTATTTTTATGGTTATAATAAATGGGTATTTGTCCTACCGAACGAGGAAAGGTTACTGATAATTTCCCTGAAGGATTATATTGATTAAAAACCACATCCGCAATGGCAGCACCCGCTTCTGTTCCAGGGGCCCAAGCCTCCAAAATAGCATCCGCCTTAGGCTCAAGCTCCGTTAAATCCAAGGGCCTACCATTTATTAAAATCACCACAATTTTTTTCCCGGTAGCAGCCACAGCATTTAATAAATCAATCTGACAGGAAGGGATACGAATATCCGAACGACTGGAGGATTCACCGGTCATACTTTCCGCCTCACCTAAGGCTAAAACCACTATATCCGATTGATTGGCCAAGCTAACCGCTTCTTGTATCATGGCCTTAGGGGTTCTTGAATCTGAAACCACAATTTGTTGACCAAAGAAATTGCTGTTTTCTTTCAAAACAGAATCATCTGTAATATTGGATCCTTTGGCATACAGAATCTCTGCCTGGCTGCCCAAGGCGTTTTTAAAACCATCCAGGATACTGATTGGACTAGAGGCGGTTCCGGCAATAGTCCAGGTTCCCAGCATATTATGGGCCGAATTGGCCAAGGGGCCAATTAAGGCAATTTTTCCGCTGGGCTTTAAGGGCAATACCTGTTGGTTATTTTTCAATAAAACCATCGAATGGCGGGCAACTTCACGAGCCTTATTCAAATTGCCAGTTGTTAAAACCTCATTTTTGGCTCGAAGGCTATCGCAATTTTTAAAGGGGTTGGTAAATAGTCCTAATTTATATTTTGCCTCCAAAACCCGCTTACAAGCCAGGTTAATATCTTCCAAGCTTACTTTACCTTCCTCAAGAGATTTCTTTAAAGTGGTTAAAAACCCTTCGCCCACCATATCCATATCCAAACCGGCCGTCAAAGCTTTAGCCGATACCTGTGCTAAATCGCCCAAACCATGTTCGGTCATTTCATTCACAGCAGTATAGTCGGATACCACAAAGCCTTTGAAGCCCCATTGGTTACGAAGTAAATCCGTTAATAGCCAATGATTGGCCGATGCAGGAATTCCATCTACTGTATTGAATGAGCTCATAAAACTGCCCGCTCCGGCATCTACGGCTGCCTTATAAGGAGGTAGATAATCCTGATACATTTTAATACGACTCATATCAACCGTATTATATTCTCTTCCCGCTTCTGCACCTCCATATAATGCGAAATGCTTTACACAAGCCATTACCGAATTGACATTGGATAAGGAATTTCCCTGATATCCTCGTACCATGGCTTTTGCCATTAAACTTCCCAAAAAGGGATCCTCTCCAGAACCTTCAGCAATTCTACCCCAGCGTGGGTCTCTGGCAATATCTACCATGGGAGAATAAACCCAATTAACGCCTTCGGCACTGGCCTCAACCGCAGCCACTCTGGCACTCGATTCAACCAATGCGGTATCCCAGGAACAGGACATGGCTAATGGAATAGGAAACGTGGTTTTATGTCCATGAATAACATCTAGTCCAAATAAAATGGGAATATGAAGTCTGGATTTTTTAACGGCAATCTCCTGAATGGAGCGAATTTCCTTCACATCCCAAACGCCAAATACGCCACCTACTTTACCAGATACTATTTTGGCCTCGGCATCCGAGCTAACGGCTAAGCCGGTTTTAATCGAACCAGCTGTCAACAAATTTAACTGTCCGATTTTCTCGTCCAGGGTCATTTGTTTCATTAAACCACTTACAAAGCGTTCCATATCCTGGGATTGGGCAGCGATATGGCTTAGAGGTGAAAATAGAGTGAATGCAAAAAATAGGATCAATGACCCCTTGGGAGCCATTTTCCAGGATAATGATTTCATAAAAAAAGGTTTAGTTTGATTATGCTATTTTAATCATTCCTGATCTTAATTCCTCAATTTGATTTGATCTGAAAACGTAACGCTCAATTATGATGATCCTGGCTTCCAGACTTAAAAAATGACGATTGATTTGAGGGATAGTCAAATTATCAGAACTCATTTTTTTAGGACTTTTTACTTCCCTGTTTTCAAATTGTGAATAGACTAAATGCATTTTCTTGAGAGGTTTATATTATAAAAGTAATAATCTTCTGCACATCCCCAAATCCTAAACACCTGTTTCAGCCAAATCCATCCACGAATTACCCATTTTCATCGGTGAAATTAAAACGATCGATATATAACCTTTATTTTACATTATAAACCAGAGGTAATTCTGGCTAGTCAAAATCCTCTATTTGCTATCAAAAGAAAATCATATAGTCTGGAAATGTCTCCCCCCCCCCTCAAATCTCGCCCCGGAATTTTGACGAGTAATTTATTTAAATGGGGGGACTTCAACAAAAGTCTGTTGTTCTAATTTAGCGTGACCTAAAAATGGGAGTACTTAAATCAATATGATTGATCAACTTCTATTTTCCGCATTTTGGTTAGCTTAAACTTTTAGTAGCTGGTGAAAAGATTTTTGCATAAATTTCTTTATGTAAAATATTGAAGTGTTTATGAAAAATAATAAAGTCAGATTACTTAAAGGTTCTAGGAGTTTTTTATTTAAGTCAATCTTAAATTTGATTATTCTAAATGCAATGGGATTTAGTAGTACTATTGGTCAAAATAAATTAATTCCCAACGATAAAGTTAATTTATTTGACCAGCAATTTAATAGTTCCAGGTTTGATCAGTTTAATCTTCAATATCCTGTTTGTGTAGGCTTTATAG
>Ga0209067_10001733_pt1 | contig 13243 bp, 8 predicted proteins | sample ColStrG_CSR_2013_FD_187199 | JGI IMG/M metagenome (GOLD analysis project Ga0209067, IMG submission 187199) | Freshwater sediment microbial communities in response to fracking from Pennsylvania, USA - Cold Stream Run_MetaG_CSR_2013 (SPAdes)... | ecosystem: Environmental > Aquatic > Freshwater >... | reverse complement strand
TATCTGTTAGTCCTGTAGCGACAACAACGTACACATTGATATCGGTTACGGATGCCAACAGTTGTCCAAGTGGAGGATTATCGGGAAGTGCTGTGGTGACGGTTAACCCTTTTCCAAATGCTACAATAAACCCAGCGGGACCATTCTGTTTGAATGATGTGGCGACGAACTTAACTGCTGCAACACCGGGTGGCACTTGGAGTGGCACTGGAATTACCGATACATCTCTTGGCACATTTGACCCCTCTGTTGCCGGTGTTGGTGTACATAGTATAACTTACACAATTACAGTGGGAGGTTGTACCTCCACCAAGTCTAGAAATATTAGGGTGAAAGCAGTTCCTGATGCTACAATTACTCCAGCCGGCCCGTTTTGTTTATCAGACCCAACTACAAATTTAACGGCGGCAACCAGTGGTGGCACATGGAGTGGAACCGGTATTGTAAACGCGGCCACTGGCGCCTTTGATCCAGCAACGGCAGGCGTGGGAACTTTTTCTATAACCTACTCGGTCACTGTTGGCGGCTGCACTGATACCAAGATGACATCGATTACAGTTGCTAACTCTCCGAACGCAACAATAACTCCGGCAGGTCCTTTTTGTACGAATACGGCCGCAGTGACCTTGACAGCTGCAACCGCAGGAGGTACCTGGAGCGGAACCGGTATTACTAATACCGCGACAGGAATTTTTGATCCGGCAACTGCTGGTGCGGGAACTTTCACCATCACTTATTCGGTGACGATAGGGGGATGTAGCGATACGAAGACTACTTCGATAACGGTTAATGCAGCACCTGATGCAACGATCACACCGGCCGGCCCCTTTTGTACAACCGATGCCCCTGTTACGTTAGTGGCAGCTACAGGCGGTGGTACCTGGAGTGGAACAGGTATTACAAATACTGCCACAGGAGCTTTTGATCCAGCCACTGCAGGTGTAGGCACCTTCTCAATTTCCTACTCTGTTACCGTGGGTAGTTGTACCGATAATAAGTCAATTAATATCACGGTGGCTAATCCACCAAATGCAACGATCACGCCGGCAGGTCCTTTTTGTACGAATACGGCCGCAGTGACCTTGACAGCTGCAACCGCAGGAGGCACCTGGAGCGGAACCGGTATTACTAATACCGTGACAGGAATTTTTGATCCGGCAACTGCTGGTGCGGGAACTTTCACCATCACTTATTCGGTAACAATAGGGGGATGTAGCGATACGAAGACTACTTCTATAACGGTTAATGCAGCACCCAGTGTTTCGATAACTCCAGCCGGTCCGTTTTGCCTATCAAGTCCTGCTTCTAATTTATCCGCATCAATACCTGGGGGCACTTGGAGCGGAACAGGCATTACGAATCCTGCCGCCGGAACATTTGATCCATCTGTATCAGGGGTTGGTTCTTTTGTAATCACTTACTCCGTTACCTCTGGTTCATGTACAACCAATGCAACCATAACTATACAAGTTAATGCTAGCTGCGGAGGTGTCAACTGCGGTGCCTTTACCATTCTAGCAACCGACACTCGACCCACTTGTTCTGGTCAGGATGATGGAACAATAACAATCAATGTAAGTGGCGGTTCTCCTAATTATGTTACTACACTTTCAGACCCGGCTCATAGTTTCAATCAGGCATTAGCCGGCCCCGGCCCCTTCAAGTTTATTAATTTGTCTCCTTCATTGACCTACACTTACACGATTCAAGATTCAGGTGGAAACACGTGTACATTACCTTATAGCCTGCCTATACAGACCAACGTCCAAGCAACGGCAGCTGGATTTGTTGACGCAAAGTGTTTTAATCAGGCTGTTGGTCAAGCCACCGTGACGGTGACTTCGGGAGGGACTTCCCCGTATGAGTACTCATTGGATGCTGGGACAACCTGGATTTCATTCACCTCTCCAGTAACGATTACCAATTTGATGCCGGCAGCGGCTCCTTATTCAATTTTAGTTCGTGATGATGCGTCCGATCTTTGCCCAGCTCAGGTATCAGTCACAATTAATAATGCCGTAACGGATATAGTGGCAACCTTTACCTCCACCGACGCCTCTTGTAGTAACAATGATGGCACCATCCAGGTGGGTACTGTTTCAGGTGGAACAGGACCTTACACTTATCGACTCGACAGCGTTGACTATGCCTCTCTTCCGGCAAACAATACGTTTACTGGGCTTGCTGGCGGGACCCATAAGTTCACCGTTATCGATGCGAATGGTTGCAACAAGTACTTTAAGACAACGATCAATTTCCCTGGCTTGGTGAATTTCTTTTCAACCTTTATAAATCCCGATTGCTCGGGTAGTGGTAGCAATGGCAGTGTGATTACAACCATAACGTCTTCGGGAACTTTTGATGTCGGCATTACGACTGACCCGGTCAAAGACCCCAGTGTGTTTCAAACGGTAATTTCTGCCGGCGGTGCGCAGGTAACCTTTAACGGACTTTCGCAGGGCTCATACTATGTTGTAGCAAAACCGTCAGGAGCTCTTTGTCCTACGCGCTCGTTACCCATTCCTATAAGCGGTGGCCCAGTGGCCGTTGACTTTAGTGTCATCCCAAAAGATTTTATTTGCTTTGAGACCAAAGGCATAGTCCGCATTACGGGCATTAAGGGGTCATCATTGGTAGACTACAGTTACGAAATAATTTTTGCAGGCAACATCATTCAAAGTGGCACGATCACGCAGCTTCAGTCTTTGCCTCCTGACACTATTAATTACACAGGTTTGGAGAAAGGCAATTACCAGATGCGCTTGTTCCAGGATCAATCCGTTGCCTCAGGTTGCCCATCACCCATTTCTTCTTCCTACAAGTCGTTTTCAATTAATGGACCGACCGCTTCCTTGGATACACTATACGTTAATCGCAAAACATCTTTGCCGAATATAGCAACGGGCTCTATGCTGATTGGGATACAAGAGAGTCAGGAGCAACCTTACCAACTGATGCTGCATTTAGTTATGCCGCACCTACAGGGCCAAAAGAATAATTATGCGTTTGATTCGACTTGGGTGCACGTTTCACGCAATAACCAAAACCTGGTCATGGAATTCAATGCAGCCAATATATACGGCGGAGATTACCGGTTATCTATTCGAGATACGTTGGGCTGTACAAGAACCTATAACATTTCCCTTGATTTTGATAAAGAAATTTTTATCCCCAATGTTTTCACGCCGAATAATGATGGGAAAAATGACACGTTCGAAATCCTGAATTTACCGGATAATTCTAAGTTGGTCATCACCAATCGATGGGGTAAAGAAGTCTACCATTCTAATAACTACGACAATACTTGGAATGGCGGGGCAGAAGTAGACGGAGTTTATTACTACAATCTCGTTGCCGGCGGGAAAACCTACAATGGATGGGTTGAGATCATGCATCCAACGTATTAAAGGGAAGTCAGGAAGGCCATGGTATCAACGCCATCGGCATAGTCATTTACTTCAGGAAATTGAGCATCCCCAAACGGGATGCTTTTTTTATACCAACCTTTGGCTGAAACGATACACTGTATTTTTTCCTCGTGAGCTTGGAGTTTTGCATTCAATTCTGTCTGGTCCCTGTAATATTCATAGAAAAGAACCGAGATGGGGGAAACCAGGTTTTGACTCTCTGTGAGAAGTAGAAATCCACTATCATAATGAGGCGTTTGGTTTACGAGCAAAATCGATTTTTGATAATCGTAGTTGTTGGCATACTTATGATGGTGAATGATGGGTTGAAAGGATTCTAGGTTATCCAACAAAGCAATAAAATCGAAATTTTCTGGAACAAAAATTTTCGAAACATTTCTGCAGCCAAGTCCGAAGTAGCTGAAGATATCCTTTCCCAGTTCTCGAAATTCATCCGGCGTTTCTTCACCCAAAATGACGGCACAGGAAGTTCTGTTCTTTCGAATAATATGGGGAATGTTTCTAAAATAATATTCAAAATAACGGGAGGTGTTGTCGCTGCCCGTGGCGATCATGCCATCCAGGTTTTTTAATCGTTCTTCGAAGAATACTTTTTCAGAAAAGGCAGGACAAATTTCCATCAAACTGTCTTTTATGAATTTCATCAACACCGAATCCTGGGAACTGAGTTTGGCGACGATTTGATGCCCCGACAAAAGCACGCACAATAAATCATGGAACCCCACTAATGGAATATTGCCGGCCATGGCGACCCCGATTTTCTTCGATGAATTATTCTTCAACGCATAATTACTAGTCCATTTTTGGAGCACTTCTTTTTCCAGGAATTTTGAAATTCCCTGAAGAGCCAGCTCCACATTCTGGGGGATGAACCAGGGATTTTCGTTTTTAGCTTTGTCAGTCAAATCAGTGAATTCGTCCTCTGATAGCCCCTTAATTTTATTGCCAAGCTTCACCAGCGCCTCTATTCTATCTTCTAATATCATCATTTTTGAACCTTTGACTCAGTATTTTGTTTTTTGAGGTTAAACTCTTGTAGAGTATTTTTGCAGCGAAATTATCGAAATGTAGGCTATGGCCATTAAGATCACCGAAGAATGTATTAATTGTGGGGCCTGTGAGCCGGAATGCCCCAATACGGCCATCTATGAAGGTGGCCGCGAGTGGACGTGGGCGGGGGGGACGAAGTTAACAGAAGTTAAATCTGGGGATGGTTCCCTTTCGGACGCCAAAGCCCTTCAGCAACCAGTCTCTAACGAGTTTTATTATATCGTTTCAGGAAAGTGCACCGAGTGTACCGGCTTCCATGAAGAACCCCAGTGTGCGGCTGTCTGCCCGGTAGATTGTTGTGTGCCAGATCCCGATCACGTGGAGTCAAAGGAAGTGCTCATGGCAAGGAAGGCGTATCTACATAACGAGGAACTGCAAGCTTAAATTTTGAAGACAACGTACTTAAAAAAAATAGGTCTTTGGATTTCATCGCATCTTGGCCCGCTTAATCAAATAAGCCTGGAGCACTTCAAAGTAGTGCTTTTGTGCATTCGCGGAAATAAAATCAATTTTCAGCTGGTTGCATTTCATTTTTAATTCGGAATGAATCAGGTTTAGTTGCTGCGTGAATTTATCTTTTATTTCAGAGGGATTCAGTTTCAATTTTTCGCCGCTTTCCAAATCAATGAACTCGTAAGGCCGCTCTTCAAAATTAAACGCGAGTTCGGTTTGGTGGTCGGTGATGTGAAAGAGCAGCACTTCGTGTTTATTGTGTTTCAAATGCTGCAATGCCTTAAATATTTCATCTTGGTTTTCACCTTCAAACATGTCGCTAAAAATAATCACCAAGGATCTCTTATTTATTTTTTCGGCCAGGGTGTGGAGTGCATCGGCAATGCGAGTCGGTTTTAAGGAAGGTGGGTTCGTTAACTTGGTATTAAGCAGTTTGAATAATTTATCAACATGGGCTGCCGTTGACTTGATTTGAGTCAGTTCTTCAATCTGATCTGAAAACAAGGCCAGGCCAACGGCATCCCGCTGATGGCTTAGCAGATGTGCCAAGGCAGCAGCGCAATAAATACTAAACCGGATTTTATCGTTGTTTGGCTTGGGATAATACATGGAGGCAGAGCAATCCAAGGCAATCAAACAGCGCAGGTTCGTTTCTTCTTCATACTGTTTAGTGTAGAGTCGGTCTGTCCGAGCAAAAACCTTCCAATCGATATGCCGGGTACTTTGCCCTTCATTATAAAGCCGGTGTTCGGCAAATTCAACGGAGAAACCGTGATAGGGTGACTTATGCAAGCCCGTAATGAACCCTTCCACCATCTGCCGGGCCAGCAGTTCCAGCCCTCCGGCCTGCCTCACTTCTTCAAAGTTTATGGGGGTCACAGTAGTAAAAGTGAAAAATTCAGGTTTTTTTCAGAAAAGTAAAGCTAATCCTCGGACCCTTTTATTGACTACCATTTGTAAAAAAAAAATTAAATAGTACCTTCGGAACACCTAAAAACACACACCAAACAAACCTAACGAACTGTGGAAGAGAACAAAAACAATGGCAGGGATGAAATTTTCTCCGAGAAAGTGAAGGCGGGCAAGCGCACTTATTTTTTTGATGTGAAATCGACCCGGGCAAATGACTTTTATGTAACCATCACGGAGAGCAAGAAAAGGTTCAACAAGGACAATGAAGGCTTTACCTACGAAAAACATAAAATATTCCTTTATAAAGAGGATTTTAATAAGTTTATGGACGCCCTAAACAACACCATCAATCACGTAAAAAATGAGCTGATGCCGGGGGTGGATTTCTCATCATTCGAACATAACCATCATGAAAACCATGAAGGCAAAGAAGTTGTCGTTGAAGCGGGCAAGCCGTCAACCGACAACGAGCTTCGCTGGGACTAACGATTTTAATCCTTACCTATACCTAACCTGGATTAATCCTGCAGAAATGCGGGATTTTTCTTTTATCTGACGTCCCACACCAGTCAGGCGCCTTGACGCCTTGGCTAAACGGGTTATCTTTGCGGTCCAAAAATTTAATTCATGGGACTAAAGTGCGGCATCGTAGGCCTTCCGAATGTGGGCAAATCAACCTTATTCAATGCTATCTCCAACAACAAGGCAGAGGCGGCCAATTTTCCATTTTGCACCATCGAACCCAATGTGGGCGTCATCTCGGTGCCTGACGCACGGCTGAAGATATTGGAGGGGTTGGTAAAACCACAGCGAGTGCTGCCCACCACGTTTGAATTTGTAGACATTGCCGGTCTGGTAAAAGGAGCCAGCAAAGGGGAGGGACTTGGCAACCAATTTTTGGCTAATATCCGTGAAGTGGATGCCATCGCCCACGTGGTTCGCTGCTTTGAAAATGATAACATCATTCACGTGGGTGGCAAAGTTGACCCCATTGCCGACAAGGAAATCATCGATACCGAACTTCAGCTAAAGGATCTTGATTCCGTTGAAAAGAAGATCAGCAAGGTGGAACGCACTGCCAAGAGTGGTGATGCTAAAGCAAAGAAAGAACTGGCCACATTGATTCTGTTTAAGGAGGCGTTATTGGCCGGAAAAAATGCCCGGGCCGTGGTCACCGATGCCGAAGACCGCAAGGCCATTGAAGATATTCAATTGCTTACCGATAAGCCCGTTATCTATGTGGCCAATGTGGATGAAAAATCCATTCATACGGGAAATAAATTTGTGGAGGCGTTGAAGAACTTGGTGAAGGACGAAGCGGCAGATGTGGTCATGGTTTGTGCCGCCATCGAGGCGCAGATTGCCGAGTTGGATAATGAAGCGGACCGTCAGGTTTTCTTAGAAGAATATGGACTGAAAGAGTCAGGCCTCAATCAGCTGGTTCATGCAGCCTATCACCTGCTCAATCTGATTACCTACTTCACGGCGGGTGAAAAGGAGGTGCGAGCCTGGACCATTCATCGCGGTTGGAAGGCTCCCCAGGCGGCCGGGGTGATCCACACCGACTTTGAGAAGGGATTCATCCGGGCGGAGGTGATCAAAATACCTGATTATCAGAAATATAAAACAGAAGTGGGCTGCAAGGAGGCCGGAAAACTGGCGGTGGAAGGTAAAGATTACGTTGTCGAAGACGGTGACGTAATGCACTTTCGCTTTAATGTTTAGGCTTCAAAAATGAAATAATCCTTACACTACCAGGCTCAATTCGCTTGATTTTTAGTACTTTAGCTTTCCGCTGAATTTAAATTTTTGAAAGCGGGGTTTGGCTGACGAGTATTTTTTTACCCCAAATAAAATAGGCAGTGAGGATCAGGATAGTCTTTTCCCTGAAAAACCGAGGGGCATACGTGCCGTTCCACCATCAGTTTCTGCTGGCCCAAGCCATTAAAGGCTTAATCATGCTGGGTGGAAAGAGTAATTTCTTTGCCTTCCATCAATATAATTTCTCTGGACTCAAGGGACAGATCAAGATCAGCCGCAAGGGGCTGCATTTTTACTCCTCCAGGGTGACGTTAGTGTTTTCTTCGCCCAGTAAGGATTTTATTGAATATTTCCTGTCCGTTCTTTTTGCACAAAAGGAATTGTTGATTGGAAACCTGCAGCTTGTACCTGAACTACATGAAAATGAGGAGTCCATCACCGTTGGGGAATCAATCAAATTTTTGTGCATTTCCCCTATCGTGTTGCTTCCCGCGTCCTTCAATGATGAGCAGAGCAAGCGATTCATCTCGCCGGAAAGCGATGAATTTTCTGATTTACTCTATGACAACACCATGTCCCGCATGGAAGCCAGTGGCAAATACCCCTCCGATAAATTGGCTGACTTTTATAAATTTCAATTGGTAGCCGATCGCGATTATCTCACTAAAATACAGACTACGCACAAAAAATTTGCCCGCATTTATCCGCTCTACGATGCCGACGTGAAGTATGAGGTGCGAGGATATACTTTTCCTTTTACCCTTTATGCACCTCAACCCGTTCAGCAATTTGTATATGAAAATGGACTGGGGCATTTTTCCCATAAGGGTTTTGGTATGCTGGATATCGCCAATGCCAATTCCATCGCCAAACAAGAAAGTATGGAGATGTATGCTTAGGCCTTCATGGCCACACCGGAATTTAAAGATCGCATAACCGCTCAGCCTCTGGATTGATTACTTTCTGTAAATCATTTTCGGGATTGTCTTTAATTGAGTTACTTTTTAGAACATTTAAATCCACATCAAATGAAAAAAGGATTCCTCCTGATCCTGCTGATTTATTCCCTGACAGATCAACTCTTATGTCAAACCCAGCAGAATCTTACCACCACTTATGACGCCCGATTTTTTGATAAACTAAAGTGGAGAAACATTGGTCCACCACGAGGTGGACGATCCCTTGGTGCGGCCGGGAGCCCAGGGAGAATCAATGAATATTATTTTGGTGCCACCGGAGGAGGTTTATGGAAAACAACCGATGGAGGGATCGAGTGGAATCCCGTTACAGATGGGAAAATATCCTGTTCATCCATTGGGGCGGTGGCCGTCGCTGAAACGAATCCAGATATTGTGTACATAGGAGGAGGGGAGACACAACTGAGAGGAAGTATCACCCAAGGCGATGGCGTTTACAAAACGACGGACGGAGGAAAAACCTGGCGGTCCTTAGGCCTGAAGGAAACGCAAGCTATTTCTCGGATTCGAATTCATCCCACTAATCCTGATATCGTTTACGTTGCCGCCTTGGGTCATCCTTATGGTGACAACGAGGAACGGGGAGTTTTTAAGTCGATTGACGGAGGAAATACCTGGAAGAAAGTTTTGTTTGTCAGCCCTAAAGCCGGTGCTGCTGATTTGATCATTGACCGAACGAACCCCAAAATTTTATATGCTTCAACCTGGCAGGTCTATCGCCGAACTTGGAAAATGTGGGGCGGGGGCCCTGATTGTAAATTATGGAAATCAGAAAATGCCGGGGAGACCTGGACGGAGTTGACCAAAAATCCAGGTATGCCGGAAGGGCCGTTGGGAAAAATTGGGATCACCGTTTCACCTGCCGATAATCGAAGACTTTGGGCGATTGTCGAAGCCAATGATGGCGGCGTTTATCGCAGTGATGATGCGGGTGCCACCTGGAAAAAAACAAATGATGAACGCAAACTCCGCCAGCGTGCGTTTTATTATTCAAGAATTTATGCCGACCCGTTTGATCGCGAGACCGTGTATTGCTTAAACGTTGATTTTTTCAAATCCACCGATGGCGGAGTAAAATTTGATCAGCAAATTGAAGTACCTCATGGTGACAATCACGACTTATGGATTGATCCAAATAATGCTCAGCGCATGATCGCCTCCAATGATGGTGGTGGAACCGTTTCGGTAAATGGAGGTAAGAGTTGGACCGCGCAAGATTATATCACCACCCAATTTTATCATGTTACCACAACTAACCACGTGCCTTATCATGTGGCTGGCGCCCAGCAGGACAATTCCACCATTGCCGTTCCAAGTGATGGCTGGCACAACATGAATGTCTTGGGTCCGTGGGGTTATGAAGTAGGGGGGGGCGAGAGTGGGTATATTACTTCACATCCCTTGAATCCTGATGTTTATTATGCCGGAAGTCAGGGTGCCTTGCTGACACGCTACGATCGCACGACCGGACAAGTGCGTGATATTCAGGTTTACCCAAGATTTTTTTCAGGAGAACCGGCAAGCGAGTTGCCGGAGCGCTGGCAATGGACTTACCCCATTGTCTTCTCACCCGTTGACCCTAAAATTTTATTTACCTGCTCACAACACGTCTGGAAAACAACCGATGATGGACAAAGTTGGGAACAGATCAGCCCTGACTTGACCTATGCCGATCCGGAAACGCTGGGTGTCTCCGGAGGAATTATAACTCGGGATATGAATGGTCCTGAAATCTATGCTACGGTGTTTGCCTTAGCACCTTCCTATCATGATGTCAACACGATTTGGGCCGGATCAGACGACGGTAAAATACAAATTACCCGCAACGGGGGTAAGAACTGGACCGACATTACCCCAAAGGAATTGCCAAAAAATTCGGTGGTGGCCATCATTGATGAATCCAGGCACACCCCGGGCACGGCCTACGTGGCGGCGTTCCGGTATCAGGTTGATGATCGTCAACCTTATGTATTTCGCACCAGAGATTATGGAAAGACGTGGACTAAAATTATTACCGGAATTAGCGATGGCCATTTTGCGCGATCAATTCGTGAGGACTTGGTTCGCCCCGGGCTTTTATTTCTTGGAACCGAACACGGTGCCTATGTTTCTTTCAATGCGGGCGACAATTGGCAACCCCTTCAATTGAATTTACCGGACACGCCCATTCGCGATTTGGTTGTAAAAGATAACGACGTGGTGCTTGGCACCCACGGTCGCGGCTTTTGGATTTTGGATGACATTCAACCTTTGCGTCAGCTCACCCCGGAGTTGATGAAACAAAGTGCTATTTTCTTTCAGCCAGGGGATGCCATTCGTGGGATTAATGATGCGGTGTTTCAATATTATTTGAAGGATAAAACGGATTCTGTCAAAATTGAAATACTTGACGTTGACGGAAAGTTGGTTAAAGTCTTTAAGGGCGACAAGCCAGAGTATAAACCCGATCCCACTATTCCCAGGTGGGAGAGAGAACCGGCTAAACCCACCACCGCGGCAGGACTAAATTCATTTTCATGGAACCTTCGTTATCCAGGGGCCACGGTTTTTGACGGAATGATTTTGTGGGGCGCCAATCCTAAAAGTGGACCCAAAGCGCCGGTGGGAAAATACCAGGTTCGGTTTTCAGTCGGACCATACTCGCAGACCTATCCCTTTACTGTAAAAATTGATCCCAATTTAAAAGGGATCACGGAGGCGGACTTAAAGGAGACGTTCGATTTATCGATGAAGATCAGGGACAGAGAGAGCGAAGGGAACCAAGCCGTCATTCAAATTCGGAAAATCAAAAAGCAAATTGAGGAAGGACTAAAAAATAATACGGATCCGGCCATTACAAACGCGGCCAAGGAGTTGGTGGCAAAGCTCACCGCCATTGAAGAGGATTTGTATCAAACAAAAAATCGCAGCGGCCAGGATCCATTGAATTTTCCCATCAAGTTGGGGAACCGAATTTCGGCGGTGCGCAGAAGTTTGGAAACAGGCGATGCTAAACCCACCGCGGGGGCTTACAAAGTATTTGGTGAACTGTCAAAAGAACTGGATGTTCAATTGGTGAAACTAAAGAATGTGCTCAATGGTGAGCTTCCAAGTCTTAACCAAAAATTGAATTTGTCAAAGTAAGAAAAAAACTACCGAGGATTAACCGGAATGATATAATACCCAATTAATAAATCAGCATTGGGCTTGAAGGGCCGATTGTAGATGGTGATCTCGTAAACATTTTCTGTTTCGTAGTGGGATCCTTCGATGGCCAGGGGCGGGGTATTTTTAGATTCAATGACATATTGGTAGTCGTACCAACCCTGCTTCACAAATTGCCGGGATTCGTAGGCATGGGTAGAGGTATTATAGCGCATTTTGTTTTCATCGGTGCGTTGGTAATTGTTGAACTTCCCCACCACATAAACATCGCCGTCATAGGGAGCCTCTGCCTTCAACATAAAGCGCACGTACAAATAATTTCCGGTAATGGCAGGCTCGCCGTAATCCAGGTCGTCAATAATGTAGCCTCCATCGAGGTCTTTGTACTGGGCATAAGCACCCTCTCCGCGAGGGGCATCCATAGCTAAGTAAAGTTCAAAGGGTTTGGCTGCTTTGTTGATTTGGCCGGTATTTTGGCCCGGATACATCAGCGAGCGAAAGTCGGCAAAGCGAAACTCGTTGCCCCCAGCAAACTGCCGGCTGTCGTCTTGGGTTTTGTATTCGAGTTCACTTTGGTCATCGCGAACGAAGGTGGGTTGAATATTAAATTTCGCATTATCCCAACGCTGGTTTTGTCGCATGTTCACATGTACCGTTTCCGTTGGATTTAGAATTTGAATGTCTCCGTAATCAAGAATAAAATTGAACTGCTGCATGGCCCCGTTGAGTGTGCCTGAGCCAAGGAACTGATCATCCTTGGTCAATCCAATCTGGTTATCGTACACCATCATTCGCTTTGAAAGAATAATGGTGTTGACGTCATCACGGTACACAACGAGTAGGTAATTTCCTGGGAGTTTTACCGCGGGCACCTGAAAGCGATAATGAATGTAGCGCACATGGGTGTTGCTTGAAAGTTGGTAATCCGTCAACGGATACTCGTTGTAGCTATCCATAAAATCCAGGTCCATCAATTGGGATTTTGTCCAATCGTAGTTGCAGTGGATAAGTTTTGCGTAATAATTACTTCGCTGGTCTTGCAGGTCATCAAATTCAAGTAATAAGTTTTGTTGTTGAATGGGGGTGGCGCTAGGCTGAAGAAAATCTTGGGTTCCACCGATGGTGGGATAGAGTTGAACCGTCTTGATTTGTGGTTCATAAACTTTGTCGGAGAATGAAAGCTCTTTTTGTGCGAACAGGTTACCGTGAACAGCTAATAGAAATGGAATAGAAATTAAAAAACCATTGCGTTTCAAAAAAGGGTTCTGCATCATAAGCGAGTTTTTAAGGTCTAAAAAGATAATTATCGCCCTGGATCGGCCCCGTTTTATCCAAACAAAAAGTATTCAGCGCAGCAGGAGGCACGATTTTTAGCGACCACTATTTTTTCTCAATCTCTTCAATTTCCAGCGCAATGGACTCCCACTTTTTATTTTCTTCTTCCAGTTGCCTATCGATCTTTTCAAAGCGCTGCTGAACGGCCATCAGGCTTTCCGGATTTGCGTATACTTCCGGCCT
>Ga0209067_10001731_pt1 | contig 13247 bp, 10 predicted proteins | sample ColStrG_CSR_2013_FD_187199 | JGI IMG/M metagenome (GOLD analysis project Ga0209067, IMG submission 187199) | Freshwater sediment microbial communities in response to fracking from Pennsylvania, USA - Cold Stream Run_MetaG_CSR_2013 (SPAdes)... | ecosystem: Environmental > Aquatic > Freshwater >... | reverse complement strand
CCACTCGACATCCTCGGCGCGCACGGCGACCACGATGTCTCCCACGCGGTCCGAGGCGGCAAACTTGCGGACCGTATGCATCAGAATCGGCGAACCTTCCAGCAGCATGAACTGTTTGCGGCTGATACCCGCCTTCTCCGCGGTGCCCTTCCCCATTCGGGTACCCAGGCCCGCCGCAGGCAATATGACGGCGACTTTCATGTGAACTACGATTCTATCGTGGTTTTCTCGGGCGCAACGTTCGTCATGGGCTGCGGATCGCTCTTGCGCACCGGCCGGTCATGCCGCTCGGGGCCGGCGGCTGGATGCGGACGGTCGTCGAACTTGCCGAAAATCATCTTGCCGGCGGTGGTCTGCAGCACGCTGGTGACGGAGATGTCGATGGTCTTGGAGATCATCTTCTTGGCGTTATCGACCACCACCATGGTGCCGTCATCCAGGTAGGCCACGCCCTGGTTATACTCTTTGCCTTCCTTGAGGATGAAGACCCGCATGGTTTCGCCGGGCAGCACGATGGGCTTGAGCGAATTGGCCAGTTCATTGATGTTCAGCACCTCGACGCCGTGAAGCTGGGCCACTTTGTTGAGGTTGAAATCGTTGGTGATGACCTTGCAGTCGAAGACCTTGGCCAGTTCGATGAGCTTCATGTCGACTTCACGCACGTTGGGGAAGTCCTCCTCCACAATCTGCACGTTGAGGTGGGCCATTTTCTGGACGCGCTGGAGAATATCGAGGCCCCGCCGGCCGCGATTGCGCCTCATGGAATCGGCCGAATCGGCCACTAATTGCAGCTCGCGGAGCACGAACTGGGGAATCACCAGGACCCCGTCGAGAAAACCGGTTTCGGCGATATCGGCGATCCGGCCATCGATGATGACGCTGGTGTCCAGAATCTTGAAGCTTTTCTTCGACGACTTTTCGCCGCCGAAAATGCCGCCGAGCGCCGACAGATTCAGCATGTCGCCCTTGTTGGCTCCAACGATCAGACCGACGTACGTCATCAGGAGCAGCAGGCAGACCGGCAGGAACGGGTCGCTCGAGGCCTTGCCCAGCACGAGCGACATCAGGAAAGCCCCGACGATGCCCAAGACCGACCCGGCGGCGGCGCCTATGAGCCGCTTGAGGCTGACGCGCTCCAGGCGGATCTCGAAGAAAATAATGCAGCAACCGAGGACGAACCCGACGGCCGCTGCCACCCACGGTTCAAAGTGAAACGGATGTAAGGCAAAAGCGGAAGCCGCCAGAACCAGGATGAAAATAGCGCGAACTATGAATAGATCGAGCAAACCAGCACCCCCTTCGGGTGAATACAAGCTTCGGAAATTGATTCAATAACCGGTACATAGACGCTGCAAAAGAGCGAGCGACGTCGCGCCAAGAGTATACCATACGTGTAGGTTGTTAACTTTTTTCGCAGGTGCGCCGGGCGCGCCGGACGCACAGAACGAGGGGATGAAGGTCGTCCCGCGTGCGATCCCGGCTTTATGGCGGGTTGCGGGCGACTTTCGAGGGTGTTGCGGATTGGTCGGTCATCCGCCTGCCAGTTATCCGTCTGCGCGGGCCGCTCCTTCAATCTCTTTAATCTCTTTCCATGAGTGTCTGAATGGTTTCGGGAAGCGGGCGCCTCAATTCCACTTGCACTATTTGCTGTTTAGGGTTGTAGGCCAGTATGGTTTTTCGGCTCGAGCCGGGGTTATTGTGATATCGAACGTTTGAGGTTTCGACTTCACCCCGGCTCCCAAGATCACCCAGGAGAACTGCCCGTCTGAGCGAGTATTCACATACTCGTCGTAGTGGACCGTGTCGCCGTTCGCCAGAACCATGCTGCCGGCTACGTGCATGGCCGTGACCGTTTGATCCGTGGTTCGAAGAAGCACTCGAAGGCCGTAGACGCGGGCGCATTCATCCGGAACGCAGACCTCACCGCCGGGGAGAATCTCAACGGTCCCGGCATCAGGGAGATTAGACCAGACTTTTGTGCTGACTGTTAGAGGGCCGATGGTTCGGTGGAACCCGACGGGGCGTTGCGTTTGCGCGAAAACGCTCGCGGCGACCATAAGAAGCAAAGAAATTCGGGTCAACATTTCAGACCCCCGAGTCTCATTATTGACCTCACGAAAATGGGAATCAAGGTACAATTCACTCCCCGTTCGATAAAAAGTACTGAACGGGCTAGTCAACGCAAGGGACCTCAGTTGGCCACCTGGCCACCGTGGAGGCGCCGGGAGCTAAGGCCCCCTGGCGGAGTACCCGACGAAGTCCACCGACTCCAGGCACCCTCCCACAACAGACCAGGGAGGGTCCGCGGTAGCCAACCTGCGACGCTAGCGGAAGCGTCGCAAACGCCAACGCAAGGTGGGCGGCTTATAGACCAATCGATGCGATAGTGGTGTAGGAAAGATGCGATACCTATGCTGAAACCTGGATTCGACCCCGGTCTGACTCAGAAATTCAACGCGCCATTGCGGCGCGTGATCAATAAAGACGGCAGCTTCAACGTGCATCGCCGCGGCACCACCTGGCGCGACTTTCATCCCTACCTGCATTTGATCAATATCGGATGGGCGCAGTTTCTGGGATTGATATTCCTGGGGTATATGGCCGCCAATATCTTGTTCGCACTGGCCTACTATGGGCTCGGCCCCGGTCAACTGCAAGGCGGGGACGCTGCGACTGACGCGGGCCGGTTCTTCAATTGCTTCTTCTTCAGCGCGCATACGCTGAGCACCGTGGGCTACGGCTCCATTTCCCCAAAGGGCTTTGGGGCGAACATCGTGGCTGCGCTGGAATCGCTGGTTGGCGTACTCGGCTTCGCACTGGCCACCGGCTTGTTGTTCGGGCGGGTGTCGCGCCCCTCGGCCAAGATTGGATTCAGCGACCACATGTTGATCGCGCCATACCTGGACATCACCAGCCTGCAATTCCGCGTGGTCAACCGCCGCGCCAACGACCTGATGGAACTGGAGACGCGGGTGATGTTGATGACCGTGGAGACGCAGAATGGGGAACCCGTGCGCCAGTACAAATTGTTGAAGCTGGAGCGCGAAAAAGTGTTATTCATGCCGCTGACGTGGACCGTGGTGCATCCGATCGATTCCGACAGCCCGCTATGGGGCAAGACGGCCGATGACCTGAGGCTGCTACAGGCCGAGGTCCTGATTCTGATCAAAGGGTACGACGACACCTTCAGCCAGACCGTGCTGACGCGGCATTCCTACCGGCACGATGAGGTGCTGTGGGGCGTGCGATTCGCACCGGCCTTCAGCGTGAATGAAGAGGGGGATCTGGTGCTGGAGTTGCGCAAAGTGGGTGAGGTGGCGGGGTAAGCACTCGAGCACCCTGTGGCTGCGACGTCCTTCTGCCGCGCCGTGCAGGGGCGTCAGCCGTGGCGCCATCTCTTTGACGACGGCGCAGCGGTACGCTTTCTTGGCTTTCATGATCCATCCGATTCCGCTCAGCCCAAGCTGGGTGCATAAAACGGCACCTATTCTGTGTGGGGCAGGTTGTCAACCTGCCCCACAGGCCGATCGGGGCGCCGCCTCACCTGCTGGCCGGAGGCACCACGCCGCACATGCGTGCGTAGACCACCATTTGGCCGTAGTGGTCGAACGAGTGCCACACCGCGACGTGGGCGAGGCCGGCGCGAGGCTGGTCGGCACCGCCGAAAGGCGACTTCACCAACTCCATCTGACTTTGGGCCGTCAGCAGGTTCGTCATTCTATGGCCGAAAGCGAAAGCGTCTTTCAAAAACTGAACAATCTCAGCCTTGGTCTTGACGGAATCGGGTCCGTTCTCGCCCTTGTCTAGGTCCACGGGCGGTTTCTGGCCCTGGGATGCCGCCGCCACCATGTAGATCACCGAGGCGACGTGCTTGATCTGCTGGCCGAAGGTGCGCACGTCCTTGAAGGCTCCGTCGGAAGGCCGGAAATCGAACTTGTCCGCGGGCATAGCCTCCGCCAGCGGAACCAGTTCGGATTCCACCGACTTGAGTTCGCCGTCGTACAGCTTGGCTACCGGCCCGGGTTCGGCGGCGAAGGCGGCGGGGCTCAGAACCGCGCTGGTCAGAAGAAACACTATGGTTGGTCTCATCGCGATGCTCTTTTCTCGTTTGGAATTGCGGGCGCCAGGGCGCGCACGGCCCAGGCGGTGGCGCTTGCGGAAATCCATTGGTCGTGGTCGAACGGAAAGCCGCTTTGGAAGTACGGCTGGAATTTCACGGCGCGGCTGCGGACGTACCAGGAACCGTCCGCAAATTGCGTGTTCAGAAGGAACTTCACGCCGCGCTGGTATGCCTGATCGTTCACTCCGATAACCCCGGCTTCGCGGAGCGCCCAGAGCGATTCGCCGGTGGCGTAGGCGTCGCTTGCCAGGTTCTCGTTTTGTGCCCAGCCCCCGTCGGCACGCTGAGCCGCGAGCAGTGCCCGCCCGACGGACTTCACGCGGTCCGCGCCCGTGCCGGCCCAGTCGAGACCCACGGCGAGCATGGCGAAATCGTCGTTGGTTGCCGGTTTGGCTTGGCGTAGCCATTCCTTGGCGCGGAGGATGCGCTGGTCGAACTCGCCTTTCCGCCCGGGGATGCCATAAAGCTGCAGTGTGTGCATCGCCAGGGCGGTTCGCGCGATCGTGCTTTCCTCCATCGGAGCGCGCGATTGCCCGCCCACCCGCCAGGCGCCATCACGGTTCTGGAAGCCGGCGATGTAGGCAACCAACGTATCGGTAAGATTGTTCGCCGGGTAGTGTTCCGCGGCCATTGCCAGCAACGAATACATGGGCTGGTCTACTACACCGCCGATCTCGTTCCGTTCCAGCAGCACCTCCTGTAACGTGGTCCACTGGCCTTCGCTCATCTTGATGAATGAAGCCGCCGCGGCATCGTCGACCTTGATGCCGCCGCCTCGCGCCGCGGCCACGGCCATGGAGGTGAACGGCTGATGATGGCACCCCACGCAGCCGCTCAGCCTGAAGAACTCGGCGGAGCTGCGCTGCAGCAGGTTGGTGCTGGTTTCGACGGCCTGTGCCAGCACCTTGGCGCTTCCGGCGCGCTCGGGTGGAGTGAACGGAACGCCCGCCCTGGCGCCGGCCGCCGTGAGCACCGCGATCACCTTCGGGTTGCCGAATTTCCGGCTCCAATCCAGAGCCGTTTCGCCAGTGGTGTCTTTGGCATTGACATCTGCGCCAGCCTTGAGAAGCAGCTTGACCACTTCTAAATCCTGCCCCTCCGAAGCCACCGCCAGGATCAGAGGGGTCATCTCGCGGACGTCCTTGGCGTTGACGTTGGCGCCGGCATCCAGCAGAGGTCTGATCACGCCCGCGTCGCAATAGGGGGCGGCCCACATCAGCGCCGTCCGGTTGAACAGTTGAATCTTGCCGAATTTGACGTCTCCTGCAGACGAGTTTCGGGCATCCACCCTGGCGCCCTTCGAGAGCAGCAACTTCACGGCATCGGCATCGCAGTGAGTGGCCGCAAATTGGAGCGGCGTGTTGCCGGCTTTGTCGGCGGCATCTGGCTCCGCACCGCTGGCCAGAAGGAACCGGAGGGAGTCGAGATCGTTGCCTGCTGCGCTGAGGACGGCCGTGCCACCCTGTTGGTCTGCCGCCTTCACATCGGCACCCTTCGCAATCAGAAGCTTCACGGTTTGGCTGCAACCTTGGCAAGCTGCGGCGATCATGAGCGCGGTGCGGCCTTGCTTGGTATGCCCATTCACGTCGGCGCCCTTGGCTACTAGGGCACGAGCTTTTTCGACATCGTTAGCGCCCAAGATCAAAGCTGTGTTACCGAAAGCGTTTTTGGCGTTCACCGCGGCCCCGCGATCCAGCAGCAGGTTGACGGCCTCCGGGCTTCCGAAAGCTGCGGCTTGCATCAGCAGGGTGTTGCCGCGCTTGTCGCGGCCATTGACATCGGCGCCCTGGTCCAATCGAGCCTTCAGCGCGGCCAGGCCGTTGTTGCGGATCGCCTGGAACAGATCGTCCGCGGAACTCTGCGCGCCGGCGGTGAGGCTGAGGCTCAACGCAGCCCCCATCACCCAAAATTGCCGCATCCCCCAAGCCTCCTTGTGTGCGGTTTAGTATACCATTGGCGGGCCGTAAAACCGGGTTACAGTAAAGGGGCGGAGTTAACGATTTGGCAGCAGCCCCACAGAGTAGTGAGGTGAAGGGAGTGACCGTATCGCCGGCGGGTCCGCTGGTGGTCTCAGCGTTGGCTCCTACGGCGGAAGCCGCGCCGGGGCGTCCCCGCCTCTCTCTGGTGGTGCCGACGCTCAACGAGCGCGAGAACATCGCCGACTTTTTAGCCGCCGTGCGGCGCACGCTGGACGAGGCCCTGCCCGCCAATTACGAAGTGATCGTAGTGGACGACGATAGCCCCGACCGCACCTGGGAAATCGCCGCCGGCCTGATGAGCGGCTTTCCGGAGTTGCGCGTCGTCCGGCGGCAGAACGAGGGCGGCCTGGCGGTGGCCGTGATCCGCGGATGGCAGGTGGCGCGCGGCGCGGTGCTGGGCACCATCAACGCCGATTTCCAACATCCACCCGACGTCCTGGGACGCTTGCTGGAACGGATGGGCAGCGCCGACGTGGTGGCGGCCACGCGCCACGGCGATGGCGGCGGGTTGGGCGACTGGGGCCTGATGCGGCGCGTCAGTTCCTGGGGAGCTTCGCAGATCGGACGCGCGCTGCTCCCGGAAGTCTACGCCCGCCTCTCCGACCCGCTGAGCGGATGTTACCTGGTGCGCCGCACCTCCATTCAAGGCGTTCCACTGAAGCCGCTGGGTTACAAAAGCCTGATGGAGATTCTGGTGCGCGGCAACGTGCGGGAAGTGCGGGAGTGCGGCTACGAAATGCGCAAACGCAGCCGCGGGCAGAGCAAGGTTCACGCCCTGCACCCCTTTCAATACATCCGCCACGTGTTCCGGCTGCGAGCCGCCGCCAGGGAGCGGCGCGGCTAACGTGGCCCAAGAAAAATACCACGTCAACAATCCGGTGGTTGCCTTCCTCATCCGGAGATTCTTCGATCGCATCGCCGCTATGTTGGGTGCAGTGGGGCCACACTCCGTTTTGGATGCTGGTTGCGGCGAAGGCGAGTTGTTGCGGCGCGGCGTCCTAGGCAGCGTGCATACGGTATCGCTCGACCGCAGCCTTGACGGCCTTACCGAAATTCGCACCCACACACCCGCCTGCAGGCCGGTCTGTGGCTCGGTGTTGCAGCTTCCGTTTGCGCGCGCCAGCTTCGACGCGGTAGTGTGCCTTGAGGTGCTCGAACATCTCGCAGACCCGGCGGCCGCGGTGCAGGAGTTACTGCGGGTAGCGCGCCTGGCGGTGGTGCTTTCCGTGCCGTATGAGCCCTACTTCCGATTGGGCAACCTGCTGCGCGGGAAATATCTCGACCGCCTGGGCAACCATCCGGAACACATTCAACACTGGAACCTGCGGCGGTTTCGCAACCTCCTGTCGCCTACCGTTTGCGAGGTCGAGGTGGTGGAGGCCTTTCCCTGGATCGTAGCCTGCGTGCGGCCAAAGGGCAAGCGATGAAGCGGCGGGCGCCATTCCTGCTGTTCTTGCTGCTGACGGCGATCGGCGTGGCCCGCATTGTGTCGACTTACCGTGCGATCGCACAGACGTCCGACGAGACGCCGAACATCGCCTGCGGCATGCAGTATCTCGACCTCGGCCGCTACGATTACGGCGCATTCCATCCGCCCCTGGCGCGTCTGGCGATCGCGCTCGGGCCGTACCTTTACGGGGCACGGTCGCAGAAGTTGCCCGACCGCTGGCAGGAGGGCAACGCGGTCCTGAACAGTGCCAGGCGCTATGGCAAGGCTCTCACGCTGGCCCGTCTGGGGATTCTGCCGTTCTTCGTGCTGGCCGCGACGTGCGTGTGGTTGTGGGGCCGGCGCCTCCTGGGCGAGTGGGGCGCGTTGGCGCCGCTTTTCCTGTTCACGAACACTCCGCCCGTGCTGGCCCACGCGGGCGTGGCCACCATGGATATGGCGGTCGGTGCGGGCGTATGCGCCGCCTTGCTGGCCTTTGCGGTGTGGCTGGAGCAGCCCACGCCAGGGCGCGGCGTCATGCTGGGCCTGGGGCTGGCGCTGGCGTTTTTATCGAAGTTCTCCAGCATCATGCTGCTACCGGTCTGCGCGGCGGCCGTTTTATGGCTGCGCGGGAAGAGGCCGATCCCCAACGGTCGCGTGCCGCTTCTCGTCGCGTTTCTGCTGATCTGGTCGGCGTACGGATTCTCTTTCGGCCGCATCACGGAACACCCGGCCGCCGACGCCGCCGGACAGGGTGGGATTCTCGCCAAAGTGCCGGCACCGGTTTATCGCCTGCTGGAGCGCACGCCCCTCCCTGCCCCGCAGATCTTGGACGGCCTCTGGCAGGTACACAACCACGTGGAGGGCGGCCACGCGGCCTACCTGTTGGGGCGGAACAGCCTGCACGGATGGTGGTACTTTTTTCCCGTCGCGTTGTCGCTCAAGACGCCGCTGGCGCTTCTGATTCTGGCCGGCGCGGGATGGTATGCGCTATTCCGCGATAAGCTGCGCCCGTTCGACTGGCGCGCCTGGGTCCCGGCTGTCGCCGGAGCCGCGATCCTGCTGGTCAACCTGCCAACCGGCCTCAACATCGGCGTGCGCTACATGCTGCCGCTGTACCCCATGCTGGCGCTCAGCGGCGGTATCGGCGCGGTCTACCTCCTCCGCCGGCCGCAGCGCTGGGCTCGGGCCATGGCCGTGGCCTTGATGCTGTGGATGGCGGTCTCTTCGTGGGCCGGGCATCCCGACTACGTGGCCTACTTCAACGAACTAGCAGGCAGCCACCCCGAGCGCTACCTGGTGGATTCCGACCTCGACTGGGGCCAGGACATGAACCTGCTGGTAGCCGAACTCAAGCGGCGGCACGTCACCCGGTTGCACCTGCGGTGTCTGTACACGGGCGACGATTCGCGCCTGGATCTGCCCTCGTGGGACAGTCTGGAGCCGTACCAGCCGGTGACCGGATGGGTAGCCATCAGCTTCACCATGCAGAAAAAGTACGGTTGGGTGGTGGCGCAACAGAAGGGCCGCAGCGACTTGGCATTTGCCTGGCTGGACCGCTACCAACCCGTGGCCCGAGTGGGGAAGTCGATCCTGCTCTACAATATCCCGGGGGCGGTAGAATAGAGCCAAGGATAAATCATGCCTGTCGCGTTGACCATCGCGCCGGATCCGCCGGCTCCCCTGATTCCTCCTCGCAAGCGTTGGACCCGCGCCGAGTGTGCGGTTCTGGAATCGAGCGGTATTTGGGACCAGCAGAAGGTCGAGTTGATCGACGGGGAGTTGATCAGCAAAATGGGAAAGAACCGCCCTCATGTGGTCGTGTTGGCCCGAATCAAGAAATGGCTTGTGGAGACCTTTGGATGGGACCGCGTTAACCAGGAGGCGCCGATCGACGTAGCTTCGGAAGACAATCCGTCCAACGAACCTGAGCCTGACGTAATCGTTTTCAATTTGCCTTCCGGGTTCGAACTCGGGTCTGCTCAGTCTGGGGATTTGGCCCTGGTAGTGGAAGTTGCCGACACAACCCTCCGGTTCGACCTCACCGTGAAGGCCAGGCTCTACGCCCGAGCCGGAATCGTCGAGTACTGGGTCCTGGATGTGACCGATCGCCGACTGATCGTCCACCGCGAGCCCGAACCTGGCGGCTACCGTTCTGTCATCGCCTTTAGCGAATCCGAGAAAGTCGCGCCGCTCGCGGCACCTCAAAGCGAACTGCTCGTCCGGGACATCTTCCCGCTCAGAAAGAATTAAACGAAGACATCATGCCTGTGGCGTTGATCATCGCGCCGGGATGCGCCGACCTCACTGTTTCCTCCTCGCAAGCGCTGGACGCGCACCCCGTGTGCCGCTCTGTAATCGAGCGGTACTTGGGACCAGCAGAAGGTCGAGTTGATCGATGGGGAGTTGATCAGCAAAATGGGAAAGAACCGCCCTCATGTGAATGTATTGAACCGAGCCCCGTACTGGCTGATAGATGCGTTCGGAAGGGACCGGGTCAACCCGTCAGCGCCGATCGACGTAGCTTCGGAAGATAATCCGACCAACGAACCCGAGCCTGACGCGAATCGTTCTCACGGTGAAGGCCAGGCTCTACGGCCGAGCCGGAATTGTCGAGTACTGGGTCCTGGATTTGACCGGCCGCCGCTTGATTGTCCACCGCGAACCCCAACCGGGAGGCTACCGCTCCGTCACCGCCTATTGCGAGTCCGAACGGGTGGCGCCGCTTGCGTCGCCGCGGTCCGAACTGCTGGTTGCCGATGTCTTCAGGTCTTGAGTGGCCGCCGCTGTCATTGCGGTGGTTTGGCCCCGGCGTTCCCTTTCAGTTCCTTCACCAACGCCAGAAAACTCGAACCTTTTCGGTTATACGCCTGAAGCCAACACGTAATCGGAAGCGCTATGCGACGTGCACGCACCGAAGGAGCCGCCATCGGCGAAAAGTTCGAACCCCTCTTCGCGATAGCTTCATTCTGTGAGCCGCGCATTTCCTCAGTTTGCCCGGGAGTGAAACACCGCAGGTCGTACACCTCCCCATATACGACCTGTTGTCGCACGACAACTCGTCCCGGGTGCCGAACGAATAATCGTATCCTCCGCGCGCAGCCGAGGCTGCGCGAACTAGTCCCGCATTAACAGCACACGTCACCACATTCGGCTGTATAACGCCTTACTCGCGGATATGCCCGCCGACGCAGGCCATATATCGCCTTCCGGGAGATGAGGTTCTGGGACTGCCGAGACTACTACCTGCGAGAACAGCCCTGCCACCAGCAATCCGGCTTAGCGTAGCGGCCCGCAAACGACGAACTGGGAAGCGTTGGGATGCGCCGTTAAGTGAACCGTGTTGCATTTAGGGGGACCTCCAGTCGTGCGGGACCGGGCGCCGTCGCTCGGTCGCCGCCTACCGCGAGTCCAAACAAGTAGGTCGCCACAGTCCGAACTGATGGCCGGCGACGTCTTCCTGAATGGAAGGCCTGCCCCGATCCGCCTGGGGCCGCTAGAATGAAGGTGTGAGCCAAGACTGGAACGCCGGGCTGTACGAAGCCAAGCACTCGTTTGTGTGGCAATTCGGGCGCGACCTGCTGCAGGTACTCGCGCCGCAGGCCGGTGAGCGGATTTTGGACGTCGGTTGCGGCACCGGTCGGCTGACGGCGGAGATCGCCAGCGCGGGCGCCGAAGTGGTGGGGATCGACTACTCCCCTACCATGATTTCCCAGGCGCGCGGCAACTACCCTATCCTGGTCTTCGAGACCCAGGACGCATGCCACATGCCCTACTGCGGCGAGTTCGACGCGGTGTTCTCGAACGCCGCACTGCACTGGATCCAGCCCGCCGAAGCGGCTGCCGCCGCCATGGCGCGCGCCCTCAAGCGCGGCGGCCGCCTGGTGGCGGAACTGGGTGGGCACGGCAATGTTCAGAAACTGGTGGAGAGCGCGTACCGGGCGCTCAAGCAACTGGGCATTCCCGACCCGGAGCGCTACAACCCGTGGTATTTCCCGAGCGTTGGCGAGTATGCCACACTCTTGGAGCGCCAACGCATGGAGGTGATCCTGGGGGCGTTGTTTGACCGCGAAACCCCGCTCGAAGGCGGCGGCGCCGGCCTGAAGGATTGGTTCGCCATGTTCGGCGCGCGCCTCATCGAAGGCCTGCCACCTGCAAGCCATGCGGAATTTTTCCGGCTGGTCGAGGACTATGCCGCGCCTCACCTGTTGCGCCAGGGCCAATGGGTGGCCGATTACCGGCGTCTGCGCATCGTGGCCCGGAAGAAGTAGGTCCACGCCGCGCGAAATTCTCGCGAACTCAACCGCCGGCCGCAACGTAATAGCTTACGATGCGCAATGAATTTCGTTACGCGGTCCGCGCCCTCTTGCGCGACCGTGCTTTCGCCTGCATGGTGGTGCTCAGCCTGGCGGTGGGGATCGGCGCCAATACGGCCATCTTTTCGCTGGTGGATGGCGTCCTGCTGCGTCCGCCGGGGTATCGCGAGCCGGACCGGCTGGTCACCATCAGCCAGTTCGCGCCGAAGCTGCTGAAATCCTACCCGGCGCTGCCGGTGAACATCGGCATCTATCTGGAGTGGCGGAAACAACTGACCTCGTTTGCGAGTTTGGGCATCGCACGCGGCGGCGCTTTCAACATGACGGGCTCGGGAGATCCCGAACAACTGCGCGGCGCGGAGGTGTCGGCCAACCTGTTTACCGTGCTCGGCGTCGAACCGCGCCTGGGCAGAAACTTCCTGGACAGTGAGGACCCCGCCGGCCACGACCGCGTGGCGATCCTCGGAGATTCGCTGTGGCGGCGCCGGTTCGCCTCCGATCCCGGAATCGTTGGCCGCAAGATCCTGCTGGATGGCATTCCTTATGAAGTCGTGGGTGTGCTGCCGCCCTCGTTCCACTTTCCCAGGGAGGAGAAAGTTGGCGCCCGCTCGCTCGGAGAGTGGGTGGAAGTCTACAAGCCGCTGGGCTACGAAAACGACGATGTTACTCTGCACATGGGCGACTTCAATTTCTCGACGACGGCCCGCCTGCGTCCCGGAGTGTCGCTGGCTAAGGCGCAGGCGGAACTGAACGTGGTGCAGGCGGGGATTTCGGTGCGGATTCCAGGCGACCTCGACCTGCACGCCAACCTGGTGCCGCTTACCGAGCGGATGGTGGGTGATGTGCGGGAGGGGCTCATCCTGGTGATGGCGGCGGTGGGCGCGGTGCTCCTGGTGCTGTGCGTGAATCTGGCCAACCTCTCGCTGGCGCGCGCCGCGGGTAGGGCCCGCGATGCGGCCATCCGGACGGCATTGGGCGCTAGTCGCGCCCGCCTGGTTCGCCACTCTCTGGCCGAAAGCACCATGCTCGCGCTGGCTGGCGGGGGACTGGGCGTGCTGTTCGCCTACGGGTGCCTGCGCGCGCTTCTGGCGGCCGCGCCCTTGGATCTGCCACGCCTTCACGACGTCCAGGTGGATGCGCGTGTGCTCCTGTTCGCCCTGGGAATCTCGCTGGTGACGGGGCTGATCTTCGGTATCCTCCCGGCCTTGCGCAGTGCCACCGCGGCGCCGTTTGAAACCTTGAAGGGTGGGAGCCGCAGCAATACCGAGGGCCGCGGCGGTCTGCGGTTGCGCAACCTTCTGGTGAGCCTGGAAGTGGGGCTGTGCGGCACGTTGCTGGTTACAGCCGGGCTGCTGATCGCGAGCTTTGTTCGCCTGATGGCCGTGGATAAGGGCTTCGACGTGGAG
>Ga0209067_10001730_pt1 | contig 13262 bp, 11 predicted proteins | sample ColStrG_CSR_2013_FD_187199 | JGI IMG/M metagenome (GOLD analysis project Ga0209067, IMG submission 187199) | Freshwater sediment microbial communities in response to fracking from Pennsylvania, USA - Cold Stream Run_MetaG_CSR_2013 (SPAdes)... | ecosystem: Environmental > Aquatic > Freshwater >... | reverse complement strand
GCATTGTACGTGAAACAGCAGTTAAACTGTCTTGCCGTCTTGATCACTTTTATTTATTTTTATCAATTATCAAGGCCTAAGCTAATAAAAAAACGGCATATTAGTTACCCAATATACCGTCTTCCAAATCACATTCGCTAATTACTAGTCATTTTTAATGGGCTGACCAACCATCGCATCTACTCGTTCGCGCAACTCTTTGCCAGGTTTAAAATGTGGCGCACGTTTTTCAGGCACCATCACTTTATCACCAGATTTAGGGTTACGACCGATTCTGGGTGGGCGACTATTAAGAGAAAAACTACCAAACCCTCTTATTTCAATCCGCTGCCCGACTACTAAGGCTTCGGACATTGCATCCAAAATGGTTTTAACCGCGAAATCGGCATCCTTTGCAACAAGTTGCGGATACTTCTCAGCCAAACAAGCAATCAACTCTGATTTTGTCATTAGGAAACCTCACTTTTTAGCAAGTGAGCAACATTGATCAACTACGAATTCAACCAATGTTGCCCCTAAAATTACCCACTTAATGAAACAAGTGATTAGTTTTTGCTATCAAGTTTAGCTTTTAACAACGCACCCAAACTTGTTGTGCCTGATGCTGCACTCGAGTCAGTTGCGGTCATTTTTTGCATTGCATCTGCTGTATCAACGCTATCTTTTGCTTTGATTGACAATTGAATGCTGCGAGCTTTGCGGTCAATGTTCAATACCAATGCTTCAACGCTGTCGCCAACTTTCAAATGTGTACCAGCATCTTCAACGCGGTCGCGTGAGATTTCTGAAGCACGTAAGTAGCCTTCAACTTCGTCTGACAATTGAATCACTGCGCCTTTAGGCTCAACTGATTTAACGGTACCAGTTACAACAGCACCTTTGTCGTTCATTGCGCAGTAGTTATTGAATGGGTCGCCTTCGAGTTGTTTAACACCCAACGATACGCGCTCACGCTCAACATCAATTGCCAACACGATGGCTTCTAATTCATCGCCTTTCTTGAAGCGACGAACTGCTTCTTCGCCTGTTTCTGTCCAAGACAAATCAGACAAATGTACCAAACCGTCGATATTGCCAGACAAGCCGATAAACACGCCGAAGTCAGTGATCGATTTGATCGCGCCGCGAACTTTGTCACCTTTTTTATGGGTCACTGCAAAGTCATCCCAAGGATTTGCTTTGCATTGTTTCATGCCCAGGCTGATACGACGACGTTCTTCGTCGATTTCCAGAACCATCACTTCAACTTCGTCGCCCAATTGAACCACTTTGTTTGGAGCCACGTTTTTGTTAGTCCAGTCCATTTCGGAAACGTGAACCAAACCTTCGATACCTTGTTCAACTTCAACGAACGCACCGTAGTCGGTCAAGTTAGTTACTTTACCGAACAAACGAGTGTGTTGTGGGTAACGACGTGACAAACCTGTCCAAGGATCGTCGCCCAATTGTTTTACACCCAATGAAACACGGTTCTTGTCTTGGTCGAATTTCAATACTTTTGCAGTCACTTCTTGGCCAACTGTCAATACTTCTGACGGATGACGTACACGACGCCATGCCAAATCGGTGATGTGCAACAAGCCATCGATGCCGCCCAGATCCACGAACGCGCCGTAGTCGGTGATATTTTTAACCACGCCGGTAACAACTGTACCTTCGCGTAATGTTTCCATCAATTTAGCGCGCTCTTCGCCCATTGACGCTTCTACAACAGCGCGGCGTGACAACACAACGTTGTTGCGTTTGCGATCTAACTTGATTACTTTGAATTCCATGGTTTTTCCTTCGTACGGTGTTGTATCTTTCACCGGACGTGTGTCAACCAAAGAACCTGGTAAGAAGGCACGGATTCCGTTAGTCAAGACAGTCAAACCGCCTTTAACTTTGCCATTAACTGTACCAATAACGATTTCGCCTGATTCCAGGGCTTTTTCTAATGCCAACCAAGATGCTAAACGCTTGGCTTTGTCGCGTGACAAAATAGTGTCGCCGAAGCCGTTTTCCAGCGAATCAATCGCTACAGAAACGAAATCGCCAACAACTACTTCTAATTCGCCTTGATCGTTTTTGAATTCTTCCAGAGGAATGAACGCTTCGGATTTCAAACCGGCGTTAACGATAACGAAGTTGTGATCAATGCGAACCACTTCAGCGGAGATAACTTCGCCAGAACGCATATCTTGACGTGACAGGGACTCTTCAAACAGAGCTGCGAAGCTATCGGAACCGGTAGCGTGGTCTTGCGACATAAATACTGTTGCCATAATGTGATTTGTAGGTAGTAAGCAGTTCGTTGCACAAGCGGCTTATTAAATAAGACTCAGGTGAATCAAACTGGGTTAGGTTAAAAAAAAATCCAACATAGCCTTGCGCTATCTTGAACCGTACTAGTTGCACAGCTTGCGCTGGGCGCGTAATTTTGTATCAAACCTCATTAAAAATATGCAATTAATGACTATTTTTAACTTAGTTGTTCGCATCTTGAACGTATTGCTCATACTGTTTTAACACCAACTCAACAGCCTGCTGTATCGTCAAATCGGATGTATCCAACATAAATGCGCCTTCGGCCGGCTTTAAGGGAGCGGTGCTGCGATTTAAGTCGCGCGCGTCTCGTTCGGTCAGATCCTGCAAAAGGTCTTGTATATTAGCAGAAAATCCCTTGCTAATCAATTGCTTAAATCTTCTTTCTGCGCGCGCTGCCACACTGGCAGTTAAATATATTTTTACTTCGGCATCGGGAAATATCACTGTTCCCATGTCACGACCATCGGCAACCAAGCCCGGCGGCGCAGAAAAATTCTTTTGTAATTGCAGTAGAGCCGCTCTTACGGCTGGCAACACGGCGATTTTTGAGGCAGCATTCCCGATTTCTTCAGCGCGAATTATGTTGCCCACTTCTTCTTGCTCAAGAAAAATTTGCTCGCCCACAAATCGGCACGGCAAATTTAACGCTAACTGAGCAATCGCTGCCTCATCGTCCAACGCTAATTGGTGACGCAACGCCGACAAAGCCGTTAAGCGATAGAGTGCGCCCGAATCCAAGTAATGAAAGCCCAGCGCCTTAGCGACCAATTGCGCGACAGTGCCTTTGCCGGACGCGGTTGGACCGTCAATAGTAATAATTGGATTCGTCATAATATGTCCGCTATCGCGCCTGTTAAATTAATACTGTTTAATCGTAGCAAACGCCGAAAAATAATCCGGGAAAGTTTTCGCCACGCATTTTGGATCAAGAATCCGAATCTTTGTACCTGCCCGCGCCACGCCGTTTAAGGTCGCCAGCGAGAAACACATCGCCATGCGGTGATCGTCATACGTTTCAATGCTGGCTGGTTGCAATTGCGCTGGCGGCGTGATCGCCAAATAATCCGCGCCCGCTTCAACTTGCGCGCCGAGCTTTGTTAACTCGGCGGCCATCGCGTCAATCCGATCAGTTTCTTTTACCCGCCAGCTACCGATATTACGCAATACGCTGGTGCCATTGGCGTACAAAGCAGCAATCGCAATCGTCATCGCCGCATCAGGGATGGCGTTGAAATCGGCATCAATGGCTTTCAACACTCCATTGCTGCGCGCCTCAATCCAGTTCTCGCCCAGCGCAATACTTGCGCCCATTTTTTCCAATGCTTCAACAAACCTCACATCACCTTGAATACTGTTGCGACCGACTCCAGTTACTCGCACCGGACCACCGCAAATCGCACCAGCCGCCAAAAAGTAGGACGCCGAGGAAGCGTCGCCTTCAACGTGAATCGTGCCAGGACTCTTATAGAACTGCCCGGCTTCGATAATGAATTTTTGCCAGCCTTCACGCTTGACCAGAACACCAAAACGCGCCATTAGATTCAACGTGATTTCAATGTAAGGCTTAGAAATCAACTCGCCAATCACCTCAATCTCGATATCCTGCTCAGCCGCAATTAGTGGCGCGGCCATTAATAACGCCGTTAAGAACTGGCTCGAAACATTACCGCGCACCTGCCAGCCATTTGGACGAATTTGACCACTTTGAATGTGCAACGGAGGGAAGCCAGGCACACCAGTATAAGTAATTTGGGAACCTACTCGCTGCAATGCATCGACCAAATCACCGATCGGGCGCTCATGCATGCGCTCAACACCGTGCAGCGTGTAGTCGCCACCGAGCACAGCTAACGCGGCGACCAAGGGACGGATTGCCGTTCCAGCATTACCCATAAATAAATCAGCGTGCTTAACTGGAAATTTGCCGCTCACGCCACGCACTAAATAATTTTGACTAACGCCTTCTTGCTCCCATTTCACGCCAAGGCTATGTAAAGCGTTAAGCATAACTAAGGTATCGTCCGATGCTAGCAATTCACTGATATGCGTGTCGCCCTCAGACAAAGCGGCCAATAACAAGGTGCGATTAGATATGCTTTTTGAACCTGGTAACTGGATCACGCCTTCAGCGCGGGTCACGGGATTAAGGTCAATGTACGGCGGGAAGTGGGGAGTTTTCATCATAAATAATTAGAATTAGATTGCAACGCATAACGCGAAGAACGCTAGTCGCCGCCCTCTTTGGGTGGCTGTTCGGCAGACTCAATCGCTTGAATCCAACGGTGGCGTGCGGCTTGCGCGTTGCTAAAAATCGCCAGTAGTTCAGCACCATCACTTTGCTTAAGCGCATTCGCGACGCGCTGTAATTGTGCTTGGTAGTGCGTCAGTTCATCCAACAAAGCGGTGCGATTAGCCAAGCTAATATCGCGCCACATTTCAGGCGATGAACCGGCAATCCGGGTGAAATCGCGAAAACCACTGGCGGCATATTGAAAACGTAATTCAGCTTGTGGCTGTTCAGTAATTTGATCCACCAACGCATAGGCCAATAAATGTGGCAAATGGCTGACCGCAGCAAACACGTGATCGTGCTGGGATGGTGTCAAATAATGCGGCACTGCGCCGCAACGTTGCCAGGTGGTGGCAACTAGGTCGATCGCGCTTTGGGCGTTTTCTGGCAAAGCGGTAATAACTAATTTTTTAGCTTGGTACAGGCTGGCGATAGCCGCATCTGGGCCATTAGATTCGCGCCCTGCGATGGGATGAGCAGGAACAAATTGACCGATTTTATCTTGCAAGGCTTTGCGGGCCGACACTTCAACATCGGCCTTGGTGCTGCCAGTATCGGTCACAATAGTGTGTGCTTCTAGATGTGGATAAATCGCCCTCAATATCACTTCTGTTTGCGCTACAGGTGCAGAAATCACGACCAGATCAGCGCCACGCAATGCTAACGAAATATCGGAGCTGGCTTCATCAATTATTCCTAAGGCCAATGCGCGCTCAAGAGAGGCCGCGCTGCGCTCTAGCCCAACCAAATGAATAGCAGCAGAATTTTTTTTAAGCGCCAATGCAAACGAGCCACCGATCAGGCCAACGCCTATGATGACGACTTTTTTTAATTGCTCATTTGCGGAAGTTACGACCAAAATCACCTCACTATGCATTACTAAAAGGTGAAATCACCTTCGCATGGGTTAATTACTCAGCGGATAGGAACCCAAAATTTTGAAGAACGCAGCACTATTTTTTAATTCATTTAATGATCGTGCTACGGATTCATCCTGTTGATGGCCCTCAACGTCCACGTAGAAATAATATTCCCATGTACCAGTGCGGGCAGGACGCGATTCAAAGCGCGTCATTGAAACGCCAAATTGACTAAATGGCGCCAATAAAGAATACACGGCGCCAGCCTTGTTCGGCACCGCTAACACGATCGAGGTTTGATCCTTGCCGCTTGGTGTGCATTGCGTATTTCCAATCACGGCGAAGCGGGTGCGGTTGTGCGGATCGTCTTGAATATGGGCATGCACGACTTGCAATTCATATTGCGCGCCAGCCGTTTCTCCAGCTATCGCAGCCACAGTCGGATCAAGGCTCGCCATACGTGCAGCTTCTCCGTTCGATGCCACGGCAATCCGTTCTATTGTTGGGTAATGCTGATTGAGCCACGCCTGACATTGCGCTAGCGCTTGGGAATGTGCGCAAATTTTTGTTACGCCAGCGAAGTCGCCCGAGTTTGTCATCAAGCTGTGTTGTACTGGGATCGATAGTTCGCCACTGATCGACAAACTGGTTTGCAACAACAAATCCAACGTCCGATTGACTGCGCCTTCACTCGAATTTTCAACTGGAACAACACCAAAATCGGCAGTGCCAGCCTCGGTTGTGCGAAACACTTCATCTATCGAAATGCAAGGCAACAAAACAATTGCGTGACCAAATTGTTGAAATACGGCTTGCTCACTGAAGGTTCCTGCTGGACCCAAATAAGCAACGGTGACGCGACGCTCCAGCGCGCGACAGGCTGACATAATTTCGCGGAAAATTAACTGGATATCGAGACTAGGTAGCGGGCCAGGATTGCGTTCCGCCACGCCGCGCAACACTTGCGCTTCACGCTCAGGGCGAAACACGGGTGCGTTAGTATTCGCTTTGAGATGACCAACTTGCTGCGCTAACTCAGCACGGGAATTGAGCAACGCCAGAATTTGCGCGTCAACGGCGTCAATTTTTTCACGGAGCGGTTTTAATTGCTGATCAATACTCATGGCGTTCCTTGCACAATTACGGGTGATGACGCTGCTCGAACTCTTGCATAAAATTGACTAATGCTTGCACACCTTCGTATGGCATCGCGTTGTAGATTGAAGCGCGCATTCCGCCAACTGAGCTATGTCCTTTTAACTGCAACAAACCGCGCTCTTTAGCTGCACTCAGGAATTGCGCATTCAAGGATTCATCACGCAAAAAGAATGGCACGTTCATACGTGAGCGGCATTGTTTAGCAATACGGTTTTCATACAACTTACTATGATCGATAAAGTCGTACAGCAAAGCCGCTTTGGCGATATTGATTTTTTCTAAAGCGGCCAGGCCGCCTTGACGTTTAATCCATTGAAACACAAGGCCGGCGATATAGATCGCGTAGGTCGGCGGCGTGTTATACATGGAGTCGTTGTCGGCAACTATTTTCCAATTGAACGCAGAAGGGCAAGATGGCAAAGCATGGCCCAATAAATCGTCGCGCACGATCACTATTGTTAATCCCGCCGGGCCAATATTTTTTTGCGCACCGCCATAAATGACGCCGTAATCGGCCACATTAATGACACGAGACAGAATATGAGAGGACATATCGGCCACAATTGGAGCGCTAGATTTTGGAACGAAGTTGTATTCAACACCGTCGATAGTTTCGTTGGTGCAAAGATGCAAATAGGCCGCGTTAGCGGACAATTTCCAAGTCGATTCATCGGGAATAGCGTTAAATTTCCCCGCCGGATTGAGCGAGCGTGCATCCGCGGCAACATGCACATTAGCGTATTTTGCGGCTTCTTTGATAGATTTTACAGACCAAGAACCGGTGCAAACGTAATCGAGCACAGCCGACTCGTTTGAACCGTTTAACCTAGCCAGATTCATCGGCACAATCGCGTTTTCAGCGATTGCACCGCCCTGCAAAAACAGGATTTTGTAATTACTAGGAACAGCTAACAATTCCCGCAAGTTCTGCTGCGCATCCGCCAAAATCGACATAAATTCAGCACCGCGATGACTCATTTCCATCACCGACATGCCACTTCCGTGCCAATCCAACATTTCGGATGCTGCTTGCTGCAAAACTTCTTTAGGCAAAACAGCCGGGCCTGCGGAAAAGTTATAAATCATTCTGCCGCATCCTCCGCCGCATCATCACCTTCTGCGCCCTTCTGTTCGGTTGAGTCGTCTTGCGCGCCAGAGCCGCTGTCGCCGTTTTCATACACAACTTCTTCGATGTCGGTTTCAACAATACGCTGCAAGCCACTCAGCTTCGTGCCATCTTCAACGGCGATCAAGGTAACGCCTTGCGTAGCGCGGCCCATTTCGCGGATTTCGGCAACACGTGTACGAATCAAAACGCCGCCGGTAGTAATCAACAAAATCTCATCGGTTGAATCAACCAAGGTTGCCGCGACGACTTTACCGTTACGCTCGGAAGTTTGGATCGCGATCATACCTTTGGTGCCGCGACCGTGACGAGTGTATTCAGTAATTGGAGTGCGCTTACCGAAGCCGTTTTCTGTTGCGGTCAGAACTGATTGCTGTTCATTCTCGGCGACCAGTAAGGCGATAACTTGCTGACCATCTTCCAAATTCATACCGCGCACACCGCGTGCTGTTCGACCCATTGGACGTACATCGTTTTCATCGAAGCGAACAGCTTTGCCCGAATCGGAGAACAACATCACATCGTGTTTACCATCAGTCAAGGCTGCGCCAATTAAGAAATCACCTTCATCCAGATCAACCGCAATAATTCCGGCTTTACGTGGATTGCTGAAATCACTTAACGCCGATTTTTTCACCACGCCAAGGCTAGTTGACATGAATATGTAACGATCCTCTGGGAAGCTACGGTTATCGCCCGAGATCGGTAAGATCACGGTAATTTTTTCGCCATCATGCAATGGGAACATATTCACGATTGGCTTACCGCGTGAATTACGCGAGCCTTGCGGCACTTCCCATACTTTCAACCAATATAGGCGTCCGCGATTACTAAAGCACAAAATGTAATCGTGGGTATTAGCGGTAAATAATTGTTCAATCCAATCATCGTCCTTGGTCGCCATGGCTTGCTTACCGCGACCACCGCGTTTTTGCGCGCGGTATTCAGATACTGGTTGAGACTTCATGTAACCGGTATGCGACAGGGTCACAACCATGTCTTGTGGCGTGATCAAATCTTCTGTTTCTAATTCAGTTGCGTTGTGGACGATTTCAGAACGACGCTCGTCTTTCGAACCGATGCCGTACTCATTCATTGCCGACGTCAATTCATCGGTAATGATCGCCGTAACGCGGGAAGGCTTGGCCAAAATATCCAACAAGTCAGCAATTTGAATCATCATGTCTTTGTATTCATTGACGATCTTGTCTTGCTCCAAGCCGGTCAAACGTTGCAAGCGCATTTGCAAAATTTCTTGCGCTTGGTCGTCCGACAATTTGTACATCCCGTCGGCTTGAATGCCGTAATGCTTAGGTAAATTCGCTGGGCGGAAAGCATCAATACCAGCTTCGTTATCGGCACTTGTACGCGCCAACATTTCGCGCACCATCGAGGAATCCCATGAGCGACTCATCAATTCCGATTTCGCCATTGGCGGCGTTGGAGCGGCTTTGATGATAGCGATGAAATCATCGATATTCGCTAAGGCGACGGCTAAACCTTCGAGCATATGACCGCGTTCACGTGCTTTCTTCAGCTCGAATACCGTGCGGCGTGTGACTACTTCGCGGCGGTGCGACAAGAAGCAATCCAACATCTGCTTCAAGTTCAGCAACTTAGGCTGACCATTGACCAAGGCCACCATATTCATACCGAAGGTGTCTTGAAGTTGGGTCTGCTTGTACAGATTATTCAGAATCACGTCAGGTACTTCGTTGCGCTTCAATTCAATCACAACGCGCATACCGGATTTATCGGATTCATCGCGAATATCTGAAATACCGTCTAATTTTTTATCGCGCACCAATTCAGCAATGCGCTCTAACAACGATTTCTTGTTCACTTGATAGGGCAACTCATCCACGATTAACGCGGTGCGACCGTCTTTGCCATATTCTTCGTAGTGGGTTTTAGCGCGCATCACAACGCGACCGCGACCAGTACGGTACCCGTCGCGCACCCCAGAAACACCATAAATAATCCCCGCAGTCGGGAAATCTGGTGCAGGAATAATTTCAATCAACTCATCAATACTGCAATCTGGATTATTCAACAGATGCAACGCACCTGTGATGACTTCAGTAATGTTATGCGGCGGAATATTGGTCGCCATCCCAACAGCAATACCAGACGCGCCATTGATGAGCAGATTTGGAATGCGGGTTGGCAATACCGACGGTTCTTTTTCTTTACCGTCGTAGTTGGGGACAAAATCGACTGTTTCTTTATCAATGTCAGCCAAAATCTCATTGGCAATTTTCGATAAGCGGCACTCGGTATAACGCATCGCCGCAGCGTTATCGCCATCGACCGAACCAAAGTTACCCTGACCATCCACCAAGGTGTAGCGCAAAGAGAAATGCTGCGCCATCCGAACCAAGGTGTCATAAATAGACGCATCCCCGTGCGGATGATATTTACCCATGACTTCACCCACCACACGCGCACATTTCACGAATGGTCGGTTATAGACGTTATTCATTTCATGCATGGCGAACAACACACGTCTATGCACTGGTTTTAAACCATCTCGAACATCGGGCAAGGCACGACCAACGATAACGCTCATGGCGTAATCGAGGTAACTCTTGCGCATTTCTTCCTCAAGGGAAATCGGGAGTGTTTCTTTAGCGAATTGATCCATAGTCATGCGGGCAGTCTTTTTAACTTGACATTAAGGGTAAAACGCCAGATCCGATCGGTACAAAATCGCGCTTGCCGTACATTCCACTAACAAACTGCAACCCATATCGACGAGCGACCTAGCGCCTCATCAGCAAATTTGACAACATATTTACACTGGAGCAACTGAATCCAGCGTGCCAAACCGCCAATTCTACCATGTGATAGACCGAAAATCGGCTGTTCTAGCCACCAATCAATCAACAATAATTGATTTTAAGTGCAAAATTTAGCGTCAAAAATTAATTAAAAAAAATCTGAAAAATTTTGAAAATGCAAGAAAAAATTTTCTAAAGACTGACGAATAGACCTGAGAATTTAACAAAATATGACAATTTCATGACTGCACATTATGCAAATCTCTTGCGTTCAAGCAACCTACAGCGGGATATGTAAATTTACGTAGAAATACGTAAATTTTGTTGTAAAACAGCAACGCAACACAAATATATCGTTATTTCAAATTACTAAACTCAATCATCGACAAGGGCTTATGGCAGAATTGCGCTCAAGCACATTGCCGTGGAAACTACCTAGCAGCAATGTTCCGTGGTGTTTGGCAAGTATGGTAAAATTTATTTTTTTGTATCAATCGCGCAGAGTTTTCTGCGAAAGATCTCACCCGAGAGGAGAAACATGAACACATTAGCAAAATTGGTTTTCGCAGCGTCTGCAGCATTGTTGGCAATCTCTGCATCAGCACAAACTTCCGAAATCAAAGACATCCCAGCACCAAAACCATACAGTGCTTACGTGCAAGATGCGCAAGGTAACATCGTGCGTGATGCATACGGTCTATGCATCCACACTGGTTATTGGACACCGGCAGATGCAATCGTTGTAGGTTGCGATGGCGTTGAACCACCGAAACCAGCTCCAGTAGTTGCACCTGCTCCAGCACCTGCTCCAGTTGTTGCTCCAGCACCAGCTCCAGTTGCCGTTAAACCAGCTCCAACTTCTGAAAAAGTAAGCTTCGCTGCTGATGCTCTGTTCGATTTCGACAAAGCAGTATTGAAACCAGAAGGCAAAGCTAAAATCACTGAATTAGTTGCTAAGTTAAAAGATATCAACTTGGAAGCTATCGTTTCAACTGGTCACACTGACTCAGTTGGTAAAGCTGAATACAACCAAAAATTATCGGTACGTCGTGCAGAAGCAGTTAAAGCGTTCTTGGTTTCAAACGGTGTTGCGGCTGACCGCGTCTACACATCTGGCAAAGGCGAAACACAACCAGTTGCTGACAACAAAACAGCAGAAGGCCGCGCTAAAAACCGTCGAGTAGAAATCGAAGTTGTTGGTACTCGTGCCATCAACAAGTAATTTGAACTCGCTTCGTAAAAAACCCCGCTTCGGCGGGGTTTTTTATTGCATAATTAACGGCTTACGTTTTCTAAAACTCACCACGCTCACGACTTATAGATATGAACGCTGATCCCCTTGAAATCCAAAAATTTAGTGACGTTGCCCACCACTGGTGGGACAGCAATTCCGAATTCCGCCCATTGCATGAAATCAATCCATTACGACTCGAGTGGATTCATGCACGCGCCTCCTTACCGGGAAAAAAAGTCATTGACGTTGGATGTGGCGGTGGAATTTTAGCCGAATCCATGGCAAAAAAAGGCGCACTAGTAACTGGCATCGACTTATCTGAAAAAGCATTAAAAGTAGCCGACTTGCACAGTCTTGAATCAGGGCTAGAAATACGTTATCAGCATTGCGCCGCCGAAGAAATGGCAGCGCAAGAACCAGGTCAATTTGACGTTGTTACTTGCATGGAGATGCTTGAGCACGTGCCTGATCCAAGTTCCATCATTAAAGCATGCACAACATTAGTAAAACCCGGTGGTTTAGTGTTCCTCTCCACGCTTAACCGCAATCCAAAAGCTTATATACACGCAATCCTTGGCGCCGAATATTTGCTCCAAATGCTGCCCAAAGGAACACACGACTACGCCAAATTCATTACACCCGCAGAGCTAGCGCAATTCATTCGTAATGCAGGGCTACAAATAGAATCGCTGCGCGGAATGAGCTATAACCCAATCAGCAAAATATATTCACTTAACTCGGATACCAGCGTCAATTATTTAGTCGCTTGCCAACGACCGCTATGAGCAACGCATCAAGCCCTTTATTCACAGCACACGCCGTATTATTCGACCTCGACGGAACACTGGCCGACACCGCCCCCGATCTGGCCGCCGCGTTAAATAAAATGCGCTCCACACGCGGCTTGGAACCAACACCCTACGAACAGCTGCGCCCCCACGCTTCCGCTGGCGCACGTGGGCTGTTAGCCGCTGGCTTTGGGGTCTCGCCAGAAGACACAGAATTTGAATCGATGCGCCTAGAATTCCTCGCCAATTACGAAAATGCCATTTGCGTTCACAGCGAGTTATTTAATGGAATTTCAGACCTGATCACCCAACTCGACCAATCCCAGATTCCTTGGGGCATCGTCACCAACAAAGCAGCCAGATTCACACAACCATTAATTCCAATGCTGGGATTAACGACAGCAGCTTGCATCATTTCGGGTGACACAACACCGCATTCCAAACCGCACCCTGAACCGCTATTCGAGGCTGCACGAAAAGTAGGTATCAGCCCGGAAAAATGCTGTTATTTAGGCGACGACTTACGCGACATTCAAGCAGCTAAGGCCGCAGGAATGTTCAGCATCGCTGTAGCTTGGGGCTATTCGGGTCAAACCGCCCCCACACAATGGAATGCGGATCTACTGATCGATCAACCAATCGACCTGTTTGCGCAAGTTAGTATCGCAGCCCAATAGTAAGTCGCTCAGTGCTGGGCAAAATACGTTATAATCCAATTC
>Ga0209067_10001729_pt1 | contig 13267 bp, 10 predicted proteins | sample ColStrG_CSR_2013_FD_187199 | JGI IMG/M metagenome (GOLD analysis project Ga0209067, IMG submission 187199) | Freshwater sediment microbial communities in response to fracking from Pennsylvania, USA - Cold Stream Run_MetaG_CSR_2013 (SPAdes)... | ecosystem: Environmental > Aquatic > Freshwater >... | reverse complement strand
GTCCCGCACTACCCGAAACCGGGTATACAGTTTCGCGACATCACCACTTTGCTCAAAGACCCGATAGGTTTTCGCGCCACGGTGGATGAGCTGGTGCTGCGCTACAAAGACGTGAAGATAGACAAGATCGCCGGTATCGAATCACGCGGCTTCATCCTCGGCGCGCCGCTGGCTTATGCGCTGGGTATAGGTTTTGTACCTATACGCAAAAAAGGCAAACTGCCCGCCGCAACCATAGGTCACGACTATGAACTCGAATACGGCACCGACCGCATCGAAATCCACACCGACGCGATAGCCCAAGGTGAAAAAGTGTTGCTGGTGGATGACCTGATCGCCACTGGCGGCACGGCGGAAGCCGCCTGCACGCTGATCGAGAAAATGGGCGGCAAGATCATCGAGTGCTGCTTCATCATCGACTTGCCAGACATCGGTGGTCGCGCACGATTGGAAAAACGTGGGCACAAAGTGTTTGCGTTGTGCGAGTTCGAAGGTGATTAAACGTAAGGTGCTATGTCTGTTCTTTGTTGCATAACTTACTACCGTGAATTGATTTTTCTGCTTAAAAGTTAAGGAGTGCTTGTGGAAGACCTAAGACAAGTAATTTGCGAAATACAGGATTATTTAGCACCTCAGTTAGATGGATGGGAACAAATGCTTTACCACTATTTATTTCGCCACACTCACTTAGAAGGTAGTGACACTATAGTTGTGCCCGCTCGGTCAATTGGATCAAAAATTGGCAAAGGACGTAGTGATGCGTCTGAACTTGCTAGAAATAACGTGCCGAGAAAACTGCGGACATTAGAGGAAAAGGGGGCGATTAAAATTTTGGATAAGACGCGACTCGGAACAGTAGTTCGTGTTTTTTTACCAAGTCAGATAGAGGGCTTAATATCAAAACCTTCCGAATTGGCAAGTGTTGATCTAACACTCATTGATTTTTTTTCAATCGAAGAAAATAGAGTAAAAATATTTAATCGTGATTCAAGGAAATGCTGTTACTGCTTAAAGAATCTTGAACAAAGGGATTTCACGCTGGATCACATTGTTCCGCAAACAGATGGGGGTAATCATTCTTACAAAAATCTCGTGACCGCATGTTTTGAATGCAACTCAAAGAAACATTCACAGGTTGCTGAAGATTTTTTGCGAGTTAACTACAGAGCAAAACTTATTAATGTTGACGAATTTAATGCCTGCCTGAAATACATCAATGATGTTCGCGCTGGTAACGTTCTTCCGGTTATGTGAACTTCCTATGAAAGTTAACGGAATCCCTCAACGCACCATCTGGCCGACTACCGACAACCAAGCGGTGGAGATCGTCGACCAAACAAAATTACCGCATGAATTCGTCACGGTGCGCTTGAATACCATGCGCGATGCGGAACGCGCGATACGCGACATGCAGGTGCGCGGTGCACCGTTGATCGGTGTGACGGCGGCGTATGGCGTGGCGTTGTCGATGCGCCATCACGCGTCGGATGCGGCGTTGCAGGCGACGTGCGACATGCTGCTTGCTGCGCGTCCGACTGCGGTGAATCTGCGTTGGGGCGTGGAGCGCATGCGTGCCTTGCTCGCACCGCTTGCAACGGAACAACGCGCCGATGCGGCTTGGCGTGAGGCTGCGCTGATCGCTGAGGAAGATGTGGAGATAAATAAAGCAATCGGACGGTATGGTTGCGACATCATCCGTACCATTCATCAGCGCACCGGGCGCACGGTCAATATCCTCACGCATTGCAACGCTGGCTGGTTGGCGACGGTGGATTGGGGCACGGCACTCGCGCCTATCTATGCTGCCGTGGAGGAGGGTATCCCGCTGCATGTGTGGGTGGATGAGACACGCCCGCGCAATCAGGGCGCGAGCCTGACTGCATGGGAGCTGGGGCAGCACGGCGTGGCGCATACCGTCATCGTCGATAACGCGGGTGGTCATCTGATGCAGCATGGCAAGGTGGATATGGTCATCGTCGGCTGCGACCGCGTGACGGCGCGCGGCGATGTGTGCAACAAGATCGGCACGTATCTCAAGGCACTCGCGGCGCTGGACAACGGCGTGCCGTTCTATGTGGCACTACCCACACCGACCATAGACTGGACGCTACAAGACGGCGTGAACGAGATAGTCATCGAAGAACGAACGGCTGCGGAGGTGACGCATATCAGCGGTTTGGCCGACGATGGGCAGATATATACGGTGCGCGTCACGCCGCCCGATTCACCCGTGGCGAACTACGGCTTCGATGTGACTCCGGCGCGATTGGTGACCGCACTCATTACTGAGCGTGGTGTGGTGCAAGCCGATGAAAAAAGTTTGCGGGAATTACTTTTGTAAAATTCACGCTGAATTCCGTCATTCCCGCGCAGGCGGGAATCCAGCTAGAAAAAATATTCCGCGCAGCGGATAAAACCTTGATGGTGTCCACGCTTCGCGTGGAATCATTCAATCACCTGGATTCCCGCCTGCGCGGGAATGACGAAGTAAAAAGGACAGAGGTTTTACAGTGCCGCGAATCGTTTCAGCGCGTCGGCGTTAGTGATGGCTATTTGCTCCCGTCCCAGTTTCACCCAGCCTTGATCCGCAAAGCTTTTGAGCAGGCGACTGACGATTTCACGTGCGCTGCCGAGTTCGTCGGCGAGTGCCTGATGTGTAGTGTGGATGTGCAGCGGTTTTTGTATGAGCAAGGCGGCAAGACGTTGATCGAGTTTTTGAAACGCCACCGCTGAGACCAGAGTCATCAGGTCGGTGAACCGCTCGGAAAACAAGTGGAACACATAACTGCGGAAGGATTCATGTTTGGCGAGCAGACTGTGAAAAATATCGGCTGGCAGAATCACCAACTCCACATCCTGTTCGACGATGCCGCGCGCCTGGTAACGCGTGTGGCCCAGCAAACAACTGCTGGTCAGTATGCAGCTCTCGCCGGGCATCACCCGATACAGTTGCAACTCGCGACCATTCGCCGCGGACTTGATGACGCGGATGTTACCGGACAACACCAGCGGAAATCCTTGGCATGGCTGGTTCTCATCGAACACGACCGTGCCGACAGGCAGCGGCATCATCAGCGCCTTCTCCAGCAACGATTCAATCTCCACCGCAGGCAGTTCGGACAGCATCGGGTAATGCTGGAGCAGGCGTTTTCTTGTGTCGTTGGTCAGCATGTATTTGTTGTACTCCCTCCACCTTGCAGGGCTAGGGAGGGGGTAGAAACCCAGCCTACCGATAGCACCAACCCCCATCCTAACCTTCCCCCTGAGAGGAGGAAGGATTGCTCCAGTTTCGTTTTACGAGTGGATAATTTTAGGACTCAGCTCTCATATGGGGAAATAAGATCACGTCCCGTATGCTCGCGCTGTCCGTCAGCAGCATGATCAGCCGGTCTATGCCTATGCCTTCTCCGGCAGTCGGTGGCAGGCCGTATTCCAGTGCGCGCACGTAGTCGTTGTCCTTGAACATCGCTTCTTCGTCGCCCGCATCTTTGGCTGCGACTTGCGCATCGAAGCGCGCGGCCTGATCTTCCGCATCATTCAATTCCGAGAAGCCGTTCGCCAGCTCACGTCCCACCACGAACAACTCGAAGCGTTCGGTGATCAGCGGATTGGCATCGCTGCTACGCGCCAGCGGTGACACTTCCACCGGGTAGTCGATGATGAAGGTTGGCTCGAACAATTGCGTCTCGGCCAGTTCCTCGAACAGTGACAACTGCAATCCGCCGATGCCGTCCGTGGGTTTGTATTTTCCCTTCAGATCCTGCAATTCGGAGATGACGAACTCGCGGTCATTGAGCTGCGCGGTGGTGAACTGCGGATGATATTTCTGGATCGCCTGCACCATGGTGAGACGATGGAAAGGTTTGCCTAGATCCAGCTCTTTGCCCTGATAGCTGATCAGCGTCGTGCCCAAGACTTTTTGTGCGACTTCACGCAACAGGTTTTCGCTGAAGTCCATCAGATAGCGATAATCGCGGTACGCCTCGTAGAATTCCAGCATCGTGAATTCGGGATTGTGCCGAGTAGACAGACCTTCGTTGCGGAAATTCCGGTTGATCTCGAATACCTTCTCGAAACCGCCCACTACCAGGCGTTTCAGATACAGCTCGGGCGCGATGCGCAGATACATCTTCATGTCGAGTGCGTTGTGATGCGTCTCGAAAGGCTTGGCCGCCGCGCCCCCGGGGATGGCGTGCATCATCGGTGTCTCGACTTCCATGTAATCGTGGCGGATGAAGAATTCGCGTATCGCCTGGATGATCTTGGTGCGTTTCTTGAACACTTCGCGCGCATCCTGGTTGGTGATCAGGTCCAAATAGCGTTGGCGATATTTTTGTTCCTGATCGGATAGCCCGTGGAATTTTTCCGGCAGGGGGCGCAACGATTTGGTGAGCAGGCGCACTTGCGACACGCGTATAGAAAGTTCGTTGGTCTTGGTTTTGAACAGTACACCGACCGCGCCCAGAATATCGCCCAAGTCGTAATGCTTGAACGCGGTGTGCGCTTCTTCGCCGGTGTCGCCGTTGCTGATGAACAGCTGGATGCGACCGCTCATGTCTTGCACCGTGGCAAAGCTGGCCTTGCCCATCACGCGCTTCAACATCATGCGACCCGCTACCACTACATGTATCTGCAAGGCTTCCAGTTCGTCATGTGTCTTTTCGCCGAACTCGGCATGCAATGTCTCGGCCAGATTCTTGCGCTCGAAGTCGTTGGGGAACGCCACGCCAGCTATGCGAATTGCGGCCAACTTGGCGCGACGTTCAGTGATGATCTGGTTCTCGTCTGGTACGGGTGTGTTGGTCTCTGTTGTCATGATCGTTCTCTTAAAGTTAAACGCCTTGCTTCAAGCTGGCTGAAATGAAATCGTCGAGGTCGCCGTCCAGCACCCCTTGGGTGTTGCCGACTTCGTAGTTGGTGCGCAGGTCTTTGATGCGCGATTGGTCGAGCACGTAGCTGCGAATCTGGTGTCCCCAGCCGATGTCGGACTTGCCGTCTTCCAATACCTGTTTGGCTTCGTTGCGTTTGCGCAGTTCTTCCTCATACATGCGCGACTTCAGCATGGACATGGCTTCGGCTCGGTTCTTGTGTTGTGAACGGTCGCTCTGGCATTGCACCACGATGTTGGTCGGGATGTGGGTGATACGCACCGCCGAATCGGTCTTGTTGATGTGTTGCCCGCCCGCACCGGAGGCACGGTACGTGTCCACACGCAAGTCGGCGGGATTGATGTCGATCTCGATGGAGTCGTCCACTTCGGGATAGACGAACACACTGGAGAAGGATGTGTGGCGGCGGTTGCCGGAGTCGAACGGCGATTTGCGCACCAGGCGATGCACGCCGGTCTCGGTGCGCAGATGGCCGTAGGCATATTCGCCGATCACTTTGATGGATGCGCCCTTGATGCCGGCGACTTCACCGTCGGATTGTTCCAGCACTTCGACCTGGAAACCTTTGCGTTCGCAGTAGCGCAGGTACATGCGCAACAGCATGGCACCCCAGTCCTGCGCCTCGGTACCTCCGGAACCCGCCTGGATATCGATGAAGCAATTGTTCGGATCCATCGGGTGGGAGAACATGCGGCGGAATTCCATCGCGGCGACGCGCTGCTCGATGTCCTGTACGTCTATGGCGGTGGCGTGCAGACTGTCTTCGTCGTTTTCCTCCTTGGCCATCTCGAACAGCTCGCCCGCGTCGCTCAGGTCTTGCTGGATCTTGTTCAGGCCGAATACCACGCCTTCGAGCAGCTTGCGCTCGCGTCCCAATTCCTGGGCGCGTTTCGCGTCTTCCCACATGGCGGGGTTCTCCGAGAGTTCGCAGACCTCGACTAGGCGTTCCTGTTTGGTATCGTAGTCAAAGATACCTCCGTAATTCTGCGCTGCGTGCGGCCAGGTCTTGCAACTGATTGGATAGTGCGTTGAGTTGTTCGGCTTCCATGGTGATGTGCTTGGTTTTCTAAAGGGCACGATTATAACTAGGATCGGGGATAGAGGAGCGAGGATTGAGTTAGAAGCGGTGCATCGGTTGTTGCTCGATCCGCAATTCTCGTTCCTCAATCCTGCTTTTGCTACAGCGCAAACAGCCCCAGCAATATCCCGCAGGCAATGGTTGCGAAACTGATGGCGACTTTGCGGGCGAGTTGCCAGCCGCCGATGAAAGCCACCATGCCGAACTTGAAGGCGAGGTTGGACAGGAAGGCGATGGCGATCGCATTGACGGTCTGGTGTTCCGTCAGTTGCCCAAGATTGAACAGGCGCAGGCTGGACAAGGTGATCGCATCGACATCAGTCAATCCTGCTACCAATGCCACTGCATACAGGCCCTGGCTGCCGGCAAGATTCTCCATCCAGGCCGCACCCAACAACACAGCCACATACAGCACACCAAAACTGATGGCGGTGTGCAACTCTGCAGGATTGGAGGTTTCGGGAATGTAAAGCTCGGTGGCTTTGTCCATTTTGCGCCAGTTATACAGCGCGACGATCATGCCGAATATCAGACCACCCGCCAGCATAGGCAACAGGCCGGGCAGTGCGCCATAGGCTACCACCGCACTGAGCACCATCAGGCGAACCACGACCACGATGCCGGCGATCACGATCACCGACGCGGCAAGATTGGACATGGCCGGGTTGACCTTGCTGTTCCTGGCATAGACCAGAGTGGTCGCGGTGCTGGATACCAGTCCGCCGAGGAAACCCAGCAGCGGTGCGCCATAACGCGTCCCGACCACTTTCAATGCGATGTAGCCGATCATGCTGATACCGGAGATCAGTACCACCATCAGCCAGGCAAGATGAGGATTGAAAGCATTGTATGGGCCGTAATTCTGGTCCGGCAGGATCGGCAACACGATGAAAGTCAGCACGGAAAATTGCAGTACGGCAACCAGGTCGCGGCGCGTCATGCGCTGCGAAAGTCCCCGCAATTCCGGTTTGAAATAGAGCAGGGCGGTGACACCGATAGCCAGCATGACGGCGAGTTTGGCCAAGTCGTACCAGATCATCGCACCGAGCCCATAAGTGAGCAACAAGGCGATCACTGTGGTGGTGCCGGGATCGCTTTCCACTTCATCATTAGGCGTAAGATTACCGCGGCGTTCGATATCGGTGACGCGGCTATGTCCGTTGGACGAGTTGAGATAGGCCGCGATGATCATGGTCGCTACGGCCAGCAAACCGGCGATGACCAGCCAGGGTGAACCGGTCTTGGTAGCGAGCAAACCCGCCAGTGTGCCGAACATTGCTACCAGCGCGAAAGTGCGCAACCCGGCTTTGGCAGAAGGATTGCGCTCGCGCTCCAGCCCGATCAGCAGGCCGATGGCGAGGCTGGTGAGGAATTGCGGCAGTGCTTCGACGCCATTACTTTGTAGAAAGCTCGTGTCCATTTTTACCTCTATCGACTCTGACTTTACTCCCAATGACGGATGAGTAGCTGAACCGTGCGCTTATCGTTATATTCGTTGACGCTCACACTATATAGCGCGTGGATGTTGTCGGGCAGTGGTTCGGCATGGCCGAAGAGCATGGCCTCAAAGAGTTGTCCTGATTTTTTCAAGCGCAATTTGAGATGTTTTTCTCCCACCACGCGTTGTTGCTGCACGAAAAAAACATCGTCGAACAGCGGGGCGGGGAAGCCTTGCCCCCAGATCTGCTGGTCGAGTTGCTGGGCGAATTCCAGATTGATCTCTTGCGCGGCGAGCGCACCATCGCTCTCCCATCGTTGCAGCAAGTCGGCTTCGCTCAATAGTTCGCGCACGACTTGCTCGAATGCCTCAACAAAGTTTTCATATTCCGATTGCGCTATGGTCAGTCCGGCTGCGGCGGCATGACCGCCGAATTTTTTGATGAGCGAGGGATGGCGTTTGCTCACGAGGTCGAGCGCATCGCGCAGATGCAATGCGCCGATCGAACGTCCCGAACCTTTGAGTTCGCCATCATTTGCTGCGGCAAAGGCGATCACCGGGCGGTGGAATTTATCCTTGAGCCGCGAGGCAAGGATGCCGATTACACCCTGATGCCAGCTCGCATCGAACAGCGCTAAGCTATAGTTGTCCGCAATCCGGATGGTCTCCAATGCCGCCATCGCAATTTCTTGCATACCGGTTTCGATGTTGCGGCGTTCCCGATTGAGTTCGTCCAACCGCTTTGCCATAAGCAGTGCCGCGTCTGCATCGTCACTGAGCAAACAATCTATGCCCAGGCGCATATCTTCCAGGCGACCGGCGGCATTCAGGCGCGGGCCGATCGCGAAGCCCAAGTCCTGACTGATGACGCGCGCAGGATTATTTTTGGCGATCTGGAACAGTGCGGCAATGCCCGCGCAGGTTTTCCCCGCGCGGATGCGCAGCAAGCCCTGCTGTACCAGGATGCGATTGTTTTGATCCAGTTTTACCACATCAGCTACTGTGCCCAGGGCCACGAGGTCGAGCAGATCGGCGAGCTTGGGTTCGGATCGGGTTGTGTAAGCACCGCGAGTGCGCAACTCCGCGCGCAGAGCCAGCAGCACATAGAACATCACGCCCACCCCCGCCAGATTCTTGCTGGGGAAGGTACAGCCGGATTGATTGGGATTGACGATGCAGGCCGCATCCGGCAATTCATCGCCGGGCAGATGGTGGTCGGTGACCAGCACTTGCATGCCGAGTTGATTAGCCTCCGCCACGCCTTCCACGCTGGCGATGCCGTTGTCTACGGTGATCAGAATATCGGGGTGAGACTCCGCAGCGAGACGCACGATCTCGGGAGTCAAACCGTAGCCATATTCAAAGCGGTTGGGCACGATGAAATCGACCCGTGCGCCGAACATCCCGAGTCCGCGCACCGCCACCGCACACGCGGTCGCGCCATCGGCATCGTAATCGGCGATAACCAAAAGTCTTTTATCGGCGGCGATTGCATCGGCCAACAAAGTCGCCATGCTGCCCGCATTCTTGAGTTCGCTCAGCGGCAACAGATTCGCCAAACCGTGTTCCAATTGGCTGCTGAGCGTGATGCCGCGAGCGGAAAAGATGCGCGCGATGGCGGGACTGTAGCCAGCCGCGGTCAATCTTTCGGCGGCGGAAACGGAGATGGGGCGGGCGATAATCTCAGGCATAGAGTGCTGACGGATCAGAATTGGCGAGCAAGTTTAACAAACCGCATACTAGATATTCTCGTTTTTTGCATAGGTGCGCTATAATCGCGCCCATTTTTTGGCGAGATAGAGAAAAAATCGTGGCTTTAATTGTGCAGAAATACGGCGGCACGTCCGTCGGCAATCCGGAGCGTATCAAGAACGTTGCGCGGCGTGTTGCGAAATTCAAGGCGCTCGGTCATCAGGTCGTAGTCGTGGTGTCCGCGATGAGCGGTGAAACCAACCGTCTGATCGCGCTGGCGAAAGAAATCCAAAAGCATCCCGATCCGCGCGAGCTGGATGTGATCGTCTCCACCGGCGAGCAAGTCACCATAGGCCTGTTGTGCATGGCGCTCAAGGAGATCGGCGTGAACGCCAAGAGCTATACCGGCGGGCAAGTGAAGATCCTGACCGATAGCGCGCATACCAAGGCTCGCATCGTCGCCATCGACGAGCAAAACATCCGTGCCGATCTGGCGAATGATTGCGTGGTCGTGGTAGCGGGTTTCCAGGGTACGGATGCGGACGGCAACATCACCACGCTGGGTCGCGGCGGTTCCGATACCACCGGTGTGGCGATCGCGGCCGCGCTGCGTGCCGACGAGTGCCAGATCTATACTGATGTGGACGGCGTATATACCACCGACCCGCGTATGGTTCCCGAGGCGCGTCGCCTGAAGACCATCACCTTTGAAGAGATGCTGGAGATGGCGAGTCTGGGCTCTAAGGTGTTGCAGATTCGCTCGGTCGAATTCGCGGGTAAATACAAGGTCAAACTGCGCGTGCTGTCCAGCTTCGAAGAAGAGGGTGAAGGCACACTGATTACTTTTGAGGAAGGCAATAAAATGGAACAAGCCATTATTTCCGGGATCGCGTTCAATCGCGATGAAGCAAAGATCACCGTCATCGGCGTGCCCGATAAACCCGGTATCGCGTATCAGATCCTGGGGCCGGTCAGCGATGCCAATATCGACGTGGATATGATCATTCAGAACATGGGCGTGGACGGTACGACCGATTTTTCATTCACTGTGCACCGCAACGAGTTCGTGCGCGCCATGGATATTTTGAAAAGCAAAGTGCAACCGCATATCGGCGCGCGCGATGTCATTGGCGACAACAAGGCAGCCAAGGTTTCCGTGGTCGGTGTGGGTATGCGCTCGCACGTAGGCATCGCCAGCAAGATGTTCCGCACCCTGGCGGAAGAAGGTATCAACATCCAGATGATCTCGACTTCGGAAATCAAGATATCGGTTGTCATCGACGAAAAATATCTGGAGCTGGCGGTGCGTGTGTTGCACAAGGCGTTTGACCTGGACCAGGACAACACATAAATAATCGCGAATCATCTACCGCGCTTGCTTGCTACGGTTATTCGCGATATTCAATCAGTTTCACAAAAAAGGCGTTAAGCTACTCGCCTTTCACAACGCGCCCGTAGCTCATTTGGATAGAGTATTGGTTTCCGAAGCCAAGGGTGGTGGGTTCGAATCCCGCCGGGCGCACCATCTTACCGTTTCATCTTGTCTAACGCCGTACACGAAACCCGCTACATTCCTTGTGAATGGCGGGTTTTTTATCGCGTTCTTACAAGCTGTGGTGATCGCGGGTTGAATGCTGGCAATGAATCGTGAATCTATGTCACTCTTCTAGCTTATTTCATTTTCGGCCAATGGCAGAAATAGAGTCTCCTTGACTTCCTCCATGACTATATAACTTCTCGATTCCTGCGCACCCGGCAGAGTGAGCAGGATGTCACCCAGCAGCTTGCGATAGTCGGCCATCTTGGGTATGCGAGCTTTCACCAGGTAATCGAAATCACCCGATACCAGATGGCATTCCAGTACATTCGGAAGCTTGATGATTTCCTGTTTGAACTTGTCGAAGATGATGCCTGATTTGGCGGAAAGCTTGATTTCCACGAACACCAGTAGCGATAGTTCCAGCGCGTGCGGATCGAGCCGCGCATGGTAGCCGAGAATGACATGCTCCTTCTCCATGCGTTTGATACGCTCGCTACAGGGAGTGACGGACAACCAGACTTGTTCGGCCAGATCGGTTATCGAGATGCGGGCATCTTTTTGCAAGATATCGAGAATCTTGCGGTCAATATTATCTAACTCGCGGGTGGCGTGCGTGCGTATTCGCATCTAGGTTGCTCCTTACAGGATAAGAGAGTTTATGGCCTATATTTTTGGCTAAATCAGTATGTATTAATAAAATATACAGTTATTAATACTAAATATTACTTCATTTAAAGCAAAATATACTGCTATCAGGAATATAAACTTCTCCCATTGACTGTATATTTAATGGATGTCTTGGAGGTTTGTGATGCGAGTCATTGTGCTTGGTAGTGGTGTGGTGGGCATTAGCAGTGCTTATTATCTGGCTCAAGCCGGTTTTGAGGTAACGGTAGTGGATCGCCAATCCGGTCCGGGTATGGAAACCAGCTTTGCAAATGCGGGCCAAGTTTCGCCGGGATATTCAGCACCTTGGGCAGCGCCAGGCATTCCGTTCAAGGCCGCAAAATGGCTGTTTCAACGACATGCTCCATTTTCGGTTCGGCCCGATGGGTCACTCTGGCAACTGCAATGGGCTGCGATGATGTTGCGAAACTGTACGTCCGCACGCTATGCCGAAAATAAATCCCGTATGGTTCGCTTGGCTGAATATAGCCGGGATTGTCTGCGGACACTGCGAGCTGAAATCGGTATTGAATACGAGCAACGTACTCAAGGTACGCTTCAGGTGTTTCGCACCCAGCAACAATTGGATGCGGCGGGGAAAGATATCGCAGTGCTAGCCGAATGCGGTGTGGCATATGAACTGCTTGATCGTGAAGGGTGCGCAGTCGTTGAACCGGCTTTGAAGCTGGTAAAGGAGAAGTTGGTGGGGGGCTTGCGTCTGCCTGGTGATGAAACCGGCGATTGCCAGCTGTTTACTGCCCGCCTCGCTGAGGAAACCAAGAGACTTGGCGTGGTGTTCCGCTACAATTTGCCCGTGGATCGATTGCTTACTGCTAATGGCCGCATTACCGGTATCGATACGGGGACGGAGCAAATTACGGGGGATCAATTCGTGGTAGCCCTGGGTAGTTATTCGCGCCCACTATTGAAGGTGCTTGATCTGGATATACCGGTATATCCGGTCAAGGGATATTCACTTACGGTGCCTATCACCAATCAGGCCGCTTCACCAGTTTCTACTGTCATGGATGAAACTTACAAAATAGCCATTACCCGGTTTGACAACCGCATCCGTTTGGGGGGCATGGCAGAGTTGGCTGGCTTTGATTTGACGCTGAACCAGCGTCGCCGCGAAACATTGGAAATGGTGGCAGAAGATCTTTTTCCGCAGGGCGGCAATATTTCTGACGCAACATTCTGGACCGGCTTGCGCCCAATGACACCTGACGGCACACCTATTGTCGGCGGTACTCGATATAACAACTTATGGCTGAATACTGGTCATGGTACGTTGGGCTGGACGATGGCCTGTGGTTCTGCACAGTTGTTGGCCGATCTGGTTGCGAGGCGCGATCCTGCCATTGCTGCGGATGACTTGTGCTTGTGCCGCTATGATGCCAAACATGCTGCCTCTAATGTCAAAACGATAGCAGGTAACCGGCTGGCAGGTTTGGCAAGATAAGTCCATGGCTCGTCATACTGTTGCCCGCATCCGACTGGATGCGTTCATTCATAACTATCGATTGGCAAAAGACATGCACGGCGGTCGCGCCCTTGCGGTGGTCAAAGCCAATGCTTACGGGCATGGAGCAGTGGAATGTGCGCATGCTGTCGAGGATGAAGTCGACGGGTTTGCCGTTGCTTCGGTTGAGGAAGCCCTGAGACTCCGCGAGTCAGGGATTGTCGCCCCTGTATTGTTGCTAGAAGGATTCTTTGAGATTGAAGAACTGTGCGAGATCGTTGCGAAAAATCTTTGGATCGTGGTGCACCATCTCTGGCAGGTTGAAGCATTGTTGGATGTTAAGTTGCACAGTCCGCTCACTATCTGGCTGAAAATGGATAGTGGTATGCACCGTGTCGGCCTGTCACCTGCCAAATATCGAAGTGCCTACGAACGTTTGATACGATCTCCCAATATTGCGCAGATTGTGTTGATGAGCCATTTCGCGTGTGCGGACGAACCC